>Ga0209229_10000650_pt1 | contig 14199 bp, 21 predicted proteins | sample SanBayMetagenome_FD_187466 | JGI IMG/M metagenome (GOLD analysis project Ga0209229, IMG submission 187466) | Freshwater and sediment microbial communities from dead zone in Sandusky Bay, Ohio, USA (SPAdes) (version 2) | ecosystem: Environmental > Aquatic > Freshwater > Lentic > Sediment... | reverse complement strand
TTATAAGACTTGGTACGAGAAGCACGCTCTAAAGGAAAAGTGGTCTCTTAGACAATTGAATCTAGTTACTTCTGTTGCGGAGGCAGAATGAAAAAGCCGCCCAGGTATCCTAAGCGGGATAATCCCAAGGCTAAGGCGGCAGAACTGCAGAGGTCTTGGGAGGCACTTCTAATCAAACATTCAAAGCCACTTGAGCGAGGAGCATCAGCGCTAGGTATCAAGAAGACCATTAAAAGGCCATCTAAGCCAGTTGTGATTGTTGCAGATGCGCAAAAGAAGCCATCTCGCGGAGCACAGGGCATGATGGGGATTGCTGCTAAAGCACCGGCAAAAATCTATACCGGAACTTCCATGATCGGAATTGCGACGATGCATAAATCAAATATGGTTCCTATCTTCAACAGCGAAGCTGCTGTTGACGTTGCAAAAATGAGGAGAGGCTAATGAAATCCGTGATAATTGAAATGGACCAATGCTTTACATGGTGGCCACGAGATATTGGTCCGCATGATGATCTTGATGAAATAAAACCAATCCATTTGAGCGATGAATTCCTGAAAGAGTTCGAAGAAATCTCTAAAAAATACCAGGAATATCAAGAGTATCTAGAAAAATCATTCCGATCACAACGAGGATTGCCACCACGTTAGTCAGTTTACCAAGATACTAGAATATAGTATAATGTATATTAGAACCAACTTTGATTAATAAGACATGCGTAAGCTGGCAACTATCCGTAAGATCTCTGAAATCAATCCTATCCCCAGCGCGGATTCTATCGAAGTCGCCACTGTTGGCGGCTGGAAGGTCGTAGTAAAACGCGGTGAATTCGCAGCAGGTGATCTTGCTGTTTACCTAGAAATTGACAGTTGGGTTCCACACGAACTGGCACCGTTCCTGAGCAAGGGTAGCGATCCCCGTGAGTACAATGGCATCAAGGGTGAACGCCTGCGTACAGTAAAGTTGCGTGGTCAACTGTCGCAGGGTTTGCTAATTCCAATTAGTGCTGTATATGGAAAAATTGAACCGATTGACATCCAAGAAGGACGCGACATTGGTGACCTGCTGGGTATTCAAAAGTGGGAAGCTGAAATCCCTGCGTCTCTTGCAGGGCAGGTGCAAGGTCCGTTCCCTAGCTGGATCCGCAAGACCGATCAAGAGCGCTGCCAGAACCTCGTTACCGAGATCTTTGAAGAAAATGCTGGCGCAAAGTACGAAGTTACCATCAAGCTTGATGGTAGCAGCATGACGGTGTTCGCCCGTGGAACGGTAGATGAAAGCGATCCTAGCCTCGTACAGATGGAAAGCGGAGTGTGCAGCCGAAACCTGTGGCTAAAGGTCAACGAGGAAAATGCAAGCAACACCCTCGTAAGCGTTGCTGTGAAGAGTGGTCTTCTGGGAATTCTGGAAAACATGGCTAGGAATGGTGATGGGAATTTCGCTGTTCAGGGTGAGATCATGGGCCCCGGCATTCAGGGTAACCGCGAAAACCTGAAGATGCATCAATTGTTTGTCTTCGACATTCAAAATATTGATGAGGGCGCTTATCTGGATCCTGGTGCTCGCTCTCTTCTGATGCTTGATCTATATGCTCGTGGTGTAGATCAAAATCTCATCAAGCATGTTCCTATTGTGGCGCACGGCGCGGCGCTGCTTGATACGCTGGGAATCAAGAACGTTGAAGATCTATTGAAGTTTGCTAATGGCAAGAGTATAAACCACCAAGTTCGGGAAGGTCTAGTATTCAAGCGAATTGATGGCCGCTTTAGCTTCAAGGCAATTAGCAATCAATTTCTTCTGAAAGGCGGAGAATAGAATTAACTGATAGAAGAACTACATATAAAACCAGTTATGTTTAATAAACTTTCTTTATAAGGGGAGATCAAATGAGTGGTGGGCACTTTGATTATGAACAATACAAAATCGGTAGGATTGCTGATGATGTAGAACAGCTCATTCGATCTAACAATGATAAACATCTAAATGAATGGGGTGAACCTAAAGGAAATCATTACGGTGAAGAAACAATTGATTCATTCAATCGAGGACTTCGTTACTTAGAACTTGCGCAAATCTATGCCCAGCGAATTGATTGGTTAGTATCAGGAGATGAATCAGAAGAAAATTTCCACAGACGTTTAGCTGCAGATATCCAAGAACTTTATGTACGATTATGTAATAAAGAATAAGCTTATATGGAGAATATTGATGCAAAGTGATCTAAGCCAATCTGAGCGTGAAAAACTTTTAGTAAAGCGCGCGCAGATAGAAAATGAAATTAAATTTCTTAACGACACCCCACTTAGTAGCAAAACTAGAGCCGCTGCAGAAGGTCGCCGTGAAGATCTTCATAATCTCGCTCGCAAGATTTTAGTTATCGATAAAAAGCTTGGAAGAATAGTAACCTGAACTTATTCACGCTCTTACAGGAAATCTTTAGTAGTAAATACAAAAACACTATAAGGAACGGTTATGAAGGTTGGAATTTACGCTCCCGCAAAAAATGAACAAAAGCATGTAAGGGATTGGGTTAAGAGTTGTGAGGGGGCTGATATTATTAGTGTCGCAGATACTGGTAGCACAGATGGAACACGAGAACTACTAGTTGATCTAGGAGTTAAAGTTACTGATGTTAGAATCATGCCATGGAGATTCGACGATGCTTTCAATATAGCTATGAATCTACTTCCAGACGATATTGATGTTTGCATTCGTTTGGACTTAGATGAACGTTTACAGCCAGGATGGAGAGAAGCTATTGAAAAAGATTGGACTGCGACTACTACGAGACTCAGATATCAATATGTGTGGAATTGGAATGAGGATGGTACTCCGGGAAGGCAGTGGTGGGGTGATAGAATTCATTCCAGATTTGGTTATAGGTGGATGGGAGCAACTCACGAGGGATTATATTGCCGCGTAAAAGAAGTTGAGACATTCAGTAACAACGTTAAGATCTGGCATTTCCCTGATATAAAAGAGAAAAAAGGTGACCTTGCGCTTCTTATTGAAAGTTGTAAGGAATGGCCGCATGATTCTCGTCTTATGGCATATCTAGGCAGAGAATATATGTATCGCGGTGATTTTGAGAATGCGACTAGTACGTATAAGAAATTTCTTGGAATGCATTCCAATAGTGCAGAACGTGGTCAAGCAATGATAAATCTTGCAACTACGGATGCTGCAAACAGGGAATTTTGGCTTAAAATGGCAAGTTTTGAAATTCCAAACCATCGCGAACCTTTAGTCAATTTGGCGCAAATGTACTATGAACAACAAAATTGGCAAAAATGCTATGATGCGGCAACAAAGGCACTTAATATAACAAATCATCCAATGGATTATACATGTACACCTGAAGCCTGGGGTTCTTTGCCACATGACTTAGCAAGTGTATCTGCCTGGAACATGGGACTTTACATCGAGAGTCTAAGCCATGCTAAAGATGCAGCGCAAAAGGATATGACAAACACTAGGTTAAGAAACAATGTAAAATACATTGAAGATTTTGTATCAAAGAATGGAATCAAGATATGATGGAACTAAGACTATATTGCTTTGTTAATTTCTATCTTTCCTCTATTCAGCAAGGCATTCAAACTGGTCATGCTGCTGTAGATCTGGTTAGAAAGTACACGACTACTGGTAATCCACTTCGTCGTGACATCACATCTTATCATGTTCATCTTGTTGAACAATGGGCCGATCATTACAAAACTTTCATCATCTTAAATGGTGGTGATAGTGTAGGAATAGCTAATGCTACTTCATTAATTGCTAATAATGGGGTTTTTCCATGGGTAAGCTTCAAAGAAAGTGATGGTGCTCTAAATGGCATTCAAACGTGCGTAGCTGTTGTTCTTCCAGAGTTTATCTTTGATGCTACGAAGCAAGTCAAGGAGAATGGTGACTATGATTGGATATATCGATACGAAGAAGAAAAATCCCAAGTTTATGCTAGGAATAGCCAGCACTTTGAATTAATTAATTTTTTAAAGAACTGTAGGCTTGCGTCATGATCATTGGGATTTGTGGAACGCATGGTACTGGTAAATCTACAGTACTACAGGCTGCTAAGAACGCAGGATTTAGTGTTGATGAAACACAGCTTTCGCGTAAAGCACAAAAGATTCTGGGCTGGGATAAATTATCTAAAGCTGAAGAGTCAGCTGATAATATGTGGATGCTACAGGATACTATACTGCAACTTATGTATGATCGAGATCAAGCAATAATTGAAAAAGGCGTATTGACAGTAGTAGAACGGACTCCTGCTGACGTATGGGCATACACGTCTCTATGGTGCTATAGACACGGTATTGATTCTGCTTTCGTCCAAGATAGAAGAACAGCTATGTATAAGGGAATGTGTCGTGATCTAGCATCAAGATATACTAAGTTTGTGGTAGTACCTCAATGTGAGCAAATTAAGTTTGAAATAGACCCCCATCGCGCAGACTTAGAATCCAGAAATTTTGTTGAAAATGAAATTAATTCATTTTTAAGCAGTGGCAATTTACCGATGTGTACCATAAATTCTACATCTATGGAAATGAGATCATCAGAAATTCAAAGCATCATAGCAATCTGTAACGCAGAAATGAAAAGCAAGAAAGTTATCTAAGAAAGAAGATAAATGAAAAAGATCACAAAGCAACTAGACTTTAAGTTTGGGCTCTGCATTGACTGGGAAACCTCTGGATCATCTTGGGGTGCCGACAGCTCCAAGGAATATCAGGGGGTTTCATTCGGAGCCATCGTATTTGATGTAAAAACATTTGAACCAATTGAAGAACTTTATCTAGAGATTAAGTATGACTCAAAATGGAAGTGGTCAGAAGAAGCTGAAAATATTCATGGTCTGTCTAAAAAATATCTAGCAGAAAATGGCGTCACCCAAGAAGAAGCAGCAATCGCTCTAGCAGAATTGATTTTGAAATATTGGGGTACAGACTCTAAGGTAATGTTTCTTGGTCATAATCCTGAGTTCGACAGACGCTTTACCAACCAGCTGCTTAATGAAATCGGAATTGAATTTTCTGTTGAATCAACCGGAAAATTTGATAGCAGAATTGAACTATTTCATGTGGTACTAGATACCTCTGCATTAGGATTTATTACTCTGGGACTTTATAAGTCAGATCTTTTATTTGAAAAAATTGGTTTTGCCGCTAGATCAGATCATAATGCTCTTGAAGATGCTAGGCAAACTCTTATGACATGTAAGGTAATGAGAGAGCTTGTAAAAGGCACGCTTGAAGAATGATTGAAAAAACATATGTATTTGAAGGCACGGAAGTAAGAAAAACTGGAAGAACTGCTATTCGTAAAATTAATCAGCCGGCCGGGAAACCACCAAGAGAATTAACTCTTGTTGAGATAACACCCGTATCAGAATTTGATTGGAAAAAATGGGTGTCACCCGAACAACTTTATGAGGTAATCAATGAAGACAAATAAGTATTTCGTTGTTTCTAACTCTCAGATCATAATTACTGCTATTCTGGTAGCCATTCTTACTACTTCATTAGTAGTAATAAATACAGCTGTCATGCAATACTATGAATTACCAACTGTGATATTTTCAGCAGATGGTAAGTGCGTCTCCGTAGCCAATTACAAAAATGGAGAAGCATATACGTGTAATGACGTTGGTTTAGTTCTTAGAAATTATAGGGTACAGAAAAACTAAATGGCATTAAAATACGTATCATACCAGTGCACAGTATGTAGGAAAACAAAAGATTCCGTTGAGGATCCTTATCGTACTATTCCTAATATATGCAGCATAACTCCCGGGTGTCTGGGAAAATTACTTTTTGTCAGTGAAAAATCGCAAGCCGACGTTTTAAGCCCAACTTCAAAATTAATCGGAACTCAATCTACTAATCCAGAAAATGTAGTTGCCCTAAAAAAAGAAGAAACAGTATCTCTTTCTACGTCTAACTTTGGAAGCTTAGCTATAGCTATTCTATGGCCGTCTGGTCAGACAGCTGTACCAGCTGTTAAATTAAAGCTAACACAAAGAAAAGCCTATGAAATTAAATATCAACAATATATTTTTAGAACAACTGCCCTCACATCTGGTATAAGTTCTTCTACTAAAGATATATCTGGTAAATTTTTAAGGTTTGACACAAATGCTATTCAGCAAAAACGTGTTAACATTTTAGTAAATGGTGTGGAAAAACCTATAGGTAGCCAGCCAAATGAAGTCACACTTACTCCTAATACTGTAACCTTCAATAATCCCATACCAGCATCATCTACAGTAAGTGTAATAGTATATTCAGAAGCATCAACAATAGAAAGAACTTTGTTTTTTGATTTGAATTCTGTTAAGATGAATACTGATATATCATTTGGTTCATGGGCTAATATAGGAAAAGCTGCGTTAAGACCACAAAATACCGGTGAAATATGGTACATCTATTCATGTACATTTTTATCAGATATTTCTTACTCTACTAAATCTAAAATAGATGCCCTGCTAAATACGTCAGATGATTCAGTTATTTTTTCTGAATCAGAATTATCTAATGTAAGATTCTTACTTGCAAATTCTCCATACAGTCATGTTGATAGAATTTACAACTTTACGGTAGATGCTGATAAACTAAATGATGATTATAGCATAACATCTTCATCTTCAGGATTTATTCAATTAAGTGTACCTAAAGAAATGGCCACAGAATTTTATCCACCTATAGAAATCATAAATTCCCGTGGTGACTATATTTCTAGTGATGATTATTCTAATATTATACAAACCACAACGTTAGAAAAAAATATAGTTAGTAAAAAAATAATTGGCCCAATATGATAGCTGATAAAATTATTCCTAGTTTTTACATCATTGAGATTACTGGTGATGCAATTAAAACAGTTATACCACAAGATTATGGTATACATAAAATTTCTTTAGGATCTCATGATTTTCGGTCTGATCTACATGCAAATGAAAAAGTCGATAAGGCCATAAATTTTTTAGTTGAAAATACTGGTGGTTTAGAAAAATATAAAACACTTGTTGACATTAATCCTGAATTTCTGCCATCTCAAACTGAAATTGTAAAAGATTCAGATTCAGATGAAGACGATATGTCAGAAATGGTTGATAAGTTATCTTCTCAGCTCATTAATGAAAATAAAGTGGCAATTGCCATAACTAAAAGTTTTGATGTTCTTGGGGATTTTGTTGTTTCTAGAAAACTATTGTCCTCAGAATCTTCCAAAATAGAAGCACGAGTCATAGCTAATGTAGATGAATACGTAAAGATAAAATCATTTGATCAATACCAAAAAACATTGTCACTATCACAATCCCCCATAATTAATAAATCAAAAGTAGAGATTCACTGATGAATAGCGATGGATTTAAATACCAATACTTTGTAAAAATATTTGCCAATTCTAAATTTTTAACCGAAAGCAGTGTATCAAAATCAATAGAGCAGTGCGCGCAGGTAGTTTTAACATCTAAAACGTTTAGTAACTACAATGAGTGCTATAAAAATCTATCGCACTTGATATGTGACTTTACATCTACAGAATCACAGGTATCTGGAAATAATTTAGTTGTGGTGACAAAATTAAATCCACAGTTTGGCGGAAAAAATGATGAATCTGAATCATGGGAAAAAACAACTGTTATGAGAATGTATGTTGCCGATGCAGCTCTTATTAAATCAACCAGGCAGTTAGTTTGCTGCGCAAGCGGTGAAATAAAAATAGATGCTTCATCCCTAGCGTTTGACCAGCTATATCAATAAACTTAATTTTTACATTCTAGTTTAATTATCATCAATTGTGGCATATAATTGTGCTGCAATGGTAACCACTCATCCATCTCAAGGAGAATATAATGCCTAAAAATCAGCTAGTGAAGGTTGGTAAGAAGAATCAATTCGTAGAAGTTACTACAGTATTGAAAGATTCTGCGCAAAGATCAAAGCTTCAAAATTATATTGATGAAGTTGTTAGGTGTAAAACCAAAATTCTTGACGAAAATGAATCTATCAAAACCATTAGAGATGCGGCTGTTGAAGAACTAAATATTGAACCCAAGATGTTTAATTCTCTAGTTTCTCTATTCTTCAACAATAACTTTGAACAGAAACGTGAAGAGCTGGAAAAGCTTGAAGCAGCAATCAATGCTCTAATGCAGACAAATGACTGACTCCCAAGATAGAAATTATGTCGCTGCCTGGTATGACTGGGCAGCGGATAAAGTAATTGTGCTCGAACGTGACAGGCATGGAACGCTCTTCAAGAAAAAATATAATGCACCATATTACTTCTATATTCCAGATGAAGAAGGAACCCATCTTTCTATATTTGGTGATAAGTTGATTCGTGCAGAGTTTTCTTCTCGTGATGAATACGAAGCAGCAAAGAGACACTTTTCGATTAAATTTGAATCTGACTTTAGACCGCTGCAACGAGTTCTAATGGATTATTACTATGATCGTCCAGCTCCTCCAGTATTTTTCGCATTCATTGATATTGAGGTAGACTATTCTAAGAAAATTGGTTTTGCTGGTCCAACTAACCCATATGCTGTCATTAACGCGGTAACTGTATATCAGTCATGGACTCAAAAGTACATGACATATGTTATTCCGCCTAAAGTAGATGGTGTATCCTGGACAGATATTTCAGGTAATGACGTTCAGCGCCTTTATAATGAAATAAATTCTCTAGTAGATGAAGGTAAGCTAAGATCGGGTATTATACCAGAAATTGTAATTTGCAAGGATGAGCTAGAATTGCTCAATCTTATGCTTGACTCAATTCAGGAGGCCGATATTATTTCTGGATGGAACTCAGAGTTCTTTGACATACCATACATATGCGAGCGCCTTTTACTCGCTGGTGGTGAGTCACTTCTTGCCAGAATGGAGCATATAGGTCTAAAACCTCCTAAGAAAGAAATGGTTAATAGGTACGGAACTGAAGAACCCATCTATAAGTTCTATGGTAGATCCCACCTTGACTACATGCGTCTATTTGAAAAGTTCACCTTTGAGGGTCGAACATCATATGCTCTTGGTAACATTCTGCAAGAAGAAGTAGGTGTTGGTAAGCTAGAATATTCTGGTTCTCTAGAACAACTCTATCATAATGATTTTCCGACTTTTGTTGCATATAACTTTCGAGATGTAGATGGGCTAGTTCAGTTAGATGCAAAATTCAAGTTCATCGCGCTAGCAAACCAGATGGCGCATGAAAGCACGGTGCTATTTGAAGCAGTTCTTGGTACAGTGTCATACGTTGAAACGGCAATTACTAATCACGCTCACTATAAGATGAATAGGATTGTTCATGACAAGCTTATTTCTGAGCATGACAAAGTAGAAGGCGCGGTGGTATTAACGCCTAAGATTGGATTACATGAATGGATAGGATCTGTTGATATTAATTCTCTATATCCCAATACAATTAGATCATTGAATATTTCTCCTGAAAAGATCGTTGGTCAGTTTACATCTAAAGAAGATGCTTGGAAACTAATTCGTGCCGAAGATGAAGAAACTTCACTGTGCTGCATCTATGAAAATGGTGCTCAGGAAGTAGCCAATGGAGCCTTTTGGAAGCAAGAATTGGCTGAAAATAACTGGGCTATCTCAGCATACGGCACAGTCTTTGATCAAGGAAATGGAAGAGGTGTGGTTGCTGATATCCTAGGATTCTGGTATGCTGAGCGCAAGCGCCTACAGGCAGAAAAGAAGAAATACGGAAAGTTAGCTAAAGAGCTTACAGACGGATTAGATAAAGAAGAAGCAAAAAGACAAGAAGAGCAGTATGACCTTCTGCAGCTTACTAAGAAGATCTCTATGAATTCACTTTATGGCGCTTTGCTTAATGTAGCGTTTAGGTTTGGCGATGAAAGAATGGGTGCATCTGTTACTGCATCCGGTAGGCAGATTACCACGCATATGATTGAAACGATTGGATATCTGCTAACTGGTGAAAAGCATCCACTAGTGAAGACTACTTCTGTAGATAAGGATGGGAAGCTTGTACACGAATATCATACTGAAAGTCAGGCAATTATCTATGGTGACACAGATAGCTGCTACTATAGATGTCTTGGTGCCACCAATAAGTCTGAAGCTATAGAAATAGCTGATGCAGCCGCTGAAGGAGTTAATGATACATTTCCTTCATTTATGCGTCAAGCGTTCAATTGCCAACCAGAATTTGATAACCTAATAAAGGCGGGACGGGAGATTGTTGGAATTCGCGGACTTTTTCAGGCAAAGAAAAAGTACATGATCAAGGTTGTTGATCTTGAAGGTGTCGAAGTAGACAAAATGAAGTCTATGGGATCAGAAATAAAAAAATCTGATACACCCAAGGTTATTCAGAAATTCCTAAAGACAACTGTTGACATGATTCTAGATGGAAGAGATTATAATGCGATTGCTGATTACGTAAACCAGCAAAGAAAACATATTTTGACAAATCTAAATATGTTTAACTTGGGGGTTGCGAAGCAAGTAAATAATCTAGATAAGTTTACGGCCGAGTATAACAGTCCAGGAAGCATAAGAAGTGATAAGGGCGGTAAGCTAACTATTCCAGGCCACGCTAGAGCCGCATGCAATTATAATTCTCTTTTGAATATTTTTGACAAAGGCACTAAACCAATTAAGTCAGGCGATAAGATATTAGTTTATTATTTGAAAAAGAATCAATATGAGTTCGACTCAATAGCTTTTCCCGCAGAGATGTCAAGCTTCCCATCTTGGTTTAATGAAAACTTTTCTGTTGATATAAAGAAAACAGAAGATAGAATGTTTGATAGCAAGTTGGCCGGAATATTTTCTGCATTGGGAAAAGATGTACCTTCGCCGCAATCTGTTTTGACTAATAGCATTTTGGAGTTCTAATGAAGCTTTCTCAAGAAGATACTAATAACTTAAAAGAAATTTTAAATATCTGTGCCATAACAGGCATTGATGCTATTATTATTGAAAATGGCATCGTGCGTGGCATGACTCCATCAAAAACCTGCGCTATTGTATCTAATATCAACGTCCCTAAATTTCCACAGAAGATAGGATTATCTAGATTAAGCGCACTGAGATCTCGGTTTGATCTTTTCTCATCAAAAGAATCTACAGTTGACGCAAAAGAAACTGATAGAGGAGAGATATCTCAACTAGAAATTTCAGCAGCAAAAAGCAAAGTTCAATTTAGGTGTACTTCTTCCGCGCTCATAAAAGCTCCATTAAGCATAAATGACAGACATGATTTCAATATCTTCATGACGAAGGATGAAACAAAAACGGTTCTAGACTCAGTTCGTATTATGAGCGCAAGCAAAATTGTCGTCAGCATTTTACGCGGTGCGGTTAGTTTTAAAATAGCAGATGAATCAAATGATTCTTTTAGTATAGAACTTACTACTCCACCAGAGGTAATAAATGCAGAGGAATCTTCTGCGGTTATAACATACTCTACTCAAGTTTTATCCGCAATTGTCAAATTCGCATCGCAAGATTTTGATACTTTGTGCTTGAAAATAGGGCAAAGGGGAACGGCAACTATGCGCATCCTTAATAGAGATGTAGTTGTGCTGCCAGAAGTTGGTGAACAGGAGTAATGCAAATGCAGGAATTTTCAAGGTCAAGTGACGAAACAGAAGCAATTAGAGCCGTAAAAATTCTAAAAGAAAAACTGGTAGAAGCAAATACTCTGCTCTCAAAATGGATGATAGAATTAGATGCGAATATTGATGCACGCGAACTTAGCATTTCCATAACAATTAAAAAGCCATTTGGTGGTGGCGGTATTATCAAAACTATATCGCGCCAAGATGCAGAATATTTTGCGAGCGATATCAGCAGTCTTGTAAATGAAATAGTGGATCAAATTTTTGAATTGTTGTACAGACAACAAATTTATGATGATTTACACGATAAGCTTTTTTTGGCGATTAGAAATGTTAATAAGATGTCAAATAAGTAAAGGATAAAATATGAAAGATAGTTTTCTAGTATCTCTAAAACAGAAATTAACATCTAGATCATCAACTCCTTGGGCCTGCTTTGAGACAGAGGGTATCACAAATGATGGAGTTGGCATTGCAATGCATTGGAATTCAGCATTTATTAAAAAGCTTCATTCTCAAGGAATTCATGGAGCAGATGATAATGAAACAATACAACTGTTTTTTCTTTTCATGGCAAGCAGAATAGCTGATGGCATACAAACTAATGATGATGTTGTTAATCCAGAGGCAACACCTAATCTTACTAATGAAGCAAATAGATTTGTCAAGTGATAGTCTTTGCTCATCTCTCGTAGTAGCTAGACTCGTGTAAAACAATCAATGCTAAGTCAGATTACTAATAACATATAATGGTGTATAATGAACTTCAACTTAGGGGATCATAATGAAGCGAATGGTAATTGACACGGCAAACATTCTTTTTAGGGTTGCTGCTGCTCATGGTAAATATGGTAAGCCTGCATCTGCTGAAGAACAAGCAGGACTTGCTATGCATATGGCCCTGAATTCTCTTAATAAATTCTATAAAACGTTTAAACCAGATCAAGTAGCGATGACATTTGAGGGACGTGATAATTGGCGTAAATCATACACTAAATCGGCAAATTGCATATCAGGTAAGATTTATAAAGCTAATCGTGTAAAAGATGATTCAATGATTCCTTTCTTTGAGCTTATTAAATCATTTGAAGATCTAGCAAGAAATCATACTTCTCTTGTATGTCTGTCAAATCCACTTCTTGAAGGCGATGATCTTTTTGCCGGGTATGTGCAGCGCTTTGCCGCAGCAGGAGATGAAGTTATTGGAATTTCCGGTGATAAGGATTTTGTGCAACTACTAAAGTACAAGAATTTTACCCTTATTAATCCTGACAAGGGTAAGCCGCGCTCTGTAGAAGAAGTTTGCGGTGTTGATGATGCAACTTTCTTTATGTTTGAAAAAGCTTTTAGGGGAGATGGAAATGACAACGTATTCCCAGCATATCCACGAGTTCAGAAAAAGCGACTATTGAAGTGTTTCGATGATGAATATGAGCTCACTAAGATCATGAATGAAACATGGACCTTTAAGGACCCTGAAACAGCCGTAGAAACAGAATTCAGAGTTGGCGATCTATTTGAAGAAAATAATCTTCTCATGAATCTAGAACACCAGCCAGATAATATTAAGAAAGTCATAGACGAAACCATAGATTACGGATTGGTAAATCATGGCAAGTTTTCATTGTTTCATTTTACTAAATTCTGCGGTAAGCATGGTCTTAAGCAGATAGCAGAAAATGCCACTCAATTTGCAAATTTTTTCAGCATGACTGCTCATCAATCATCTATTAAGAAAGAAAATACTGAAAAATCAATACTGGAATTCTAATTATGACCTGATTGATTAACCTGTGTCTCCTATAAATAACAGGTGCTATTCAGGCACCTGTTAAAACAGGGTTTAATAAAACGTATGCACGTTATCCCTTAATACGAAAAGGAGAAATATATGGCCGCTAAGGATCAAATTGAGCTAAAACCTACATCAATGTCTCACATTTTTCTATGTGACATCGATGATTCGGGTCTTCTTAAAGAAATTATGTTGGTTAAGAAGTTTAAGGATGGAACGATCTATTACATTGAAATAGATCCACTTCATCAAATCGATAAATCACGTATTAAAAAGATAGTATCTTCTCCCCATGCTGACAAATATGAAGCATGGGAGCTATTATCTCAAACCAAGCTTTCTAATGGAATGAACGCTCTTGATTTCTTCCATAGCAACAACGTTCGCGTAAAGAGACCTAAGGGAGCTCGTGCTTCATCTGGAGGTCTTGAGACAATTCAAGCATACGAGAGCGATAAGATGATTGGTTCTGACTTCGTGAATCCTGCTGAGGCAGCGCTGGACCCAACAACTAAGAATTTTAGATAAATAATTTAAGTCTAAAGACGACAGGGACCTTTAAGGTCCCTGTTTATTCTTATAACAAAAAAATTATAATAGCATAGTACATAATTAATGTAGACTATTCTGATTATATCAGGTTGACTCATTTTACTCAGAACGTAAACCAACCCTTAAATAAGGAAGGAGAAACCTCATGAAAAAGAGCAACTTTGTTCTTTTTGTAATTTCTTTTGCTGTCATGTTGATGGCACTGTCACTATTGAGTTTAGTAGAAAAATAT
>Ga0209229_10000649_pt1 | contig 14200 bp, 11 predicted proteins | sample SanBayMetagenome_FD_187466 | JGI IMG/M metagenome (GOLD analysis project Ga0209229, IMG submission 187466) | Freshwater and sediment microbial communities from dead zone in Sandusky Bay, Ohio, USA (SPAdes) (version 2) | ecosystem: Environmental > Aquatic > Freshwater > Lentic > Sediment... | reverse complement strand
CGCCGAGTTTGGCGGCAAGCATGTCGGGCAGTTTGGCGACGTGGCCACGTGCAGCTTCTATCCGGCCCACCACATGACGATGGGCGAGGGGGGCATCGTGTTCACCGATTCGCCGAAGCTCGAAAAACTCGTGGAGAGCTTCCGCGACTGGGGCCGCGACTGCTGGTGCGAGCCGGGGCACGACGACACCTGCGGCAAGCGTTTCGACTGGCAGCTCGGCGACCTGCCGCACGGCTACGACCACAAATACATCTACTCGCACATCGGCTACAACCTGAAACTCACCGACATGCAGGCGGCCGTGGGCGTGGCCCAGCTCGACAAGCTCGACGGCTTCATCGCGGCCCGCAGGAAAAACTTCGCCCGGCTCCGCGCGGGCCTCGAGCCGCTAGAAGACGTGTTTGTGCTCCCCGACGCGACGCCCGGCTCGAACCCCAGTTGGTTTGGCTTTCCGCTCTCGGTGCGGCCCACGGCGAAGTTCACCCGCCGCGACCTCGTCCGCCATCTCGACGAAAAGAAGATCGGCACCCGCCAGCTCTTTGGCGGCAACCTACTGCGGCAGCCGGCCTACCACGGCAAGCCGCAGCGCGTGGCAGGCGATCTCCCTGGCGCCGACTACATCATGCGGCACACGCTCTGGCTCGGCGTCTACCCGGGACTCACCGACGCCCACATTGATCATGTAATCAGCACCATCTCTAGCTTCGTCCACGCCCCCTCATAAGCGGCCACCACAGCATTTTCACCGATCACGTCGTGGAACTTCATCGCGTACGCAGCACTCGTGACGGGACGTTGGCCGTAGCCGCGATCATGCTGGCGGCACTATCAACGCTGTCGTGCGCGCATGCCGCTGAGGCCGTCCCGTCTCCTCCCGTGCTTACGTTCACACGGCCGACTCGGCAGGTCGAAGTCCTTGCGTTCGGAGCCAAGGGGGACGACGCCTCTGATGACACCGACTCGTTCCAGGCTGCCCTTGCAGTTGAGGACGTTGTCGTTGTCGTGCCAAAGGGCACCTACATCATCTCCCGCCCCCTACGCGTCCCTTCATTGCGATGGATCGACGCTGCTGACGACGCCGTAATCCGACTGGCCGATGGAGCAGGAAAGCAATGGGATTCGTTTCTCGTGACCAACATGGACACTGGCCAAGGCAACCATGACATAGTGATCGAGGGCGGGATTTGGGATGGCAACAATCTCAACAACCCCAGAACAAGGGAATACCATGGCCGTTCGTACGGCGGCGTACTGATCAACTTCACCAACGTGAAACGGCTCGCACTGCGCCGGCTTACCATACGGAATCCTGAGTCATTCTCGGTGCGTCTGGGCGAAGTGGAAGACTTTGTTGTCGAAGACATTACGTTTGATCAGTCGCACCCGAGGCCCAATCAAGACGGCATTCATGTCGGCGGTTTTTCGCACCGAGGACTCATCCGCCGGCTCCGCGTTGCTTCAGCCACCGGAACGCATGACGACATGGTTGCCCTTAACGCTGATGATGACATCGAGAGGCCGTTCAATGTCGGCATGAAGTGTGGACCAATCACCGATATCTGCGTATCCGACCTATCCGCTACCGAGGCTTACACCTTTATTCGTTTGCTGAGCCACGAACATCGGATTTCCAATATCCGCATCGAAAACATCCGAGGGGGTTTTCGAACGAATGCGATCAACGCGGACCGCTGGCGATTCCCAGCAGGAGGTGGCCGCCTGTCCGATATCGTTATTCGCAACCTCAGCATCAGCCATAAAGGCGAAAAGACCGAGCCCTGCGTCACCATCCAGTCTCGCGTCGACAACTTCATGCTCACGGACGTGCGACGTCCGGACCGTGACGCGTCACACAACGCCGTACCCACGCTTGTGATCGACAATGCAAGAAACAACTACGTTACGACACAAGCGGCACCATCAGAGCCACAGCCACTGCCCCTTGGCCCACGGGCTTATGAAGGTGTTTATAGAATCGACCATGGGGACATCGCTTCGCTGACGATCTCATCGACAGCTTCGCCGTGAGTGCCGACAGAGACCTGACGCAAAAGCGATTCGAGCGTGACTGAAATACGATGACCGAAAGTCGCTCTCCGCTGCTCACGTTCTGCATTACTGGGGGAACCGGCTTTCTCGGGAGCAAGCTCATACGTGCCCTGTCAGCCCAAGGCCATCGAGTCGTATTGCTCAAGCGGTCGTCTTCTAATCCATACCGCCTCGCCGGCTTGCTGCCAGGCATCACCGCTTATGACATCGACGCCCACCCCCTGGACCTGGTGTTTCGTCGCCATGCGATCGACTGCGTCCTGCACTGCGCTACTGATTACGGCCGCAAGGAACCGGCCCGCTCTTCGATCATAGAAGCGAACCTGCTTCTTCCATTACGGCTGCTCGAAACCGCTGCTGAGCATGGGGTCCGCGGATTCATCAATACCGACACCCTTCTGGATAAGCGAGTGAACGCCTATTCGCTTTCGAAGCGCCAGTTTCGCGACTGGCTGGAAACATTCTCTAGTCAGATTGCCACAGTAAACGTCGCACTTGAGCATTTTTACGGTCCGGGTGACGACCCAACGAAGTTCGTGTCCTCCATGGTCGCCAGGATGCTTTCCGTCGAATCCGCTATCGACTTAACTCCTGGCGAACAAACGCGCGACTTTATTTTCATTGACGACGTCGTGACGGCTTTCACGTGCATCATCGCTCATCATCTTGGCCCAGCTGCGGACGCTCGCCCCCCTGGCGAGCCGCACTTTACGCATTACGAGATTGGCACCGGCACTTCGACTTCCATACGTGCTTTCATGCATATGCTGCAGGAACTTGCTGGACGCGATGACGTGGAACTCCGCTTTGGAGCGATGCCATATCGCAGAAACGAATCGATGCACATGGCGGCAGATATCGCGGCACTGACGGCCCTGGGTTGGCGAGCTCAGGTGCCGCTTGCGCAGGGATTAGAGCGGACGTTGGCTGAAGAACGATCACTTCGAGAGGCGAGGGTGCCTTGAAATACCTGATTACCGGTGGCTGTGGTTTTCTTGGCTCCAACCTTGCAGCAGAGGCATTGCAGCGTGGAGAAGACGTCGTTGTCGCTGACAACCTCAGTCGCGTAGGCGCCACAAGCAATCTTGAATGGCTGAAGTCGCTCGGGCTCAGCCGCTTCACGCATCTCGACATGCGATCGTTTCACGACGTCATGAAGGTCGTCGATGAATGGCAGCCGGATCGCATTTTCCACCTCGCGGGCCAGGTGGCCATGACAACCTCCTTGGACAATCCTCGATACGATTTCGAGATCAATGTGGTCGGAGGCCACAACCTGCTAGAGGCTGTTCGGCAAAAAAGCCCTCATTCCGTCGTTGTCTACTCGTCGACGAACAAGGTTTACGGCGATCTCAACGACATTCCATACACAGAAGGCGCCCGCCGCTACACCGCAGATGGGTACCCACTTGGGTTTGACGAGAGCTTGCGACTCGCGTTTTGTTCGCCATACGGATGCTCGAAAGGTGCCGTTGATCAGTACATGCTCGACTACGCGAGAATGTTTGGATTGAACACCGTGGTGTTTCGGCATTCTTCTATTTTTGGCGGTCGACAATTCAGCTCCTACGACCAGGGATGGATCGGCTGGTTCATCCAGCAAGCGCACGCGACGAAATTAGGCAGGCTTGCCGAACCTTTCACGATTTCCGGTGACGGCAAGCAAGTGCGTGACGTCCTTTTCGTGTCGGATATCGTTGACTGCTACTTCGCAGCATCCGACCACATTGCCAGCACCCGGGGAGAGGCTTTCAACATCGGCGGTGGAGCAGCCAACAGCCTGTCGCTACTCGAGTTGTTTGACATTCTCGAACAGGAGTTGTCTGTGCGGCTTGCCTACCGTCGCCTCCCATGGCGAGCCAGCGATCAGAAAGTCTTCATCGCAAACACAGGCAAAGCGAAACACAGGTTTGGGTGGAGCCCTCGTGTGGAAATGCACGACGGCCTACGGCAGATGATTCAGTGGGTGACGCGACATGACTGAACAGGTGGAACTGACCGTTGCCCTGCCGGCCTATCTCGAAGAGGAAAATCTTCGACTGCTGCTGCCTCGTTTGCGAGCCACTCTCGACGCGCTGGCGTTGTCTTGGGAAGCGATCGTTGTTGACACGATGACCCCGATGGATAAGACGGCGGACGTCTGTCGTGCAAATCGCTGCGAGTACACGCCGCGACGCGGCGGAAATAACTTTGGCGACGCCGTGAGGACCGGTATCGCTGAATCCCGCGGCCAATGGATCGTTTTCATGGACGCCGATGGATCTCACCCGCCCGAATTCATTGCGGACCTCTGGCAGAACCGCAAAGAAGGCGCTATCGTGATTGCATCGCGTTATACAGCGGGCGGTACGACAGAAAACAGCCTGGCTCTGATATGGATGAGCCGGCTTCTGAACATGACTTATTCGCTGATTCTGGGGTTGCGATGCCGCGACGTTTCCAACAGCTTCAAACTCTATCCAGGCGCAGCGTTGCGGCGCACAACGTTGATCTGCGACCACTTCGATATCGTTGAGGAGATCCTGTACAAGCTGGTAAAGGGACCGGACCATCTCTCGATAAAAGAAATCCCCTTTGCGTTCAAAAAACGCATGTTCGGCGACACGAAGCGAAACCTGCTGCTCTTTGTGCTCAGCTATCTATTCACCATCGTTCGCCTGCGGAGCATGCGGCTCTAGGCTTGCGGCTATCCAACGCCGAGCCCAGCGTTATGGGCTTTCGATCATCGCTGCGTCGGGCTGGCTTTCGTTTTTACGACAACCACTCCGGAGCCTGCAGCCACAACATCGCTGTTGGCCAATACGCGGCGGCACAAGTCGATCTCCGGAACAAATGGCTCGTGCACTGCGACGCAGGATACCGGATACACCATGAGTCCCGATAAAAAATCGCTTATTTGTCGTTCGTACGCGCGTCGATCAAGCGGTTGATTTGCCTGCGCTGCAGCGGCAGCCCACTCAGGCAAAATCGCAACGGGCATCAGGAAAACGTCGGCCGCCGCTCTCTCAGAATCAACTGGGCCATGGATGTCTGGCTTCGGAACCGGGTGATGCGGTGGCCTAAAACCCGGCTGGAGTTTTACGTAGCGGTCCAGCCCGATGTCACCACCGAGCGGCAACGCCACGCCCTTGCGTAGCATCTCTTCCTTGTCTGCCCACTCTGGAAACGGGACCGTACGCTTCCAATTGAGCCGCGAGCCCGCTGCAGTATCGTTCTTTCTTTTTTCCCATGCCTCGCGCCATGCCCAGATCGTGGCAGGGTTTTTGTCGTAAAATTCAGCGATGGCCATCCCCTGTTTGAAGTTGGGCCAGTAGTGCCCCCAGTAGGAAAACTGATTGAATAGTACGAAGGCTATCGCAAAGGTGACCAAATATGCCCGCTCGCCCTGGCGCCCGAAGCCGATGGACGCCGGGAACATGAGCAACCACATCATCAAGGAATTGATCATGACGTGGCCGGGATCACACCTTCCCAGGGAAGGCGCTAACAACAGTGCCGATGCACCACCAATGGCAGCCGCGAAAGGGGCCTTCTCGGCCTGCGGATCGACGAACACCGCCACAGCCAGCTTGGACATCACATATGTTGCGACTCCGGCAACAAGAACGTTGTGAAGGTTCGGATAGATCGGAAAGTTCATGGCGCCCGCCGCAAAAGCCTTGAGGCCACTGAGGTAATTTGGGAACGAATACTGCACCACAGTGACCGCCACGATTACCGAGAACACGCAGGCCATAACGCCAGGCCAGTCCCGACGCATGGCAAGCACGCACGCAAAGGCGGTGACTGCGGCTGCAAACACGACCCCCATTTCGGGAGATAGCATTAGCGTTGCTGCGAAGCCCATGGTTGCCGCACAAAAAAGCCTCGCCTGCGCGGTCGCCAACGGCTTTGTGCTTGGATAGGCGATATGAAGCATTGCAATCGCACACGGTACGGCCGTGAACCTCAGCGGCGTGTATTGAAGCCCCATCGTCAGAGGCAGCCACATGACGAGCGACAATAAAAGCACCCAGTGCCTAGACCATTCGGAGAGCGACAACGCCTTCAGGAAAACGAAAAGACAGCAACAGCCAAGAACAGTCTGAGCAATAACCGTATACGCATACGCGGTTTCTATGCCCATGATGCCCCCAGTGAGGCGATCCAACCATAAAGGGCCATACAGCTGAAATGGCCCATACAGGTAATGAAAATCTGAATAGGGCCGATAGCCGAGAGCGACCAAATCGATTCGGCTGAGAAAATAATCCGATTCACCCCAATATGGGATGACGAGCATGCTGTCCCACCACAGGATGAATTGCGTCATGAAGAAGCAAAACAAACCAAGAATGGCATACTCCAGCTTTGACGCGCTGCGAATCGCCTGCCAACCATCGCGGGCGAACCAAGCCAGCGTCTCCCGGGCATCCTCAGTGGCGGTCGGGGAAAACCATCTAGCCATGGCGGCCGCAACAATCACCACGCACAACCCCACTACCGCCAAGCGATTGTTGAACCCGAGCGCATAAGACTCACCGAGAACCGGCTGGGCACGCGGGAAAAACCACGGGATCACGAACATCGCTACGCACGCTGAAGCGAACGCCGATATCGTGATGAGCCTCGATACGCTTAGGCGAGTCGGAAAATCGGTAGAAGGTTTTAAGGGGAACATAGGTACCATTCGTTACCGACGGTGGCTGGAGCACCCACCGTCTTGCTGGAGTTTGTACCTCCCAGAGGCCGCTCGGCCAACCAAGTGGCTTGTTAGACTCCGGTCCGAAAGTCCGCCATGAATCCCATCGTGAACCAGGACATCGAGAATCTGCTCGCCAGAACGCCCGACCTCTGGCTCGGTCTTCGCAACGCCCGCGTTTTTATCACCGGCGGCACTGGCTTTTTCGGCATCTGGCTTCTGGAGGCCCTGCTCGCAGCCAACCGCACATTGGCTCTGAACTGCCGCGTGACGGCACTGTCGCGCAACCCTAGCCGATTTGCCGCGAAAGCCCCGCATCTCGCGAACGACCCGGCGCTCTCGTTTATCCATGGAGATGTCCGCTCCTATGAATTTCCATCCGGCCCCGTGACGCATGTCATCCACGCCGCGACGGAATCGAGCACCACGCTCAATGCCGACGACCCGCAGACGATGTACGACGTGTGCGCGGAGGGCACGCGGCGCGCGCTCGCTCTCGCGCGGGAAAAACAGGCCTCTCGGTTTCTGCTGACGAGTTCAGGCGCCGTGTATGGCCGGCAGCCTCCGGAGGTCACTCACATTCCGGAAGACTTTCCCTTCGCGTCCGATCAGCCCGGAATGCGAAACGCATATGCTGAAGGCAAGCGTGCCGCCGAAGAACTTTGCATAGCCGCCTCTCGGCCTGACGCAGACGGTGGCAGCGTGCATGCCACGATCGCCCGCTGCTTTGCCTTCGTGGGCCCGCATCTGCCGCTCGACATTCACTTTGCCATCGGCAATTTCATCCGCGACGCGCTCGCGGGCGGACCGATCCGGATCGGCGGTGACGGCACGCCATATCGCAGTTATCTCTACGCGGCCGACCTTGTCGAATGGCTCCTCGTGATCCTGCTCAATGGGCAGGCCGGTCGACCGTATAACGTTGGAAGCGAGGCGGCCGTTTCGATCCGGGAGTTGGCTGACCGGGTAGCGGCCGTCTCGGCCGCCGAGCGGCCAGAGCGGGGCCGGCCTGACGTTTTGGTCGCAAGGCAGCCACAGCCTGGAGTTCCATCAGAGCGATATGTGCCGGATTGCGGCCGCGCTCGCACCGAACTTGGCCTGATTCCCGCCACATCGCTCGACACTGCAATCCTCCGCACCATGCGGTTTTATGCGGGGTCATGAGCCCTTGTTACCATTGGGTTTCCCGGAGGCAGCGGCACTATGAATGCTCAGGAACCCTTCTTTCACGACCGCCCCATCGAGCCCGCACCGCACCGGCCGGCGCGGCCGGAACTAGCCACATGGAGCGATGGCCGAGAAGCGCGGCTGCGGCGCGGCAGCCACGTGGGAATCGTGCTGCCCTGCTACAACGAAGAGGGCAATGTCGATGAACTCTACGAGCGGCTGACGAAGGTTTTCGCGGGGCTACCGCAGTACACCTACGAACTCCTCTTCATCGACAACGCCTCGACCGACGGCACGGTCGCGAAGGTGAAGGCGCTGATCGAACGGGATCCTCGCGTGAAGCTGATCGTCAACGCCCGCAACTTCGGCCACATTCGGTCACCGTTTCATGCCATGCTTGAGTGCCCTGGCGACTGCATCATCGGTATGTGCACCGACCTCCAGGACCCGCCGGAGCTCATCCCGCAGTTTTTGGAGCAGTGGGAGCGCGGTGCGAGCATGGTGCTTGGCAAGAAGAGGACGAGCCAGGAATCACCCACGTTCTTCGCGCTCCGCGGGCTCTATTACAAGCTCGCTCGTGCCATGGCCGACGTACCGCTTCTGGAGCATGTGACCGGCTTCGGTCTCTACGACCGCCGCGTGATCGAGATCATGCGCAACTTCGACGATCCCTATCCCTACGGCCGCGGAATGATCGCCGAGATTGGCCTGCCGTACGTCACGATTCCCTATGAACAGCCGCTGCGGAAGCGGGGCATCACGAAAAACAACTTTTATTCGCTCTTCGACCTCGCCCTCCTGGGGATCACCAGTCACTCCAAGGCCCCGCTCCGGCTGGCGACGATCGCCGGATTCATCCTGAGCGGACTGTCGCTGCTCGTGGCGATCGGCTTTCTGCTGCTGAAGCTGACGTTTTGGTACGCCCTGCCGGCGGGCTACGCGCCCGTTGTCATCGGCGTGTTTTTCCTGGGCTCAGTGCAGATCTTTCTGATCGGCCTGCTCGGCGAGTACATCGGCGCCGTATTGACACAGGTGCGTAAGCGCCCGCTCGTCGTAGAGCGGGAGCGCGTCGCTGTTGCAAATCGCTCCTGAGCGGCGCGTCCGCCGATCACCCGTCGCGATACGATTCGGCAAGGCTGTCGAGCAGCTCGCGAGGCCGGGCCAACACATCCACATCCGGCCGCTCCTTGAGCACGCGGTCGGTGCCGTAGCCCCATCCCGCCAGAAGAAACGCCGCCCCGATCCGCTCAGCCGCAAGCAGGTCATCGAGGCCGTCGCCGAGAAAAATGCCACCTGTGAGCTTTTCCTCCTGCGCGAGAATGGCCGCCCGCTCGGGTTTTGATATGCGTCCCGTCGGATCGCCGCCCACGATTCCGTGCACGTGGGCATCGAGTCCAAGATACGTGATGACTGCCTCCGCCGGCTGCTGCGGCTTGTTGGTCACGACATAGATGCGGCGGCCTTCGCCGGCGATGGCAGCGAGCGTTTCGAGAATTCCCGGGTAGCACACGGTTTCAAACAGGCCGACCGCTCCGTAGTGCGCGCGGTACGCTGCGATTACCGCTTCACGCTGATCGAGTGCGAGGCTGGGCAAGGCCGTCGCCAGCATCTGCGGCAGCGGAGGCCCGATAAAACGCGTCCAGTCGCCGCGCGGCGGCTCGATGCCACACGCCGCGAACGCATGAGCAAGCGATGCGACGATGCCTGGTGCTGAATCGACGAGCGTGCCGTCGAGATCGAAGAGCACGGCAGACCCCCGACGCCGGCAATCATGCTTAGTGAGTCGCTCACGCTGCAAAAACCTGGCCCCCGATTTGCTATAGTTTTCAATCCGCTACGCCCTGCCGCCTCCGAATATCCTGCAGTAGAGCCGCGTCTTTTCAACGAAGTGTTCGAACTAAAGGCGACCAACGATGCATGGCGAAAAGTTTTCAATGCCTCAAGACGGCGTGTACTTGGCCCAACGAGTCGTCCCCTCAGCGCTGATCGACACAATTCACGACGAGTTGCTTGTCGTCGCCCGGCATCTCGGCGTCCCAAATACTTATGCACAAGATATCGACTCTGCATGGAACTGGCTATGCAAGTCTGACCGGGCGATCGCTGGCTTACTGTACAACGCTTTCAAGCGGCTACCTTCGGTCTTTAAACTTGCATCCTCAAGCGAGATTCTTCACGCCCTTGTTTCCCAGGCAAATGTAGACTCGCCTATGCTTGTCGACATTAATTGCCGCATTGACAGCAATGCCGGCGACAAGTTCTTGTTCGACTGGCACCAAGACTATTGGTTCTCCATTTGCTCCCCTAACGCTGTCGTGGTCTGGATTCCACTCACCGATGTGACTCCTGAGATTGGTGGGCTCGACGTTATCAGCAACAAATGGACCGGAGGCCGCATCTTTAGCTCAAAGGCGGGTGAGAAATATGACAGCTATGCGGATGCCGTAAAACTCGATGAGGAGATACCTCACTCACATGCCGTACCGATGCTGCCGCTCGCGACAGACGCTCTTTTATTTCGCTTTTCGGTGCTGCACCGTTCTCGCAGAGTCGTCGCCGAAGATCGCTCCCGTTTCACAGTCCAATTGCGATTCGCAGACGCGGCTGATCGAGCTTTTAGACAGAATCAATTCAAGCCGGGTGTCGTTGGTCAGCAAAAAACTGATTACCTGTCCATAGATAAATCAAAGCCTGCCGCTGAGCGTAAGGAGATTTAACAACATGCCATGGGAGCCAACGCCTTTTGATGCACCGCTGGAACAAATGTTCGGCGTGCACTCAGAGAAAGACCGGTTGTTTTGGAACCGCCTGGAGAATCTGAGCCTGCGCTTTCCGCATTCTCCAATGCATACGCTTACGCATTGGCCTGCTTATGTGAAACGTATTCTGCTGACGCGTTTCCTTGCTCATTACGAGTTGTTCCGCAAGACCGTTGATCTTCCTGGAAGCATTGTCGAATTGGGCGTATCTCGTGGGGTATCCTTTTTTGCATTCCACAAGTTTCTGGAAATCTTTTGTCCATGCGACACATCAAAGAAGGTGTACGGGTTTGATTCGTTTGAGGGCCTTCAGGACTTTTCTGTCAAGGATGGCTCCGCTACCAATGAACTTGCGAGCGACAAGCGGACTGGTGGCTGGTCAGCGCAAAGTGTCGAAGGCGAGATATTTGAGCTGTGTGAGTTGTTTAATTCGGACAACATTCTCGCCAAAGAGAGATCGAGGCTCGTTAAGGGAAGGGTTCAGGACAGCCTGCCTACGTTTCTAAAAGACACGCCGGGGCTAAGAATCAGTTTGCTTCACTTTGATTTAGATCTTTACGAGCCGACTAAGTTCGCTTTAGAGCACTTATGGGATCTGGTAGTGCCTGGGGGCGTGGTAGTGTTTGACGAATATGCTCTACCGCCTTGGGGAGGTGAAGCTACTGCCTTTGATGAGTTCTGTGCCGAGCGACGACTCAGAGTTGAGTTGAAGAAATTTAATTGGTGCCTAACCCCAACGGCCTACTGCATCAAATAAGTAAGTAACTGGATTAACCGTTAAACGTGATCACACGGTTGTTGGCCAGCTCATCTCGATCGAGGAACGGTGCCATGTCGTCCAGTGGCGACGACACCATCCGGCCGTCCGGGAGCCTGCGAGATGAGAGTTTCGGCTCGAATCCTTGAGTCGGGTCGAGCATAACTTCGCACACATGCGGCCCCGGTGCGTCGAGCAGAGCGGGCAGGGCGCGAGCGAAGTCGGGCTGATCAAGCTTTGACGCAGGCAGCCCGTAGGCCTCGGCCACCTTCACAAAATCAGGGCACGTCACTCCGCTCTCGCTACCAGCCCCTACCGCCAGTCCGAAAAACGCCGTTTGCGTCTGGCGGATCGACAGATAGCCGCCGTTATTGAGCACAAACAGCTTGATCGGTAGGCCGTGGTGCCGGACAGACTGGAGTTCCTGAATATTCATCTGCAGGCTGCCATCGCCGGCAAGGCAGACCACCCGTCTGCCGCCTCGCGCCACGGCAGCGCCGATGGCCGCGGGGAGGTCGTAGCCCATCGAAGCCGAGCCCGAATTCGAGAATAGCCGCGTGCGTACACGAATCACGGATGATTGAAACGTCACGATGCAGGCCGTGGCGTCACCGCAGACGATGATGTCGTCGTCGGCCAGGCAGGCAAAGAGTTCCTTGGCAAAATGATAAGGATTGATCGCCCCTGGCTTCGACGCCTGACGCACCGGATCAAACACGGGATAACGGGCCACACGCTCGCGGCACCAGGCGAGCCAGGAGCCATGCCGGGAGCCATCGAAGCCACGCGTGGCAATCGCCCTGTCGAGGGCGGTGAGGAAGTCACGAGCATCGGCGCAGATCGCGAGATCGGGCCGCACCATCGGCTTGGCAAGTTCCTCGGGATCGATGTCCACGACGATCTTCTCGGCGTGGGGAGCGAAGTTTTCCCAGTTGTAGCTCACCTGGCGGATGTTGAGCCGCGAGCCGATCACGAGCACAAGGTCGCTGTTTTGCACCGTGAAGTTGCCGGGGCGGTCGCCGATACTGCCCGCCTTGCCGCAGGACCGCGGATCGGACGTCTCGAGCACGTCGTGCGTCCAGGCCGTGGCCACAGGAATCCCGAGTTTCGCGACCACGCGGCGGAAGACATCGGTGGCTCCGGCGATGCGCACGCCCGTGCCTGCGAGAATGACCGGCCGCTCGGCCGCCGCAAGTTTCGCAAGCACGGCATCGGCCAGTTGGGCCACATCAGCCGGGGGCAACACCCCCGGCGGCGGCTCGGGGGCATAACCTGTCAATCGATCGGGATCGACGTCAGCCGCCTGCACATCCACGGGGATGTCGATCCAGCACGGGCCTGGGCGGCCGGTCTGGCATAGATGCCAAGCCCGCTCGAGTTCATATCGCACTCGGGCGGGGTCGGTCAGCAGCACGGCCGACTTCGTGATCCGGCCGACCATGCCGACGATATCCACCTCCTGATCACCAAGCTGCCGCAACCGATCAAGCAGGCCGTGCGTGGCGAGCAGCGTCTCCCGCTTCATCTGGCCCGAAAGCACGATCATCGGGATCGAATCGGTGTAGGCCCCAAACACGCCGTTGAGCGCGTTCACGCCCCCCGGGCCGCTCGTGACGCTCACGATGCCGGGCGTGCCGGCCACTCTGGCATAGCCCTCGGCCGCCATGGCCGAGGCCTGCTCATGGTGGGTGCAGACGTAGGCAATGCGGGATTCCCGGCCAAGCGCGTCGTTCAAGTGCATGGCCCCACCGCCCGTCACGAGGAACACGTGCCGCACACCCCGATCGGCAAGAAACCGCATGCAGTAGTCGGCGAGTCGCATCACTGGTTTCCTTTGGCATCGAGGCGAATGACCCGTTGCGCGAGGCCCCGTTCGCGGATCGAAGCCTCGATCGACTCGCCATTCACGAGCGACCCGATGATGATCGACGCGTTGCCCATGGTGCCGTTGGCAAGGGAGTCCGGCGAAATGACTGGCTTACCTGCCAGAGTCCCGCCCTGATGAACCGGGTTCGAGTCAATAAAGGCGGTGATGTGGGCCCGGCCGAGACACGTTTCCCCAAGCAGCCGCATCGTCAACTGCCCCACACCCCACACAAGCACTGGCTCTGCGCCGACCTGTTCCCGCAGCATTCGGTCTATCCGGGCCAACATATCATTCGACTTGGCCACATAGTCGCTGAGCGCATCCCGAAGTGAGCGATCCCGCTCAGCCGGCCCGGCCTTCCCGACACGAGCGAAGGCATACGCTGCCGGGTAGCTACGGCCATGCGGAAGGGGCAATGTCTTGTATCCCGCACTCACAACCGACCATCCATGGCTGTGGAGCGCATTGCGAAGCGTTCCGGCTGAGAAGTGGTTGATGTGTTCGAGATTGAAGTCCTGGAACGGAGCGATCAGACATTCGCCATAGCGGGCGGCATCGGGCACTTCCACATAAAGCCAGCCGGCTGGCCGAAGAAGACGAGCCACGTTGGCGAAAGCCGCTGCAAGATCGCGAACGTGCTCGAGGACGTGGCTGAGAATGATACCGTCGAACGAAGCGTCTGCGAGACGATGGTCGTCAAGCGTACCCACGATCCCACGGTGACCTCTGCGACCTACCTCCTCGGCGCATGCAACAGCGGGGTCCATACCCGTCAGATCATGGAATCCAAGGCCGGCAAGGCTGTCGAGCAGGCCGCCTGCTCCACAGCCGATATCAAGGATACGAGCATCGCATGCGCCGGCGAACGAACTGATCGCTTGGGCCGTTGCTGCGAGGCGAGACGCATCTTCTGGCGAGCA
>Ga0209229_10000648_pt1 | contig 14207 bp, 4 predicted proteins | sample SanBayMetagenome_FD_187466 | JGI IMG/M metagenome (GOLD analysis project Ga0209229, IMG submission 187466) | Freshwater and sediment microbial communities from dead zone in Sandusky Bay, Ohio, USA (SPAdes) (version 2) | ecosystem: Environmental > Aquatic > Freshwater > Lentic > Sediment | place... | reverse complement strand
ATTATCGTCTTGTTCTCCCAAAAAAAAAAATAAAAAAGAAAATAAAACACCGCATTCTCTTTCGGGAGTTGGTTTCAAAGAAAAATATTACCTGTTTTCTTCGTAGTTTTGTGTTCGAAGGTAGTTTATTTTTTGTGATAACCATGTTTCGAATTTGTTAACAAGACTTGTGAACATGTTGGAAACTCCAAACTTTTGGCTGCTAACTTAGTTCCAAACAAATTTAACCCCAAAAAAAAAATTTTTATCCAAGTTGTTAGAGTGAAAGTTAACTCGTTAATTTTGTAGAGTGGCATGGGTTAACGAAGAAAGTAAGGCTTCAAGAAAACTCGGGTAGTTCATTGTTACACAAGAATTTCATTTTCGGTCAAGTGGACAACACAACAACACAAAAACACAAAGCGGAAACAGTGAAACGTAGAACATGGCGGATAACAATTACAACAACACAAACATGTTAACGCATGAACAATTGGTACATTGCATCGATAACACTTTCCAACATCGTTTATCTGGTAACGCTTTTGGTAACTCGAGTCGTTCTAGTCCCACATCTGGTCGTTGGGCGAGTGTGACACTGGAGCCGGCTCATCCCACATCTGGTCGTTGGGTGGCTTCGGTCCTTTGATGGGTATGAAGGGCCCCCCCTGTTTAACGGGTTATCCATCTTCTCAGGATCGGTCCAAAGGCGTCGATTCCATGATGTCGAGTCCTCGTGTCGTCGGATCCAGGCTCCCAGGCGTCGAAGATGGGCTTGCCCCCCCTGCTTAGTGCGTCCGTTGATCGGGTAACTGGAACCATGAAGAGACACAGGTTCGTAAGTGTTTAATATGTTACCCAATGTTAATCGGTAATTCCTGAAGTGTTTATTTGTTTTTTGAACGGTCGGCCCTCAGATGTGATTGATTTCTCCCCACTGTGGCTTGACATTGTGCGGAATATCAAGTTGTATCACTCACATACTCAACGCATTCTGTCTCACTCGGGGGTGACATCAACCACCATTTCATCAAGGGGCCTTCCGTTGCGTTAACAAATTTTGATAACACATGAGATATGCGTATCATTAGCTTCATTTCACCGTTAAATAACAAGTTTTTCGTGAACTCGAAGGGTAACTTTACAGATCACACATTTGGTACGTCGAGAAATTCCGCCTTTGCTGTAGCAGATAACTCGAGGGGGCACAGTTTTTGGATGGGATAAACAGTTTTGAAAATCTTCCCAGTTTTATCTTTCATTTCTATCTCCACTGTTCGACATCTACCGTCTCTTCCTAAGAATAACTTTGTTACCATTCCCCGTCGCCAAAGTGCTTTATGCAACATAGCTCTGGGTTTGAACGAGGTATCATCGGGGGTAATTAACACACACATACCTGGTTGTACTTTGTGAGCGTCGTTCTTAACACTGCTGGTTTTGTGATATGTTCGGAGACCATCAAGATACATGTGTTGGAAGTCAAACCAGAGTCTTGCTTGGAAGTGCATCTGGGCTCGACGGCGATAAACAGCTTCTAGCGCAGTCAGAGACTGTACCTGTGCTGGGAGAAGAGCAAATTGCATGAATTCGAACGGAGAAGGTGTTCTTCCAGGTTTCAAAAACATTTCTGGGGAGATTGGCGGATAATCATCGCGTTTAGAGTAAATCGTAGTTAAAGGTCTACTGTTAACAAATTGTTCAAGAGACACAACTGCAGCTCTAAAGTGATCTGGTGAAGGGAAAACGTGGCGATAAAAGTTACGGGCTAGTTTTTCCTTTATGATTCTCATCATGCGTTCAAAAAACCCGCCCCACCATGGAGCTCGGTTTGCGTTAAATATCCACTCCATTTCGGGTGCATATTTTTGCTTTAACTTTTCTGCCACATCTTTTCGAAAAACTGAGAGTTTATCCGCTAGTTTGAAGGTTGGTGCATTATCTGAGTAGACGATAGCTGGTGTTCCACGTCTTGCAGTAAAATTTCGAAACGCCAGTTCAAACTGTTCAAATCCTTGATTTCTGACAGGTTCAAGGTGAATTGCTCTGGTTTTAGCACAAGAAAAAACTGCTATCATTGCTGGTTGATCAGCATACGGCGTTACTCTGTGGTGTTTTTTCTTCTTTTCAGGACCCTTAAACGGGAAGAACGGGCCAACAAAGTCTACACCTATCGCCTGAAACGCTACATTGGTTTCCGGATTAGTTGCGTCATACCTGCATTTTGGAAGAGCTCCTTCAACTTGTTTCAGTGCTTTGGCATCGAGGAGTTGGCAGTCTTTGCAATGACGTCGAACATCTTTTGCCAATTTCCGAACGTTGAGTATCCAATAGTTTTTGCGTGATTCTGCAGCGACGTGATTGACAGAGCCATGACCAGTTGCCTTTTCATGTAGTTTTCTGACAAGAGCTTTAACACGGGGGCCTTCAGCTGTTAGGAAAACGAGATCTTGGTCTATGGGTGCTAAGCCAGCTTTTTCACTTTCTGTTGATTGAACAGGTTTTCTGAGTTCACCAAGCTCTTCAACTCTGAAGTTACGGCTTCTAGACATAACCAGTTGGGTTTTAGCATCGAACCTTAAACCATATTGGTGTTTGAGGTTACGTTGAGAATCTGTGAGATATCTATCTGGGAGCGTTCCTTGTACGTTTTTATACAAGTTCCCTAACTGATCGCGTTGTATGTCTACCAACAGGGAGGCTAAGGCCTGATGAATGGTACTGGACGGTTTTAGTTGTTGAATTTCCATATGTTTTAATTTAACATACGTGTCCCAATCAATTTGAATTGATGATGAGTTCACTGTAGACTTAGATTTCCGAGCATTTTTTGGTTTAGCCTTAGACTTTGTTACCAATTCTGCCATATCATCATCTGAGTCAGATACATCTTGGGAGTTATATCCTGAATCTGTCTTCGGTGGTTGATCGATTCGGGTCAGTGGTATTGAACATGGTTTTATAAGCGATGTATCTGTTCCCACTTGTAACTTTTTGCGTTGGGACCTAGTTGTGACTTTCAGTGATGTTGCCATGAAAACTTGTTGGTCAATGACTTCCGTGTTCAGTTTTTCCTTTGCATCTGCAGGTATTTCTGGCCATTGGGAACGATCTTGTGACATCCATTCAGGTCCGCACCTCCAAAGTTTTGACTGAACGAGTTCGCTAAGAGAGCACCCTCTCGAAGCAAGGTCAGCAGGGTTTTGACTTCCTGGGATGTGACGCCAATTCTTTGGAGGTATAACCTTTTTTATCGTGTTAACTCTTGTTCGAACATACTCTGTGTGATGTTCAGATTGTGACCATAACCAATGACAGGAGACTTGGGAATCTGTAAACGCAAGAACTTCATCAAATTTCGTTTGGGTTGCAGCAATGTGTTGTTCAGCCATTTGGGCAGCTAGCGTTGCAGCTGTTAGTTCCAAACGATTAATTTTGAGTGAATCTTTTGTTAGTGTGTCAACTCCCTCTGTTGTGAAACGTTTTTTATGTGGGATGACACGGTTTCTGGCGTTTGCTAAACATGGATACATTTTGCCATCAACTTCAGCCACTTCGTAGAGAGTTCCAGCAACAGCTTGAGCACTTGCATCACTGAACACACACAACCTGAGTTTGTCATATTTAGCTGGGCGTGTTCTTCGTGGAAATGTGAAATTGGGGAGATTTTCTTCAACGTCTTTGACATACTCATGCCACTGAGCTGATTCCTCTTTCGAGAGTTTTGTGTTCCACGCCGCTTTCGGGTGGTGTTTCTCTATGAGTTGTAACAAAAGTTTGCTTTTTAACGTTGTAGGTGCTGCAAGGCCCAAAGGGTCAAACAATCTCGCCACTAAACCAGCAGCTTGCTTTTTTGTTAAACACTCTTTATCTTTGTATTCACCAAGTTTATCCGCAGCTGGACTTATCTCATCGTTAGGCGGGTCATACCGGATTCCTAAGACTTTGTACACTTCTCTAACCGGGTCCAAACCTTCGTGTATTAATTTTGCCATTTCAGGTGGCCAGGTGCGATACTTGCAGACTGTCATCTTGCCTTCTTCAAGAGCTCGATGTGCATCGTGGGCCATTTTGACGACGTCCTCTACGCAGTTACCGAGTGCCAAGATGTCATCGACATATGTAGTTGAACTGAGTTTTTCGAATCTGTCAACTGTTTCGAGATCGTTTTTCTGTTGCGCAAGTTTACTGGCTTCCTGGTAGAGATATCTTACTACAGCGTTGAGAACAAACGGAGCACAGTTAATTCCCCAAGGCATCATCGCGAACCTGTATGTTTCCTGTCTGTAGGTGCCATCTTCATTTCTGACTAGCCATCTAAACAAAAACAAGTGATCATCAGGTTCTTGGAGTCCGACCTGTAGAAAGGCTTTTTCGATGTCTGCTATGGAGAAAAACTGACTTGCCCGCCACATGGTTAAAATGTTTGTTATTTGAGGTAGTATATTGGGGCCAGTTGCCAAGTATCGGTTTATTGCTGCTTTTCCAGGTTCATCGGCTGAGCCGTTCATGACAAAGCGAACTTTGTGAGTTTTAACACCTTTTCGAAAAACAGGGTGATACGGCATTTCTGCCCAATACTCAAACTTGTTCATTTCCTCAACAGTTGTTGGGACTAAGACTTTCATGTCAACCCATTCTTGGATAGCTTTTTCGTAGGCGTTAGCAAGATCCGGGTTTTCTTTCATGCGCTTTTCCAAACTTTTCAACTGAGCTTGAACTTTCGCATGATTTTTTGCTAACGGTTGAGACATTCCATGAAACTTAGGCAGCTTCGTGTAAACTCTACCATCTCTGCGTTCGAACGACTGAATTGTTTCGTCGAGGAATCCCTGCAATGCTTCTTGATCATCTTCTTGTTTCCCAAACATGTCAACCTGGTCAAGTTCATAGCTTCTTGCGATATCTTGAGTTAATTCTATGTCGTCACACTCGTTATCATCCATCATTTTGTGAGGGCGTGCCTTGTAGAATTTGTTGACCGTTGGCTGCGTTTGTGACTGAGTAACTAAGCACCAGTGAGCGGGAGGAGTGTTGTATACTCTAGCTCTTGGAATTCCTCCAGACGGGATGAGACCGAACGTTGTGGATTTGATGGCAAATTTGTGAGCTTTATAGTCAAACCCCCACACTATTTGATTACATTCGGCATTGCTAAGCAGGATATCAAAGGGCAATTTTTCACCCTGGCTGTTAACAAGTTCTGGGTCGGCCAATTCTACGTTACGTGTATTGATCCACGTTGGTAGCTGAGCTGGTAACCGGACTGTCCAATTGTTAACATCCATCACTAACGCTTTGATTGGTAGATTAGTGTTATCATGGTCACGATGTTTTATCACAAACTTTGTTAACATGTCCAAGGGATCTGAGTTTCCTTGCACTTGGTTAAGTACTGTTGCTTTGGAGTCCTGTGTTTCAGTTAACTCCAACTTGTTAACCAGTTTCTTAGTTACTATGTTCAACTGTGACCCGGGGTCAAGGAGAGCTCTGGCGACGACTTCTTCCCCTGTTCGAGGGTTACAAACTCGGACCAAAACCGTATCCAAGAGACACGCTTCATTGTTACCAACGGCGGCCATGACTCGGGCGACGGCTGCAGTTTTCCTTGACTCCAGATCACGTGTTGGTTGTCAATCATCATTCTCAGTGGACTGTTCAGAAGAACTCGACGTTCCTGGATCTGTTTTAGTGGAAGAAGAGGCATCCTTTGACGTTTCCAGATTTGTTGGAACTTCATCTTCTTCATCCGAAGACATGACTTCTATTAACACTTGTGCTAGTTGTGCCCGTATTTCTTTTGGAGCTTTTTCCAACCGTTTTTTGAGAAGTTGCGCTTTGTATTTAGCATAATTTGGGTCACTCTTTTTGGTTTTCCTGTATTCAGCCCAATCGATAGTGAGACCTTGCATTCGAGCTGCAAGAGCTTCGGGAGAGTTGCACAGCGCAGTGTTATGTTGCCTCCACAATCCCTTCTTGGCACAGTGACAGCAAGTATTATCACTAGGACAGTCACTTTGTTGATGACCTTTTTTCAGACAGCACCTGCAGAGTTGTAACCTTTCAGCAATTGTTATTCGAGTTGCTACATCATGTGTGCAGTAATCATTTTTGTGATTTTTGGTACAGAAGACGCAGACAAAAACTCGTTGAAGTGTTTGCCGATTGTTTGGCTTACTGGAGCTCGCAGGCGTTGTGTTTTTCTGGTTTTGAGTTGATTTGTTTGATTTGTTTTCAGGCTTTTTGGATTCTGTTTGGGCTCGCGTTGCCATGACCATTGAGCTATCCATGTTGATGCCTGAATCGTCTTCGTCATCGGATTCGTTAACATAATGCGATAATTGCAAGAACCATTGCATGAAATCCACAAAGTGTTGTTCAGGGTCTTGGGCGTAGAACGATGACGGGGAGACTTTACCAAACAAACCAATCGCGCTTAAATACTGGTTAACATAGGGGACTGCCATAACTCGAACAACTGCTTCCATGGCCTCATCACTTGCTTGATATTCTGACATTCCTGCGTGAATCAGGTTTCGCCTCGTGGTGTTCACATTAGCGAGGAAGTTTGACAATGCGCTTGCTTTCATGGAAGGTGGTCGCATTTCATTCAGTTGCAATTTGAGTTTGTGCTTGGCTTTCTCGTTATCACCAAAAGCTGCTTGCAGTTGTTGCACTGCCAGTTTGTAGTCGTCTGGTTTATCACTCCCAACCCATCCATCAATGAGTTTTCGTGGTCTTCCAACTGTTAGCTCTCCGAGTGCCCACAATTTGTCAGGATCACTGGCGTATGTTTCCGGAAGAGCGTGAATTTGACGACAAAAGAGTTGCCACCATGCAGGAAATGTTATGGAATCTTCAGTGCCACTAAACTTCGTTAACCCGAGTTCATTGCAGTATTTTTTGAAAGTTTTCTTTTGTTTGTCAAACAAGTCAGGAACTTTCTGGTTGAACCAGCCAGGTGGTAACGGTTTGGTTACTTTGGTGGGTTCTTGTTGTAGCATGTTGTTCGACTTGTTTTTATCTGTTTCATACAGGATTTCCATCAACCTTTCTTTCGTGGTGCCGCTAGCAAGAGCTTCTGCCAATTCTGCGTAAACTGCAACAGGGCTGAGATCGTTCGGAGTTTTGGGGTTTCGTTTTGGAGTAACAGGAGGTTGTCTTATTCGAACAGTTTCACCAGCTGCAACAGCAAACTTTTCCCGTTGGCGCTGAGCAGCAGCCTCTCGAAGCGCTTGGTCGGACTGGGGCGAACGAGTCACTGGTGGATTAGGCGTGGAACTGGCAATGGGCTCCGGACCCGTCGGTTGTGGATGTCGAGCTGAACAGTGTCCACAGCCGGGGTCATTGACAGTTGGACGGGGAGCGGGTGACTTAGTCCGAGATCGTTTGCTGCGTCTCTCGTGGGAGTGCGAGCGTGACCGATGTCTGCGATGCCCTCTCGGTGATGGAGTTCTGGAAGTGCTGTATCTTGACCTCCTATGAGACCTACTCCTAGGACGCCTGGACGGCCGTCGGGTGCGAGAACGTCTGCGTGAACGAGAACGAGACCTTCTGCATGTTTTCGAACGTGAACGTCTGCGTGACCTTTCACGAGAGCGTTGACGTTGAGCTTGGTCATTTCTGGAGTTATTGTCTGGCTCGTTGCCCGCAGGAGTGCTGTTACGACGTTGTTCTTCATATGTCAAGACGTCTGAGCGTTGAACTGCCGGTGGGGGCACCGATGCATATCGAACAGTGGTTGACAACCTGGGATCGTTCAAATGTTTATTTGCTGGGTTGTTCAAAGACTGTGGGTGACGGACAGGGTTAACATGTTCATCATTCTGTGCAAGTGGAGTTGTGTCAACAAGATAACGTGGAATTTCCTCATCGTTAACATCGCCCGCTTCAGAACCAGAGTCTGTATCTTGGTCAAACTCTTCGGGTGCCGGGATTGTTTCAGACGCTGGGTCAATGGTTAACTGGATCGCTGACCACGTCTTTTTCCACAACTGGATCATGTCACCTGTAGTAGCAAATCGATACAGCATTTTTGTGAGAGTTACCAGACGGGTGTGTTTCATGGTTGCTTCCATGATTTCCTTCGGTCTCAAGAGTTTCGTTTCATCTTTCATGTACTGAAACTGAAGTTGTAACACTTTTGCGTTATCTTTCAAGTGGGAAAACGTAGTTTTCAAGGCAGTCAGTGTTAACGTGTTTGAACTTTCGTGAGCAACATGAAGTGTTTGGAACGCCTTACCAACATCCTGGTACAACCTTCCCAAAGCTGTGTTGTGACTGTTGAGATCAACATACAGCTCTGCTTTTCGGTTTTTCGGTCCTTCTGTTCCCCTTGTGCGATGAGCCACTGGAGTATCTCCTGGAGCCCGTGGCGGAGGGGGTTGTTCACTGACAAGCACCAGATTCCCTTGAACATCATACTTTTCAGTTAACCGAACTTTGCCGTTGGACTGTCCTTGTGAAGGAGCAGTCGGTTGTGGCCGTTCCACAGTTGCCAGAGGAACGTACGCAGGCATGGCTGCTAAGAACCGAGTTTAACACAATAGTTGATTGGGTTTTCAGTCACTGCCCTGAATAAAGTGATAACACGTGGATTACTCAAAACTCAGGAAAACTAACTGAAAAACACTGTCGCACTTCCGCTCAAAAGGAGTCCAAAAGCTCTAACGAAAGGCGAACGCCGAAACGGCTCACGGAAAAGCTTCGCGACGGCGAAAAAGACGTCGAGTCCGTCACGAAAAGGTCGCGATCATTCGAGACACTAGTTGGGCGCCATAATGTAAGGAATCACATGCAATAACACACATAAAACCGCACATGCAAATCTAATCACTAACAACTACTCTAATAACACTGGGTAAAAGTAGTAAAACTCTGACTCTGGCTGCCCCAAGTGGATTATCAGTCCAACTCAGGAAGTGTATTATACTGTAAGCACGCCAGGAGTCTTTCACACTGCTTCCTCTCAGCACGAAGGTCACAGCGGTACTTAACTCACTTTCCACATCAGCCTCTTCCTGCCCAGTCTATCACAAGGGTTAAGGGGACAAGGATGATAGAGACTACCGGTACTACAAGGGAAGAGGCTACGGTATACGGTATAGTGAGTTAGAAAGATCCTGAAGTGCTCAGGTAGCAGAAGGGACTTGTCCACTTAAAGGTTAAGTTAAGATGAGTTAAGCGACATTTACTGGGTATACGGTATACCCAAAACCAAATACTAAGTTTACCTTCCAAGCACTTACTGTTAACCTGAGATATGTGCTGGAATCCTAACATACCCCCCCTCTTTAGTTTTAAAGTTTCCCCCTACTTTGGCTAGGAAAAACTGAAAACTATAGAAAGAGATTTAACTTAATCGAGTTAGGATGAAAGCCATAATGGCATGCTGTGTGGGACAAGACATGTTCCGCATATTAAAGAAAAGGAGAGAGAGCCAAACCAACTAAGAAAAGACAGCAGGGTAGGTTCAGGTTAAGGGTAATGCTGACCTAACAAAGGTGCCCATGCCGGTTGAGCAGATTGTACTCAGCTGACTAGCAGCCCCGGGGAAGGTCTTTTCGGTTGGGTGAATTGGCTGAGAGGTGGCAGGACATGAGCTGCTGATTGAACAGCCCATTGCCTGATTGATCGGTGCGCTAAACCGGTATGTTGGAGGGTGATCCCTCGGTTTTGCAAGAGTAAATCTGCACGGAGCAAGTCCAAAAGTTTAACGACTGGAGAGTCGAAAGGGGTACAAAAAGGGAGACAGCAAAATTCACAGAACAGCATTCCTGATGACACAATGCGGCTGCAATCGCAGGCCCTACAAAATGTGACAGGAGTTAAACATTTTGTTACATTAACAAGTGTTATTATCATTCAATGAATTTCAAAAGCGCGCGGAATTTCAAACACTTTTCCATTTTTCCACTGGATACCGGTAACTCCATCGGGTAGCGACATCTACGTACCTGAAACAGAGACTAGCGAATTTGCGTTAGATAACCGGTTTTGACATGTTTGATGACCACGGCTGTCACACCCATGGCATCGAATGACTTGACAGTGGTTTCCATGTCCAAGAAGGTCAGATTTGGCAGTTATGCCAAAATCCGATTCTGAGTCATCCTGACTTCCGGTCATGTAGAGTAGTGGTCGACTGGCGAACTTCATTTTTCATCCGTCATCGGTCCGTGGAGGTCGGAAGTTGAAACCGCTGCCGAAAGGATGATGCAATGTCGGGAACCGTCTTGATGTCTGATGAACTGATCCTTTTGAATTTCAGATGTTAACACATTTTCCGAGTTCAACTCAGTTTTAACAAGATTGTGAATGTGTTTCAGGTCGACTTGCGTTATCACATACCAGTTTTCGTTGATGAGCTTTAAGCGTTTTAGTACGTTTTGACGCAGTGATGAAAAGTGATACTCGTGCGTTGAAGTTCAGTTTTAGTTCGTGATTTCTAACTGATTTGGTACGTCAAAGGTTTGGAAACAGGTTAAACAATCCGTTAGTCTTACCATTTTTCGACTGCTTCTTCGACAAAGTCAAAATTGGTAAGAGGCTGACGAGAGTGTTTGAAACCTACGTCGTCGGAACTTGCTGTTTCCGGCTGAACACTTGGGACTTGTGACGGTAACGAACGTCGATAACGCTTTTAACTCGTGTTACATTCTTTGTTCGTTGAACATTTCGGAATTGCAGGTTCACGTGTTTTGAAAAGCACATTCAAGTCACGTTATCTCGCAAGTTTCAGACTAGTCCTCAGATTTGAGTTTTTAGCGTTTGAAGAAGTTTCTGAGATGCTTCGTTACCAGCGTTACTGAAGCGGTGATGGGTTCACGAGTAAACTTTGTGGCTGTTTGTGACTTGTTTCCCTACTTATCCGACACACCACAAATCCTTCGATAAGTGGAAGACAAGTCATTAGCATCACAGTTTCACGGACATCGAGGCAGTATTCACATCAGTTGTACTTTCAGATTCAGTTTTCAATGCACAGAGGTACTGAGTTTATCACGACACCCTCACGCAGACGTGTTTTGTCAGAGTTTGCGTGATGTGCCGCGATGGATTCCGTATGTCTTATGACTTATAGAGTTATAAAATTCGTTATGAGTTTCTTCACTACGGAGTAACAATGGTATGACTGTAAGCATTGATACTCGGTTGTGGAGATATCTCAAAGCTTTTGTTTGTTTTCTCATCGCTGAGGACCATTCGTTCCAAAGACGAGTTTCCACACTTCTGAGGACACGAAGGAGGCCAGGGAGTTTCACGAGTATCTCACGCTTTGTAGGAGAGGTGGCGCAGAATTGAGGTTACCCTTGACAGTCAATCCTGGTCAGTTTCTCCTTCAGAGGGTGTTATACAATGTCTGCAAGGATGGTTTCCGCCTGACTACTTGGTTATGTTTTTCTCGTGTTATTTGGATTTTTGGTATTATTTTGTCATTAACGCTGTTATTCAATCTTCATTAAGTTACACGGAAATTATCCTTGGTGTTAAACTCTGTACGGATAAAGCTCGATAATGTTAGTCTGACTTTGGTTCGTAAAAGTTAAGAAAGGTATTACCAAAAGTTTGAACACACAACGCACAAACTATGAACGGGTTTATTAGTTGCGTTGGAAGATTTCTCTGTTAACACGAGTTTTTTGGCTGTAATGGGAGTTTTAGATCCACTTATTTTGGTGAAACTACAAGCTCACTCGTGTGTTGAACGAAAGTTTTTCTGTTGGTATTGAGTTCGATGGTCGAAGTGGTTAGCAGACACGACCATCTTGCTCAATTCCAGGGCAGACGACCTTTCAGAGTTGCCGAATTCTTTTACTGGAAGAGGCGTCACCATAGGAGTTTTCTGTTGGGTTTCGAGTTAATGGACGCAGATGTTTCGTTTTCCACGCCCATTTCTCGAACTCCAGGACAGAGAACTTTTCAAAACTCCAGACTTCACTGCAAAAGGTTTTTCTTGAGAACTTCCTAATGGAATTGAGTTGATGATCATGCGGTTGTCATTTGCATTAACATCCTCTCACTTCCTGGGCAGGAGGTTCGCAAGATTTTTCCAAGAGTTCGACGTCTCAATAAGGATTCTTTGGTCGTAGTCGAGATAACGACCGCAGGTGTTATTTGTAACTTCGACCGTTTTCTCGACTTCGAGCTGTGGGGATCCGTTGTCAAAGCTGTCAAGAAATTTTCGCTTTTCGTTAAAGATTTTTTGGTCCAAGTCGAGTTGACGACCGAAGATGTGAGCTTTGGACGGCCGTTTCCTCGATTTGAAGACCACGAAATCTGTTCGTTTGGATACTTTTTTGGATTTCACACAGCGTTCTTCAGACTGTTACAGGGATTTTCTGGTTGGAGTCGAGTTAACGACCGTAGATTGTTACTTCACGGACGTTTTCTCGATTTCAAGTTCCAGAGAGTTCTTAAAAAATTTTAGTTTTCCAGGGAACACGACTTTTTTCCAAGTTTGAGCATGAGTGAAGCTTTGTAAGTTAGATCACGTGTTATTTTGAGTGAAACTTACACCGCTTCACTTCGTGTTCGGCTGATGGGTTTACTTAAGCCTTCACTTTTCTGAACACTAACTTGTGCCAACCACTGGATTTTCGTATGTAGTTGCACTAAGTTAATGTTCTAAAATGTGAGGTGCGAAGCATCGAGAAAACCAGGAGAACAGGAAGATAGACTTTTTAACTTTTGTGAGAGCTGTCAAATGGAACACGAGTTCATGTTTTTCTGTCACATTTGGGCTTTCTCACACGTGTTAAAGTTGCATTCCTTTCGTGAACCTGCAATTTTTCGAAAGTGTTCGTTTTCTGTTTTTTCGAAAATCAAGTTGTATTTGTCTGGTTTACACAAAGTGATGTGATAACTCTCATGTTATCTCCTTTGTTCGCTTGATGATTTCGTTTTTCGCGAATTGTTGTTATTTCTTGAATGTTTCTGTATTTGTGTGAATAATTTTTGTGTTAATACAATTTTGTTCTTCTCCTGTTAACTCCAGGTTTTTCCTCTTTGACTATTTTCAAGCGAGAAAACGTGCGTTACTATTTTTGAATCGACGACTTGTGATAATCTTTTTTCCGATTTAAAACGGCTGTGAGCCTCACTGTAAAAAAAAACAAAAAATTCCGTGCGATTGGAAGATCCGTCCGATGACTGGGGAGGAGAGAAGGCGGAAGCGCAAGAAGGAGAAGGAGAGACAAGCGAAGAGGAGGGCTCGACAGGAGGAACATTTGGGTTCTCCGTCGAAAGTTCGAAAGGCAAGTTGACGTTCTGGGTTACCTTCGTTTTCCAAAAACGAAAATTAAACAACCATAGCGTTGTTAACTCCTGGTTCGTTTTCGTGTTCAAAGGAAACCATTCGAAAGATTTTTAACTCGTGAGTTAACGCTCGGAGAAGAGGAAACCAAACCAAGATCAAAAAAAAAAAATTTCTATTCGTGTTTTAATGAGTTATTTGTTTGGGTTATTTTTCAGATGAACAACGGCAGCGGGGTTGCTGGAGGAGGGGACTCCGACGAGGAGAACTCAATGCGTCGTGGTAACTCGAGCGTTTCCGAGGGAGCTGAAGCCGGTCCATCGAGTTCAACACCGTTCAAACCGTTAACCCAAGCTAACTTTTCCGCTGGAAACCTCTCGTTTGCTGACCGAGCTGAAGCTTTGAGGGTAAGGAGTGTGGGGAATGGGTTGGAACGATTGGTTTCCATTCCTACTTACTGTACTCAAGTTTTAAGCAACGACGAGGAAACTAGAGTTATTCTGCGTTCAACTTTGTCCAATATGGCTTTGAACATCGAGCTTGAGAAAGCAGTAGACGAAGTTTTGGGAGTTCTTGACATTTGCCAATGGAATTGTAAAGAGATCCCTTTGCGTGACATCATGCAAGAACCTTTGTGTGCTAGCCTTTGCCCATACTGCTTGCGAGTGTTAATACCAGGTTACGGAACACATTTCGTCATTGACGCCGGCACATCTCCTGGGGTTTCGAGCCAAAAGTGGGCTATTCATTGGGTTAGGACTCGCAGATGCAAATTCAGTCAAGAGTACCAGAATTTTGTGCAAGAAAAAATTCGAGAGCTTGTTAACTCAGTCGTTTCTATTGAGGAGTTTGAGGAGAATTGGTCTTTGGCTTACTCCCTTATGATGATGCGTGGTCTTCCGGAGGATTCTAAAGGGGTTAGCGTTGGCCAAATTGTTAATTAATTTTTTAGATTTTTTTTTTTTTTTTTTTT
>Ga0209229_10000647_pt1 | contig 14214 bp, 22 predicted proteins | sample SanBayMetagenome_FD_187466 | JGI IMG/M metagenome (GOLD analysis project Ga0209229, IMG submission 187466) | Freshwater and sediment microbial communities from dead zone in Sandusky Bay, Ohio, USA (SPAdes) (version 2) | ecosystem: Environmental > Aquatic > Freshwater > Lentic > Sediment... | reverse complement strand
ATCAACACATCTTTCCGCGGGTCTTGCCTTTGATGGCAATACCATCTGCACGAGAAGAAGCAGAGCCACCGTTGGCCATCTTCTTGACTGCGCCGCCACGCTTCATGCTCATGTCAGAAACGTCAGTGTTTTCATAGCTGATGTTAGTGCCGGGCTTATTTGGTGACGCCAACGCTTCTGGCTCACGCTCTGTGTCAAAAGACTTCTGACCACTACGAACGTAGTTGTCACGGGGCACAGCGTTCTTAGATCTCATAATCTCGCCCTTGCGAGTGTCAGAATCACGAGGCACGTACGCGCCCATTTTAGGCTTGCCGCCAACAGACTTTTGCTCTTCAGGAGCCATCTCAGTCGTGTACTTTTTACCGTTAAAAGTAAAAGTCTTGTCGCCCGCAGCACGGGCTTCACGGAACGCTTTTCCAAATCCACTTGTAGCCATAATTAACTCCTTAGCAGGCTTTGCCGCCCTTGTTCATTTTAACCATTGAACCTTTGGTTTTGCCTTTTGTAGCAATACCGTCTTTGCTAGGGGCAGCGGTCTTGACCTTGCCCATCGCCATAACGCCACCAGCCATTTTTTTAGCAGGAGCGCCTTTTTTCTTAGCAATCATTGCCATGAAGCCAGCATTCATTTTGGAAGCCATAGTATCACCACCTTTTGAAAATTTGCGACCCTTGTCCGCAGTTGTAAAATCTTTGCCCACAGACTGCGGGACTCCTACTTTCTTAGCAAACGACGGGTTGTTGGCCACCGCCGCCATGAAATTGTGTTGCTTCTTACTCGTCGACGGCATTACTTGCCCCCTGCGTACCAGTTAACAAGTTGAACTAAACCTGCGCCTACAACGCTACTAGCCCCACCGACTAACATCAAAACTTTCCAGCCACCACGAGCCTCAGATAGCGTTTTGTCAATGGCTGCTAACGTTGCCTGCATAACCTTCATGTTTTCTAGCATCTTGTCCATGTCATCTTGCAAGTGCCGGATGTCAGACGCATGCGTAGCTAACTCACGGGCGGTTTGGATGGCATCTTCAGTCATACCATTCGCCCCTTTGTTTTGCCCTTGGTAGCGCAGCCATCAGCCGCAGTTACATAGCCGCCATCCTTACAGTTCCACGCCCTCAAAGACTTATTGATCCTTGAATCCGGATCGTTGGCTGTCTTTGCGCTGGTCAGTTTCTTCTTCATGCCTTCCATACGGGCGCAGAAGGAGTCGCGGCGTGAGCCGCCCTCGGGTTGAGGACGTTTCAATCCGGGTTTCCCGGGGTTGGCCGCGTTGTACGAGGCCCGTCCCTTGGCGTTCAAGCCACCCTTTTCGGATTTGCCCTCTTTGCGAGTCCATGCGGGAGACTTAGCCATAGAAAACTACTGCGGTCAGACCCGCACCAGTTGTTATGACAAGACTTGTTTCACACAACACGCCTTCACCCGGAATCCAGATGTCATCCGAGGCTTGACCTGCGACGGTGAAAGTAAACAAAGTGGTAGAACCATCTTTGACGGCAATCGTAGAAGCGCCAGAAGAGCTATACCAAATACCTTTGAAACGAGCACGTCCGCTGAACACGGTAGTAGTTGCGCCTGCCCCGCAATCCTTACCTTTAACGTCTGTTTGCATCATAATCAATCTCCTTTAAAAACGGGGCTAAAAGCCCCTTGAGTTGATTAAGCAGCAACAGCGCCATTCAGAGCAACAATGTTCCAGCCAGCAGATGTGTAAACCAACATGCAGCTATCGCCAACAGCGGTAAACGTGATGGTTGTAAAACCAATCTTAGTCGTAGGTGTCAACACAGCAGAGCCACCATCAACAGCGTGGCTGATGATCTTGATTTCACCAAGAGTGCCGTTAGCCAAAGTCAAAGCTTGAGCCGCGCCTGTGGTGGTCAAATTAGTGAAAGCGTTAGTGATGTCAACTGCGCCAGCGCCAGACAAAGACTGTGTGCCCAGAACTACGTCAGAACCAAAAGAAGAGTTAACCGTAACAGCGCCAGAGGTTGGGCTAACGGTGATGGATTGAAAGCCATTTTCGGAACGAACTGGGCCGTTAAACGTGGTATTTGCCATGATTTTTACCTTACATGCAAGTTAGGCGTATCAATCTGCATGTCGTCAGCCGGGACTGTTTGATACACCGGAAAACCCGGATTACTGTGTTTATACACCAAAAGAAAAAGGGGCACAAGGCCCCTTTTAAAATATTTCCGAAGAAATATTAGGTTGAACCGGGGGAGCCAAAGACGCCCAATGGATCAGAGAAGCCGAAGCTGTAACGCTCACGGGCTTTATAACGAACGTTACCTGTATCAAAGTCACCGTCCATGCCAGTAGTCAAGGCCATACGCTCAAAGTGCTTCAGGCCGTTAGGAACGTCTGTGCACAAGAACCAAGCATTGGTGTCTGTCAAGTAGTGGTTAATTGTGTAACCTTCAGGGATTGAACCGTTGTTCTTCAACGCGTTGATGTCGTTGTCAGCGGTACCAACACGGAGGTTAGTCTCGAGCAAACGAGTAGCAACGAACTGAAGTGCTGGAGGCACAACCAATTTTCTAGGTTTAGCAGCGATCAACAAACCACGCTCATCAGTCCAAGCAGCGATCTGAATCACAGCGTTTTCCAACGATGTTTCATTCAAGTCAGAGTTGGTTGAAGGACGATTGCTGTTGGTACCACCAGAGATCAGGGGGTGCGCTGTAGAGAACAGAGCAACGCCGTCACCGCCAGCATAAACACCACCTGTAAAGCCGTTGTTTAAGACGGATGCGGCTTTAACCTGCTTGGTGTAAGCCATAGCACGAGCCAAGCCCTTGGTGTAGCGAGCAGACAAGCTGTCGTACAAGTTATCTTCAACCGCTTCTTCAGTGATTGAGAAACCCAAGGCGATGGTTTCGTGGTTGTAGCGAGCCGTGAACGCTTCTTGCGCATTGTCATAAGCAATGGCAGAACCCTCGTTCTTGACAGGAGCCGCAGAGAAGCCAGACAATTTTGTCTCTTCTTCAAAGCTACGCTCAGATTTCTCTGTTTCGTAGATTTCTTTGTGCTCTTCGCCGTAAGTAGCGTACTGCAAGCCGAACAAAGCGTTCAGGCCGGGGAGCAGTTCTTTAAGTAGTTGTGCGCGTGAAATAGCCATGGTTTATGCTCCTTATACGCCAGTTGCGTTGTTGTACTGATGCATAGTCGCATTGATCTTGACAATAACTTCAGGGAAGTTATCAGCAGCAGTGGCGGTGTCCCGAACTACATCAATGATACGAATAGGCAGAGTGTTGGTTGTGGCGGTACTGTCCAAAATAGCTACGGCAGAGTTACCTGACGTGGTGCTACCGGCGTTCTGTACCAACGTGGCGTTATTTCCGATGGCGGAAATGCCAACACCAGAGATAGTGGTCGTGCCAGACACAACAGCTACTTGGAACAATGTGTCAGGATCATCAGCGACCACAGCAAAAATCTGCGTGCCAGACTTGATAGCCTGACTAGCTGGATAGTACTGTTGTTGCTGGACTTGACCAGTTGAGCCGTTGGTAAACTGAACACCTAAGAAAATACCGCAAGGCGTGGCAGTTGTTGTGCCCGTGTCTTTTTCGATAGTTCCATCAGAGATACGTTTTACCAAGTCACCGTAGAAAATGTTAGTAGCGTAGCCACTAGCAATTTGCATCAAACGGGTTGAACCCGCAAATACCTGTCCACCTATTAGGTTTACAGGCTTTAGACCGTAAGGGGCCGAGACTGTAGGATAAGCCATAAAGACTCCTATAAATTATTTAGAACCAGAACCAAATCCTGTTCCGCGACTTGTTGTTGACTTGCGGTCAGCAAACAAGGGCATCCGAGGGTCATTATTTCGCATGAAATGATTGTCAACTGAATCTATCTGGGCTTGAGCTTGCTTGTTGTAATACTCAGCGCGAGCTTCAATACGTTCCTTGGGAGCCTTGCAAAGCATCAGCCCACCAATTTCCACATTGCCGTTTGCGTTGTTACCAAACAAAGCCAATTCCGGATGATCCACTGCTTTCACCGGCTCATAACCATCGCGCATCTGTAAAGACACGTTGTTGGCTAATGGCTGACCTAGCACATGAGTCGCTACCCAGCGAAACGTGTAATCTGGATCAGGTGTCGGATCGGGCAAGTTGCTCGGTGGTACATATACCGAACGAGCAGATTTATCGCGCGACTTACTGTCACGATTTGAGCGGTCATTAGTTTCAGCCATTTTAATTCTCCAACTTTGCTACTTGTGCAGCATACTGCTGCGGGGTTAAACCAAATTTTCTAGCTAACGCCACTTGCGTTTGAGTCAGCTTAATTTTTCCTGCACCCGTAGAACGAGATACAGAGGCAACCACTGTCGTAGGTCGTTTTTGAACCTCACCAGACCTTGGCTTGTCATTAGTCTGCCCGAATAAATCAGGAAACGTTGACCTCATGCGACCATCAATTTGATCGAAATATTCAGCAGAGCGGGGATCCACTCCGTTTGTGACTAGCTTTTGATGCAGCCCTAGTGCGTAGCTGGTGTATTCCTCAAACCCTTGTTGTCCGAACCACTGGTTTTTTGCCTGCCAGCGCAGGGTTTTTTCGTCCGGTTCAGCCCTTGTGGGTTGGGCTTGATGAGTTTGTACCTCATAATTATCTTCCTGTAAAGGGGCAGGACGATAATTTTTTACTTGTTCTGCACGAATCTTTGCGTCCATCACAGCTTCTTGGGCTTCAATGATGGCATCCGTGTCGAAGGACTCTTGGGCTTCCTTGAGTTTACGCCTTGCCATAGCCAGCTCAGTATCGGCTTTTGACTTGGCCCCCTCAATGATGGCTTCTTGTCCTGTGTAAACGTTTTGCTTGAGGCGTTTGTTCTCCTCAATCAACTGCTGTGCAAGACGCTCAAGCTCTTGCTTTTCACGCATTGTGGCTTCTTTGACACGGCGCTCGTCGTGACGGGCGTGGGTCAGCTCTTTAATACGTCCTTTGACTTTGTCAGAATAGGACTCGATCTCTTCATCGGTTGGATCAAGCACTTCACGGTCTAGGGGCTTGCGGCCTCTGTCGCGCTCGGGCGTGTCGTCTTCAATTTCAATCTCTACTTCATCAGCCCCTTCAATTTCAAACTCAACCTCATTGGTCTTCTTGTCTTCAACTTCGTCGGGGAACTTGTACGGTTCAGCCATATTCTTCCTTTCAAGCGCGGGTCAGGCCGCGAGGGTCTTGCACAACAGCATCAACTTGGTCATCGTTGATGAGACGGAACTCTTTGCCAAAGATCTTGAATCTTGTGCCGGAGTAAGTACGTACTAACACAAAGTCGCCCTCTTTACACCACGCTCCGTTGGGAAACTTGGCGGTGTCATTGTACGCATCGGGGCCAACTTTCAAAACAAACAACACAGTGGTTGCTGTTTCTTCTTGGCGCATAAACTCAACTGGTTTATACAGGTTTGATCCTGCAATCTTCTCGTCGACATCTGGCACAGCGCAAAGAATCTTCCAACCTGTTGGGGTGGGAAGTTGCGTGGCTTTCATTTCGTCTGAAGCATCAGGCTCGGGTGCATCCAAAGATTGGATGGGTTCAGGCAGTGCAAAAGCACCGGGGGAGAGATCAAGATCACTCATTAGATTCTTCAACTTTCTGTGCAAGGTCAAGTAGATAACGCTCTGCAAGGGCTAGACCCTGAATAATCCCGCAGAGTTTTTGGTACTCTTCAAAAGTACGGCATGAGCCCCCAGCCAAGTCATCGGCATAGTTGTTCATGTCAGTGCGTATTTTTTCACGTAATACGCGTACGAAGTCTTGGATCATGATTTAGGCTCTCGTTGTTTGCTGCTATTTGAGAGCGCAGCAGTACGCGCCTGTAAAGCCATTTGAGCTTTATTTTTTGCGATGTCGGCGCCCATCTGGAGGCCGGCACGTTCTTGTTCAAACTGTTGCTTGAATTCGCTCTCTTTGATTTGCGCACCTGTGCGAAGAGCTTCCAACTCGAGTTTGCCGCTGACTTCTTGCTCTTTTAAAGCCTGTGCATCGGCTTTGCCAGCAGCGTCCATCATGATCTTCTGTTTCTTCAACTCTAGCTCTTGGCCTTTGAGTTGTAGTTCTTGCATTTGCAACTGCATGACTGGGTCTTGCATCTGTTGCTGTGCCTGCATCTGCGCAGCCTTGGCTTGGTTCTGCATCATGACTTGCTGAGCCGCTTGAGCCATCATGCCGGACAACGCAATCTCCACCTGCGGTGGCAACTTCTCGTCTTCGGGAGGCAAAGGCATGCCCAACTGCTGCTCGATCTGCTGGCGCATCTGGTAACCAACGTGCTCTGCAATGTGCGCAGTGATTGCGCCCATGATCTTGGGAGCCTGTGGGTTCTGGCCAATAAATTGCTGCATCATTGGGTCTTGCATCAGCATCATGTGCACTTGGATGTGCGAAGCGTGATCTTGGTGTATGAATGCTTTAAGCGGTTTGCCTTTGAGTGCGTTTTGATTCTCTTGCACTGGGTCAATCGGCTTCTGATCGTCCTCAATTGGCACAAGTTTCTCTGCGTTCTTAATGCCAAGAACGTTCAACATACCGCGGTGGAGTTCGGGCAAGTTGTAAATGTCTGGAGCCATCTGCGCCATCTGAATGACGGCTTGATACTGGATAACGCGCTGAGACATAGTCGCAGCGTTGGGATCTGACACGGGGATAACGTCCACCAAGTCATAGTCGGCTTTCTTAGCTTTGCGAGTGCCGTACTCGGGTGTGTATGTATAGTCCGCGTCGGTATAGTCGCGGATGATGTTCTTCAAGAGCTTGAACTCTTGCTTCAGGGCAAAGTGCACACGAGCCTGCACCGCAGTCATTACCTTGAGTTGTCTTTCCAACAACGCCAGCGTTGTACCAACGGGGGCCTGCGCAGACATGTCAGACACCTTCATGTCAGCAGTCGCGGCAAAGCGACGACCTTCATCAACGATGGTCTGCATCAAGTTAAACAGCGTAGCGCTTGGCTCCTTGTACGGGAGCGGCAAGATGTTGTCGCGGATTGTGCCCGAGCCAACGTCTACATCACGGAACTCTCCGGGTGCGATTGGCGTATCGTCGCCCTTGATGCGCAGGCCGCGTGTCTTGAGTCCACCGGGCAAGTTGCTAAGCGTTCCTGCATCGACAAGTTGTCGCATGAGGGAGGTAGCGGATTTAGCAAAGCCTCCGATAAGGTGGAAAAGCCCGAAGCCGTAAGCTCCAAAACCCGGAATATATTGGTAGTGAACGAAGTGTTGGCGCTTGAGTCTGAGGTCATCATCTTCTTTCCAGTTGCGGCGAATCGACAGGATGTCGTTAGAGCCTTTAATCAACGTGACAACGTACGGCAACATGATGCCAGTCTCTTCACCAGAGTCGTCTTTGTCTTCGTAACCTTCAAGGTTCAAGTCAACGTGGCACTCATACAGGGTGTAGCGGTCGTCGTTCAAATCGCTAAAGCCTGTCTCTTTGTCCTTGGCTTTCTGAATGTCTGTCAAGTCTCTGGGTGCGTCAGGCAAATCAACGTCAATGTAAAAGCCTGCTTGCTGAAGCTTGATGATCTCGTTCTTGGTCTTGCGCATGACGTGCGTGATGCGGTAGCAAGTATCCAGATCCGTTGTGCCGTACGGCAGATACATATCTTCCGCAGGAATAAACATCGACACTTGACGTCCCAAATTGGGATCATAGTAGACCTTCTTAAACGCTGAGCCTGTGGCTGGCAGTGACCAGAGCATGCGCTCGTGTTCAGCGCGGTACTCAGTCATAACTTCCGTCAACTCGTAGTTCATGTCGTCTTCAACGTTAGACGCCACTTCTTTCATCTCTGGCGTTTCTTTGCCGATGAGTTTGCTACGCACAGGCCCTTGGGCTGGGAACGTCTCGGTGATTGTCTCTGCTTGGAAGCGTACAACGGCTTCTGTAATCATGGGGTGGAACACACCGCATGCGCCGTTCCAAGGTTCAGTGCGCTCTTCGATCTGCAAGCCCAACAGCTTCAGACCATCAACGTATGTCTTCTCCCAATACTTGCGGCCATTCTTGTCGTTGTCAATGTCAGACACCAAGTCACCAGCCAAAGATTGCAACGCGCCACTGTTTATGTACTCGGCCAAGTTATCGTCAAAGCCTTCTTCCTCGGGGTCTTCTTTGCCAATGGTGATCTCAATGCCGTCCATACCGATGGTGACTTCTTCTGGATCAACAATTTCAATCTCTAGTGGGGACTCCTGTTCGCCCAGCGCGTCGATGCCCATGGGTTGTTGGTACAGAGCTTTGTCGATGTTCGTTGCCATGTGTGTTCCTAGTAGTATTCGTGTTTCCTACGGCGAAAGATCTCAAGGTCATCTTTCTCATCCGTGTCTAAAGCAATAAAGCCGCCTTGCCTAAAGCGTAGCAGCGCCTGTGTTGTCGTGTCCACGTAGTCGTCGTGCTCCCCAACTGGGAACGCGGCCATCTCTTCAATCACTTCTCGTGCCCAGCGTGTGTCGGGTGCCCAGACTTTACCACTGCTAAATAAATCTGCAACCGCATTGACGCGCACCATCTTGTCGTTGCCCCTTGATGGGCTGAACTCCTGCACTGGGATTCCTAATGCCCGCAGTTCCTGAATCAGTGGTGCACCAGCGGCTTTTTTCTCAACGATGAACGCGTCTGGTTCCCACTCTTTGTAGTGTTTAAGCGCGACGACCTTGAGTTCAGGGAAAGCCATCCTGTCTTTGAAAGCATCCAGCAACATAAGCTGGGGCGAGTCGTTCTCTTCCTCGTTGTAGAAGATGCCCCACGTTGTGCAGGCTGAATAGTCGGAGTTGTTCTTTGTTTCAAACGCCGTATCCCACGACTGGATGATGTATTCGCACCTTGGTGGGTCATCTGGCTCCCAGATACGCCACATCTTGCGGCTAACAATGGCCGAGTTCTCAGATGTGGGCTGCTGCATGTACTGCGCGTTCCAATAACGCGGGTCAATGCTGGCTTTTGTCGATTTAAGCGCTTCAAGTGACCACTGCTCAGGCCAAAGCGACTTCTCGTCTTCTTCATCCTCGTTCAAAATGGCCGGCAACTCCACAATTTCCCATGGAACAGCCTCTGGGTTCTTGGTTTGGTAGTCAATCAGGCGCCCAGTCAGGTCTAGGAGCGACCAACGGGTCATCACAATGATAATCCCACCACCCGGCATCAGACGTTGCAAGGGGCCCGTCTGGAACCAAGACCAAGCTGTATCAAACGCGAGTCTAGAGTTAGACTTTACGTCCTGCTCCGAGTGAGGATCGTCAATAACGAACAGATCAGCACCACGACCAGCAAGAGCGCCCCCGACACCAGCAGCATAGTACTGACCGCCAGCGCTTGTAGACCACTTACCGGCAGCCTTTTGATCGTCGGCCACCATCGTATTGGGGAAAACTTCTCTGTATTCATCAGAATCAATCAAGTTACGTATCCGGCGGCCAAAATCTTCAGATAAACCCGCAGTGTGCGTGCCCATGATGATCTTCTTCTCGGGATATTTACCTAAAAAGTACGCAGGAAACAGGTAAGACGAGAACTCAGACTTACCCATACGAGGCGCGATGTTGATAATCACGCGCTTTTTCCTGCCCTCAACCACGTCGGTGAAGATTTTGGCTAGTTTCTTATGATGCGGGCCGATCTTAAAGCCCGGATATACCGCTTGGGCGAAGCCGAGCATGTTTGTTTTAGCCGCCTGTAGATTGGCGCGGGACTCACGCAAGTCCAAATCGGCAAAAAGCTCCAGTTTCTCCTGTTTGGACAAGTGTGGCAACGCCTTTGCCATCGCTTCTAGCTCAAGCTTGCTCAGGGTGGTGAAGTTCTCAGGCTTCATCTTTGTCCGCTGTAACGTCGACCACATCAATTACGCCCATGAATCTGTTGAGCTTTTCTTTAATACGCATCTCAAGCTCTACGTCAGACATCTCGGTCTTCTTGACCTCAACCCGTTCAGTAAACAGCGCCACCTCGGTGACCTTACCGAGCATGTCCAAGGCTTTAAGCCTGATGCGTGCGTCTGGGTGTTTGACTTCTTCTAGGATCTGAGCCACTGCGTAGCCCCTGAGTTCCTTGGCCTGCTCGACAAACGCCCAATCGTAGGCTGTCAGCATCCCAACTAAATGCTGCACTGCAGCAGGAGCCTTGATGTTAGCAAGCGCTTGCTGTGTGTTCTGGGGCGGCTGTCCTGTAACCAGTGAGGCAAAAGAGTTTCTTGCCGCCTGTGCGTCTGCCTTGGACTCTGCCTCATCGTCGTCTAGCTCTAACTCTTTGAGCCAGTTTGCCGTTTGGACTTGTGCGTCAATGATATCTGCTGGCGCTGCGTCAGCAAAAGACAACGGCGTAGCCGCAGTCATGTCGACCACGCTGGGTTCAAACTCGCCGTTAATCAGATGTTCTAGCATTGCGTAGGGTTTTGTGCTGGCGTCGCACTTGTTGCCTCGTTGGTGTTAGTGTACACTTCTTTTCGGTAATGGCGCAAGTCATTGCTTCTCCTTGATGGATTGTTGCCATCTTTGCCCCGGATCGAAAGGTTCGGGGCTTTTTTTATTATGCCGTGTCCAACGTTTGACATGGTACCTTGGAAATTTTTTAAAATTTTTAGGGGGTGGGGGTCAGGTTCTAGGAAATTTGAATTGCGGCTACGGAACAGTGTTTATATAGGACTGTGATGGCGACCCCAAATAGGGTTGGTGGGGGTAGGGTGGGGTCAACGCCACGCCAAAAACTCACCCCTCAGAGAGCCGATATAGCCCCAAAATGACCCCCATACGTAACATAGAGGTATCGGTTGGGAACAAGCCTAATCGATACGGGGAGAAATCTCCCCGTCAATCAACTTAGTCTATCAAGGAGATAACCATGACTAAATCAAAACCAGTAGTAGTTACGTATCAACAATTCGCTAGAGGTGTAGGTGCAACTGATCGCATCACGCTAGAGGCGAGCCTTGCTTGGCACAAAGAGTATGTGAAGCTTGATGCGGAGAAGCAAGGCGAGTGGAAGTATGACTTCGTGTTGAACTATGTGATCGGTCGCTTGTCTACAGATGAGAAAGAGTTTACGTACAAGCAAGCCGAGATTATTTGCAACAAGACGAGGGTGCAACGCACAGCCGAGGAGGAGAAGGTCGTCAATGCAGGGGGCAAGAAGTTTGCCTTTCACATTAGTCGCCCCGAGGCATCTGACGGCAAGAAGCCTGCTGTGGCTTTGCCCAAGGGTCTTGTGAGCAACATTGTTGGTCAGATTATTGATGCAGAGTTGACCAGAGAACAGCTCGATGAGCTGATCGCACAAGTCAAGGCATCTATTTCTTTCGGTAAATAATCTGGGGAGATTTCTCCCCGATTTCTTCAGGCGGTGCAAGCGTGATGCTTGCCCGCTGTTTCAAATCTTGTCCAACCTAGGAGTTCACTATGCAATTATCAGCACCTTTCACCCCTATTGAGTTCTACGATGCGAGCTTCAACACAGGCTCAGCCAACACCTTGTGGTGCGTTCGTGTCACAGGCGCAGTTCGTTACGAGCCAATGCCAATGCCCAAAGATCATTGCGTTGCGCCCCCAAGCGACAGCACATTCGACAACATCTCATTCATCTAAGGAAATAATCATGCTATATCAAATCATCGTTCGCAACGGCTCAGCCAATCACTACGCATCTTCTGACAATCAGACTTGCGCCCACACAATCTTCAACGCACTCACAAAGACATTCCTTCATGTCGAATTGTGGCAAGGCGCAACCCTCATTCAGGAATACAAGAACTGCTAATACCTTGGGGAGATTTCTCCCCGACAGGACTTTCTGTAAGCATAGCGTGCTGTGCTTACGGGGCGATCCTGCCCACATAACTCTCAAGGAGATAGCTATGCCAACTCGTGACATATTCAACTACTACATTCGTCTTCGTGACGTTCAAATCATGTGCTTCCAACGCAAGCGCAAGGCGTGGGCAAAGGCAATGGGTCAACAACTCAAAGACTTGCGTGACGAATACCCTCACCTCAAATCATACGACTAAGGAGTCAACCATGAAACCAACAGAAGTCATCTCGCACATAGTGTGTTCACTCACACTTGTCACAGCCATCGTCGTGGGCTTCAACGGCATGAACGAGTACGGCGTTGCCCCATTGTGGGCATTGCTCACGCTTGGCGGATCGTTCTTGCTCGGCTTTCAATTCATGCTCATCATCACAGGAGAATAATCATGCGTAACCTAATCCAACCCATCACCAAAGAGGTGGGCATCATCACCATTCGTGGTCGTGACTACCATATGCAGACCATCAGCTATGGCTCACAGAATCAGGTTCATGTGTTCCGCAAGGGTGCATTGCATCTGCGTGGTATGGTGTTCGAAACACAGGCAGACTATGACGCATGGCGTAACGGGATGCACCAACTCGACCTACCCTTTGGGGAGATTTCTCCCCAAGGTCGTCAATAATCAAGATTATTTAGGCAAAAAACAAGACACGGCCAAATGTCCAACACTACAACCCCCGAACTAAAATGCGTGTAACCCCGCAACCCGCATCCACGCTAGCGTTCCGCAAAAACTGTCCTATCTATCTATCTATTTAATATATATTTATATATAGAGATGTATGTATCAGGGGGTGAGCATTTTCCTTTGCTCAAAGACTTTCTTTTTTTGTTTGGCTATAGCCGTTCAGAAATAAGATAGATACCTCGGACACTTTTCGTGCTAAGCTAGCATCTGTGCGGGTTTGCAACCTACACGCATCTTAGTCCACGCCCTGTAGTGTTGGACATTTGGCCGACCCTCAATTTTGGAGTCAATAATCTCATGTATGAAACATACCTCAAACTCTCAGCAAACGAGATACACAACCGCTTAACCGAGCGCAACCTACACCCTGCCGAGATCGAACGCATCAAGGCAGAGGTGGCTGACCTCAAGGAATCCCTGCGTGTTACCCGTATCACACGCACTCAGCGCAAGGCGGAATGGGACAAGGTGCTGCAACCCCTGCGCTATGAGATCAATAATGCCCGTGTTGGCATGAGATACGGCGGGGAGAATTCTCCCCAAGAAAGAACGCTAGCGTTCAGCGAATACATACGCATCATGGAGAAACTCATCGCCATGCTTGACGCACCATCAAAGGCACTCGACCACACACCCATACAGATCGCCCGTGACAAGGGACTACCCAACGATGGCGAGCATTGGACTGACTGGATTCCAGCTAGGGTCAAGGATAAGGTTTCCCTGTTGTTCGATGCAGTACCCGTAGTCCCAAGGGGCAAGCGCAAGACGCCCTTCCAACGCACCATGCTGCCCCATCAGCACGAGACAGCCAAGGTGAGATTATTGACCAAGACAAGGAAGGAGATGGAATCCCTCGAACGCAAGGCTGGAATCCAGCCTACAGACGCACGCACAGCCAAGCTAGCGCAGATGCGTAGAGCCATCAAGATTATTGAGACGCTTGATAAGAACGAAGCTGTGCCTGCCACATGGACAAAACTACATCTACAGGGGGACTGACTACTATCAACACTACTGTCAACAACTCTTTGGGGAGATTTCTCCCCGAACTGTTCGGCGTGTGGGCTACGCCGAGCACCATCCGCAACCTGCCCAATCAAGGAGAAACAAAATGAAACATGACACGCTTATGCAGGCGCAGCTTAGCGCATACCCCGACAGCATCAAGCTGACTGACCTACAGATGATGGATGCCTTACGCACCGCCACACCTGACTGGCTCAGCTACCGCAAGCTCAAACAGTGGCGCTATTACCCTGATTTGAGCGATGCGTTGAAGGAAGACGAGTGGCTTGTCAATCGTATGTACGAGAACTCGGTGGATCTGCAAAGTGCAGACACACGAGCACAATGGGCGAGGAACGCCTTCATCTATCGGGCAGAGACGCCCGAAGGATTCTTCTACGCCTGTTGCAAACAACCTGACGGCACATACAAGTTCGTTGGGTTCAGGTACGGACTCGAAGATAGCGAATACGCATCGGGGTTCGGTGGCATGAATTACACACCAGAAGGAGAAGCAAAATGAAAAGAGAACCACACAGCAAGTTCACCCACGCCATCGTGGATGTGAAGCTCATCGCCACATGGAGTGATGGGCAAGTCGAGGACTTAACGCCTCACCTCCCGCCTGATCTGCAAGCCAACATCGAGGAGTATCTGTCCGAGATGGATGACCTGC
>Ga0209229_10000646_pt1 | contig 14218 bp, 6 predicted proteins | sample SanBayMetagenome_FD_187466 | JGI IMG/M metagenome (GOLD analysis project Ga0209229, IMG submission 187466) | Freshwater and sediment microbial communities from dead zone in Sandusky Bay, Ohio, USA (SPAdes) (version 2) | ecosystem: Environmental > Aquatic > Freshwater > Lentic > Sediment | place... | reverse complement strand
ATTGAAAACACCTTATCAGATGCCGTTTATGACTATAAAATTGGGATTGTTACCGCCGGAGATTTCCTCACCAACGACGAAAATGGTAATGCTTTACCCGGAGATTCCTATAGCCGGATGCGGAAACTCCTAGACCTGACACGGGTCGATGGGGGTGGGCCAGTGAATGGGACTCTCACAGCCAAAGATGTAACTAATCCAGTCATGAAAGGGTACGCCGCTAATGAGGCGATTCTTAACTATAGCAACATATCCTATAACACTTATGGCGACGGTGTAACAGACAATAAGCAACCCACCGTTGTCGCAGATTTAGTTGCCAATGGTAAAAATAGCGAGGCAGTGATTACCACCGAAACCGGAGGCCGAAATGTTCACTTTGCCACGGAAGGGTTTTTAGCCGATAGTAACCTACTTTGGCCAGCATTACAATGGTCTGCGAAAGGGGCTGAACCCACGGTACGACTGAATATGAGCCGAGATCAAGGAATCTTTGTTTCTCGTAATGACATGGATCAGTCTCAGGAAACCTTTGACGTTAATAATGGAATTTACGATAAACTCCTGCCCATTTTAGACAAATGGAATAAGGACTATAATTTTGTCGGTTCCTACTATATCAATGTGGGCAATAATCCCCCAGACCAAACCACGGATTGGAACAAGTCTGGCCCCTACTACCAAGATATGTTAGCCCAGGGGAACGAAATTGGTACCCACTCCTACACCCACCCGGAAGATACCAATCCCCTCAACCCCACCGATCTCGAATTTGAATTTAATCAATCCCAATTGGTGATTGAAAAAAACTTAGGAATTAATGTGACTGGTGCAGCCATACCCGGAGCCCCGGAAGGATTCCAAGTCAGTCAAGAACTGAAAAAATACCTGGATTATGTCAGTGGGGGATATTCAGGAGTTGGTGCGGGTTATCCGAATGCCTTTGGCTTACCCTTTAAAGGAGAAGACTATGTTTATTTAGCTCCGAACATGAAGTTTGACTTCTCTTTAATTGAGTTTGAGAAAAAAACGGTACCCGAAGCAGAAGCCGTATGGAATCAAGAATATAACGACATTGCTAATCACGCCGCCATGCCCATCTTCCACTGGCCTTGGCATGATTATGCCCCAACAACCGCCCCGGGCGCGGCACCTGGTTACACCGAGCAGATGTTTACCAATTTGATCGCTAAGGCTTATAATGCCGGGGCAGAATTTGTCACCGCCAACGATTTAAGCAATCGGATTAAAACATTTGAAAAAGCCAAAATATCTACATCAACTACAGAAAATACGATTACGGCTAAAGTCGAAGCCGCAACCAATACCGACGTCGGTACTTTTGGTTTAAATGTGGAAAAAGGTCAACAAATCCAAAGCGTTAGTAACTGGTACGCCTACGACGCAGACACGGTATTTTTACCAAAAGCCGGGGGCGAATTTACGATTAACTTAGGGACAACTCCCCAAGATGTGACTCGGATTATTGACCTACCCATGCGCTCAACATTGGAAAGTGTTACGGGCGACGGTCAGAATTTGGACTATACCTTTACCGGGGCGGGAACGGTCAAACTGGATTTGAAGATTCCCCAAGGTCAAGACGTAGTAACAACGGGTGCGGATAGTACCACCCTTAACGGCGATATTTTGGAGATGGTCTTTAAAAACGGAGGCTCCCATACTGCCAAGGTTAGCTTTGGTGTTGCACAAGATCAACCCCCCACGGTGATCAATCCTATTACTGATGTTACCGCCGAGGAAGATGATCCGAGCAAAACCATAGACTTAAGCAATGTCTTTGATGATGTTGATAACGATAAAAACCTGATTGTCAAAACCGTTACAACTAACAGTAACGAGACATTAGTTACTTCTAGTATTACCGACAATACTCTTACCTTAAACTATCTAAAAGATAAATCAGGTACGGCAGATATTACCGTAGAAGCGACATCCAATGGGCTAAAAGTAACGGACACCTTTACTGTCAATGTTAATTCTGTCGATGATGCTCCTAAGGTTGTCAATCCTATTACTGATGTTACCGCCGAGGAAGATGATCCCAGCAAAACCATAGACTTAAGCAATGTCTTTGATGATGTTGATAACGATAAAAACCTGATTGTCAAAACCGTTACAACTAACAGTAACGAGACATTAGTTACTTCTAGTATTACCGACAATACTCTTACCTTAAACTATCTAAAAGATAAATCAGGTACGGCAGATATTACTGTAGAAGCGACATCCAATGGGCTAAAAGTAACGGACACCTTTACTGTCAATGTTAATTCTGTCGATGATGCTCCTACGGTTGTCAATCCCATTGCTGACGTGACTGCCGATAAAAATGCACCGCAGTCTACTATTGATTTAGCCAATGTCTTTGATGATGTTGACAACGATATCGCTGCCATTAATAAGACCGTATTAACTAACAGCAATAACGGATTAGTTACCCCCAGTATTTCTGGAAATACGCTGACGTTGAACTATTTGAACAATCAATTCGGTACAGCAAACATTACAGTTCAAGGTACATCTAATGGCAAAACCGTAGATGATACTTTTACTGTCAACGTCAATGACTCCGTGGTTACTAACCCCAATGATCCTGTAGTTACTAACCCCAGTACACCTTTGAATATTATTAACGTCACCAGCGCCAATAATAATGTTACAGGAACTGCCGGTAATGATCAAATTAACGGTACTGCTGGGAATGAGACCCTGGCAGGAGCAAAAGGGAATGACGTCCTCAATGGTGATGCCGGGAATGACGTCCTCAAAGGTGGGGATGGGAATGACATCCTCAATGGCGATGGTGGGAATGACAAACTAACGGGTCAATTAGGCGATGACGGATTAAGTGGAGGTATTGGTAACGATACCCTCAGTGGGGGTGTAGGTAACGATTCACTCAGTGGGGGTGCAGATAACGATAAACTCAATGGGAACGCAGGTAACGACCTCCTCAATGGGGACGCAGGCAACGATACCCTCAGTGGGGGTGTAGGTAACGATAAACTCAGTGGGGGTGCAGATAACGATAAACTCAATGGGAACGCAGGTAACGACCTCCTCAATGGAGACGCAGGTAAGGATACTCTCAATGGTGGAGACGGCGATGATACCCTGATTGGCGTCGATTCTACGAGTGCAACACCCGGAAAAGAAGAAATTGATGTTCTCACAGGGGGTCAGAACAAAGACCGCTTTGTATTAGGAGATTCAAGTCAAGCCTATTACAAGGATACCGGATCGGGTGATTATGCTCTGATTTCTGACTTTAAACTGAATAACGATACTATCCAACTGTACGGAAGTGCCTCAAATTATCAATTACAGTCCCGATATAGTCTCAGTGGTAATACGGGCACCGCTATTTGGTTAACAACTTCCGGCTCCAAGGAATTGATTGCTATTGTTAAAGCGGATAAAACCCTCAATTTAACAGATAGTAAGGCTTTCAGTTTCGTTTAGCAGTAAAGGGATGGAACCATCCTAAATCAATGTCTAGCGGGCATCTTGCCCGCAGGACAAACTTTTTTCTCCTCAACCTCCACTGATCATTATTCAATCAAAAATTTTTTCATAATCAAGGCTAAATCATAGCCTGATCTGATCACTTTAAATACAACAAAACCACAATATTAACAAAGGATAAAAGTCATGTTTATATCCACGACTCACAGTATTATTGACCGTTTTCGTGTTAATTTACCCAAAACACCCCTATTTGGAACCGATGGGATTCGGGGAAAAGTCGGAGACCTTCTCACACCATCCCTAGCTCAACAAGTCGGATTTTGGACAGGGAAAATCCTACAAACTGAGAATCAGAAAAAAGGGCCTGTAATTATTGGGCAGGATTCTCGCAACTCCAGCAATCCGTTAGCCTTATCATTATCTGCGGGTTTAAGAGCCACCGGATTAGAGGTTTGGTATCTCGGTTTATGCCCCACTCCCACCGTTGCTTATCTAACTCACATTTCCGAGGCGATCGGTGGGGTAATGATTTCCGCCAGCCATAACCCCCCCGAAGATAATGGAATTAAAATATTTGGAGCCGATGGGACAAAGTTAACCACCGCCCTACAAAAACAGATCGAAACTGGCATCCGAGGAGCCGGGGGAAAAATTGGCTACGAACCCGAACATCCTGTCAAGTATGGATATCAACACGCTCGACCCGAATTATTAAATCAATATCTTCAGTCCCTACAAGACTCCCTACTGCCAACCGTCGATTTGTCGGGTCTGCGGATTGTTTTAGATTTAGCCTGGGGAGCCGCCGTTAATTTAGCGCCCCAAGCCTTCGCCCAAATGGGAGCCGACGTCATTTGTCTGCATAATCAAGCCGATGGAGATCGGATTAACGTCAACTGTGGCTCAACCCATCTCGCCCCCCTACAAGCCGCCGTGCGGGAAAATCAAGCGGATTTAGGTTTCGCCTTTGATGGAGATGCTGACCGAGTAATCGCCGTCGATAGTCAAGGTCGCGTAATTGATGGTGATTATATTCTTTACTTTTGGGGCAAAATGTTGCAACAACAGCAACAGTTACCCGGAAATACGATTGTTTCAACGGTGATGGCCAATCTGGGTTTTGAAATGGCCTGGAAACAGTTAGGCGGGAAGTTGATCCGAACTGCGGTGGGCGATCAATACGTTCATGCAGAAATGATCCAGACAGGTGCAATGTTAGGGGGCGAACAGTCCGGTCATATTCTCTGTCGTCATTACGGTATTTCTGGAGATGGCTTGCTGACAGCATTGCATTTAACCGCCTTAGTCCAACGTTCGGGCTATTCCATGAGTCAACTCCGAGAACAAAGTTTTTCCACCTATCCTCAACTGTTAAAAAATCTGCGAGTAGAAGACCGGGAGCGGCGTTGTAATTGGCAACACTGTGAACCCTTACAAAAAGCGATCGCTAAAGCCGAAACAGCCATGGGAAATCAAGGTCGGATTTTAGTTCGGGCGTCTGGAACTGAACCCCTAATTCGGGTCATGGTCGAAGCAATTAATGCCGACATAGCCCATTATTGGTCTGACAATTTAGTTTCAGCCGTTCAGCAATACCTGTAAATATAAGCAGCAGAAGATTTTGAGAGAGATCACTCTCAAAATCTTCTGAATGACTGCAATTGTTGTTAATAAATCAACCAATTTTTTTAAAAACTCTTTAAAAACACCCTAAAGCTATGGACGCCAGAATTCCTAATCAACCTTCTTCTTTTGAACCCGAAGGAAAAGTTTCCTTGTTTAAAACCGGAGCAATTTCCGGTTCTCACAGCAACTCCCCGTTCATCAGCCTACCCAGCTTTTTAAATAAACCCTATCCTAAATCTGAAGTCGGTTTTGTCAATGAGGGGATGAATGGCGATAGATCCTGGCAACAATTGTTAGTTTTATTCATCATGGCTGTCAGTGTCACCGCCGGAGTTTATTTCGTGCGTTATCGTCTGCGGGAACCCCTACCGATTTTAACTAAATCAGAACAAAATCACCAAATTGGCAAAACAAAATTTACGGGAAAAATCCAACCTGGAAAGACATTTGCGATCGCTTCCTATTATTCATCCATCGTTGAAGATATCAAAGTAGAAATCGGCGATCAAATCCAATTCGGACAACCTTTATTAGTCTTAAAAAATATCGAAGCCGAACGGGAACTAAAACAAGCCAAAAAAGAACAACAAACCCTGCGCCGAGAAAGAAAAGTTGCCCGACAACAACAGCAAGCCTTGAAACAACAGCAGAAAATTGCTCAACAGCAACAGTTAGCGTCTTTAAAGCAAAAAGACATGGATTTGCAAGAACAACAAATGGGTCAACAACAGGAAATCCTCAAGTTAGAACAGAAAATCCAATATTTTGATCAAAATAGTGCCCCCCTACGGGCGAATGCCGCAGAAGCGGAGGCGGAACTCAAAATTGCCCAAAACCAGATGCAGCAAGTCCCCTTACCTCAACGGCAAGATTCTGTGGAACGGGCTGAGGCTCTGTATCAGAAGGCTAAATCTTCCTACCAGCGTTACCTGGAATTGCGGGAACAAGGGGCGGTTTCTGAGGAAAAACTCGAAGAAATCGCAGCCGAAATGAAGGTAGCCCAGGCGGATCTCGACAGTGCAAAATCGGCGATTGCAGCTTCAGAAACCTTTACAGAAGCACAGACAAAACAATCTCAATTGCAAAGTCAACTGGAGGTTGATCAACAGCAACAAGAACTAACGGACATGAAAGCGAAGTTAAAATTAGCTCAGTTACAATACCAACAATTAACCGAACAACGTCAGATTGTTCAACAACAGTTGGCGGAATTGAGAGCTATAGAACTTCCATCTGAATCAATAGAAACTAACTGGTCAGACCCAGAAGAAACGTTGACAGAAATTAAAACGACAGAAGTAATTACAGCGACTCGCTCTGGAGTTATAGTGGATTTACCAGTGGCGGTTGGGAATCAAATTTTTGCCGGGACAAAGGTGGTAGATCTGGCGGAAATGGAAAATCTCAATGTAGAAATTCCCGTGAGTTCCCGTTTAATTAATGCTTTACATCTGGGTCAAAAGGCGATTGTCGAAATCGGCGGGGGAGGCAAAACCCAGGAATTTGAAGCTACGGTTGCGAGAATTAATCCTTTGCCTTCGGAAGACCTGAACCATCAAGTTATTTTACAGTTTAAAAATACTAAGAATGACTTGCTGGCGGGTCAGTTAGCCACAGTTTATTTCTCTGATCAGCAAAACTTAGGGGGAATCTAAATTATAATGACTATGCCGTAAAAAATTCATCCCCTCAATGAGCCGAAACCGCCCTTCTGTACTCTTGACCACTGAAGGTACTTATCCCTTCCACAAAGGCGGGGTGAGTACCTGGTGTCATGTCTTAACCCAAGAACTCCCAGAAATTGATTTTAAACTGTTTGCCATTGTTGCCAACCCTTACCTCCCCCTACGATATAACTTATCAGCCAATGTTAAACAAGTTGTAAAATTGCCTCTATGGGGAATAGATGACCCGGTTGAATATTCTTGGCATTCGCCATTTTCTAATGCAATTAGAAGTAAATTTCAGACGACCCCAAAAGTCATCGCCACTCAATTTTTACCCAGGTTTGAGAAATTTATACAAGCTATTCTTTTTGAAGATTTAGACATCAATCAATTGGGCGAACTACTGTTAGATATTCATAAATACTTTCTACATTATGACTACCATATAACCATGATGTCCGCCTCAGTCTGGTCAGTTTATCAACAGTTAGCCTGTAGTAACTGGCAAATTGAATCGGAGCGAGTTGAACCAACTATTAATGAATTAGCTGAAGCAATCCGTTTACTTTATCGTTTTTTCCTGGCAATTAATATTCCGGTTCCCCACACAGATATCACCCATTCCTCAGCCGCGGCATTTTGTGGTTTACCCTGCGTGATTGCCAAATTGGAACGGGGAACTCCCTATCTATTAACTGAACATGGGATTAATATTCGTGAACAATATCTTAATCTTAACCGTAGTATTCCTTCGGTGTTTGTGCGCCGATTTCTCTATAAAGTTGTGGAAGCTGTGGTCAGACTTAACTATCATTTTGCCGATCAAGTTTCACCAGTTTGTGAATATAATGCTCGTTGGGAAAAATGGTGGGGAGTACCTCCTGAAAACATAAAAGTTATCTACAATGGTGCAGACCCGGAACAATTTCATCCTACACCTCCAGTGCAAAAAGAACGCCCCCAGGTGATGAATATGGGTTTAATTTTTCCCTTAAAAGGTCAGTTAGATTTAATTGAAGCTGCTGCAATTGTGCGGGATAAAATTCCCAATGTGGAATTTCGTTTTTATGGCAAAGCATCCGATGAGGGATATTATGCTGAATGTTTAAGACGGGTAGAAAAATATGGGATTGAAAAAAATATCAACTTTGCGGGTTTTACCAGTGAACCTTGGCGTGCTTATAGTGAAGCTGATGTGGTAGCCATGTCTAGTATTTCGGAAGGGTTTCCCTATGCTGTGATTGAGGCAATGTTGTCTGGTGCTACGATTGTTTCTACTGACGTCGGGGGAGTCAGTGAAGCCCTGGGAGATACCGGGTTAATGGTCAAAGCTGGTCGCCCCCCAGAGTTAGCCGCTGCCATTCTCAAGTTATTAGAATTACCGGAAACTGAACGTCGCCAATTTGGTCAACGAGCTTGCGATCGCGCCTTGGATTTATTTACTCAAAGGCGGTTTTTAGATTTACATTTAGAGAGTTATTATCGACTCATAAATCAACCTGTTTCCGATTTAGAAAACCAGCTACAGGAAGTGGAAGTTTTGAAACATTAAAATTATGATTAATCCCGATGAAAAGCTACAAGAATTAATTAATGCTGTCCAAGAAATTAGTCCTCATTTAGCTAACTATTGGCAAGCCACTGCTATTATTGAATCCCTTGGTTATACAGATAGAATTATCAGAGCAGAATTTGGTTTTGATAATGCTAGGGATTTGGGTCAGTATGTTTATGAATATTTGAACAATGCACCCGTTTCTCCAAAACCAACAAAAAAAGATGATATTTGGAAAACAATATCATATCAAATTCTAACTTTTATTAATGAATTTTCTCAAAGTTTTGTTTATGCCCTGCCGTTGATTATGATGTTAGCAATGGAATATCTCGGTATTGGAGAAAAAAAGCAGGTAATATCACCGGAATTAGCTTCACTTTTTACAATAGTAACCATGGCTAGTCTGACCACAGCAGGTGGATTCGTGCAAATGATTAGTCGCCGAGGTCTATTCTACATGACATTAGGTGAAATTCATCAAGCCCAACGAGTTTCTACTTCCCTATTATCCTTGGGAATTATTACAACTATTTTTCTGGGATTCTTCGGCCTATGGTTTGGATTTTATCGAAGCTTATTTGCCGATAATTATATCATCATTGCTGTATTTTACTACCTGTTACTCAGCATTTTATGGATGTTTTTAGCCGTTCTTTCCATTCTATCCCGATGGAGCGGGCCATTAGTTTTAATTGGGTTAAGTGTATTGTTTCTATTTTTAAGATTACAGTTGGGTTTAGGCACATTAATCGCACAAATATGGGCAATGTTTGTCGGCTTATTAGTGGTTATTGGATTGGTTTTATTTTGGTTTATTAAACACAAAGATACGGATACTGGTTCTCCCGTTCAATTACCTCGCCTCAGTGCGGTAGTATATTTAATGTCCCCTTATTTTGGCTATGGATTAGCCTATTTTAGTTTTATTTTTGCTGACCGTATTGTGGCGGGTTTAACCATTAATCCTGCTTCTGGGTTACTGTTTGCTATAGATATGAAATATCAAAAAGGCATGGATTTAGCCTTGCTAAATTTCTTAATATTAGTGCCATTAGTGCAGTATTTGGGATATATATTTATTAGTTATTGGTATAGTAAATCTAAAATTTTAACCGTTCATAATTTAGCTAAATTTTCCTCTAGGTTATTTTTCCTTTATTGGTTAGCAATTATCATGGCAATAATATTTTTTGGGCTATCGGTTTTTCTGACTGTGGGTATTCTTAGACCCGACAATTGGACACAACCAGAAATAATGCAAGCACTATGGGGCTGTTTAGGCTATTTTTTCTTTGTTCTGGGTTTATTTAATGGATTAATTTTATTTAGTTTAAATCAAGGTTTTGCTATTTTTAGAACATTAATTATTGCTTTGCTTGTGAATATTGTAGTCGGTTACACTTTAGCCCATACAATTTCCGTCTTTTTTACTGTTTTTGGTTTAATAGCAGGTGGATTTGTATTTATGATTTTATCGGGAAAAAAAGTTTTTAAAGCTCTTAAAAAACCTGATTATGCTTATTATTTAGGTGGCTATTAAGTCTATAATAATCCTAGGTAGAACTTAGGAACTTTAACCCCCCTTTTTTTGTAATTGATTATGAAATTTGCTAATCGTTTAGACCTACTACGCTCTAATGTTTTTGCTGATATGGATCGAGCCAAATCCAAAGCAATATTGGCAGGACAAGACTTAATTGATTTATCCCTGGGTTCTTCAGATTTACCAGTTTCTGATCATATTATTCAACCGATCCAAGAATCTTTATCCGATCCAAGTACCCATGGTTATCTATTATTTCGCAATACTCAGGAGTTTCGAGAAACCGTAGCCCAGTGGTATAGCAATCGTTATGGTATTACCCTTGATCCCGAAACCGAGGTTTTACAATTAATTGGTTCCCAGGAAGGAACGGCCCATCTTCCCCTGGCCATTCTCAATCCAGGTGATTTTGCCCTACTCCAAGATCCGGGTTATCCCTCCCATCTGGGCGGGGTCTATTTAGCCGGAGGTCAAATGTATCCGATGCCCTTAGTCACGGAAAATGACTTTTTACCTCTGTTTGAGGATATTCCCGAAACCGTATTAAAACAATCTCGGATGATGGTCTTGAGTTATCCCCATAATCCCACCTCCGCCACGGCTCCTTTATCCTTTTTCCAGAAGGCTGTTACATTTTGCCAAAACCATGATTTAGTGTTAGTTCACGATTTCCCCTATATGGATTTTGTCTTTCCCCAGGGAGAACAAACCATTGCCGAATTAGCCCCATCTATTTTACAAGCCGATCCCAATAAAACCGTTTCCATTGAGTTCTTTACTTTTTCTAAGTCCTATAATATGGGGGGCTTTCGGGTGGGGTTTGCGATTGGCAATGCAGAATTAATTTTGGCTTTGCGCCGGATTAAAGCAGTGGTTGATTTTAACCAATATCAAGGAATTTTGAATGGAGCGATCGCAGCTTTAACCGGGCCACAGGATCATATTGCCCGGAATATGGCGGTTTTCGCAGGGCGGCGGGATACCTTTATTGACCGAATGCAGACTATTGGCTGGAATATCCCAAAACCCGAAGCGACCCTCTATATTTGGGCAAAACTCCCTGAGCCCTGGTCAGAGGATTCTATGGGTTTCTGTCAACAACTGGTGGAAAAAACTGGAGTCGCGGCCTCTCCGGGGGTAGGATTTGGCCAATCCGGTGAAGGATATGTCCGATTCGCCTTAGTTCATCCCCCAGACGTCTTAGCAACAGCAGTAGACCGGATTGCGGAGTTTCTGCAAACCTCTCGACCCGACCTTAACCCTTGATAGGTTTGAGTTTCTACCTCTTTTCTTCCCATCCCTAGCTCTGGCAATATGACCTAGAACCAGGGTTTTTTTCAGTAAATTTACGGATATTCAGGAGCCTTAAACCGATTTAAAATCCTAACTCCGTAAATTTACTGATGTTTAGTAATAGCATTTAAGCCCGAATTAAAGATTTACCTTAACTTTACAAAAAAAACGATAAATTCATCAAAGTTTTATAGACATTTCCCGGGTATTGTTTATAATAGCAATAGATAAAGTCAAGAACACCCAAAGCCAACTGGATCAAAGCGTTCACCAGACTAACTGTTAAACGAGGGTGCTAAAGTTCCTCCCTAAAAGTGGGACTTTAATATATTAAAAAAAACACAGTCAACAATCACCGTCTGAAGTGACATGAATCACAAACCTATCTATCCCAATCGGTTTTAATCAGATTCAGCATCACCGATAGACAAAAATTCTAAAGAAACCTTCTACTTCCTGGAGAAAAGATTATGGCAACTTCATTAAAAAAACTCTTAATTGGCACTTCCGTCGCAGTGGGAATGAGCGCAGTGGCTAGTCTCCCGGCAAAAGCCGCCTCTTTTGACTTTGACAATAGCGAAACCAATTACGCCACCTACACACACAACAGCAACAACCTTTGGATTCAAGGAAATGAAGCTGCCGCCATCAGTGCGCTGACCGATGGTAATCTCCAAACAAACGTTGAACTCAACTACACCAATGAAACCAATAGTTCCAGTGTTGGTTTTACCGCGACCGCCGGAAAACACACCGCTAAAGTATCCAGCGTCACCAGCACCGAATTCAACGCTTTCCAAGGGGAATGGTTAAATGGCTTGTTGAATGCCTATCAACCTCTGAAAAATGTTTGGAGTGCTTCATCAGCAGTGTTTCAAGATGTGGCATTAGGTGTATTTAAGAGTTCAGTCGGCTTTGGAGATCCCAATATTGCTGAGTTCTCCTTAGATAGCACAGGTGCGATGTCGATGAAAACCTTGGGTTTCTTTGACCTCAAGCCAAAAGTTAATACCCTAATTGGTGCATATAGCAACACCCAAATTAATTCGCCCCTTTCTCAAGCCAATGCTGCCCTCGCTACTGTTAATCAGGGGATCAGCACGATTCAAAACAACAATGTATACAAGTCATTAACAAGCGTACCCTATAACAGTCTGAGTCCCAGTCAAAAGGGCGCACTCAATGACTTCAATACCCAACTATCAACATTAAACACTCAAAAAACAACACTGACCGCCGGAATTGCCACACTGACCGCAGCCAAGCAACAGGTTGATTCCTTCACTACTGCTCTGAACGGAATTCAGAACTTACAAATCAGTGAAATCGTTAAAGTTGAACTCAATGGTGTATCAGAGTACGTCTATAACTTCAACGCAGAAAATTCCGGCTTTGTCGCCCTTGACGATGTTGCTGGCAAATCCTACAGTGGAGTCTATTCTTGGAGCAAGGCAGGTACAACCGCCGCAGTTCCCGAACCCTCTACCATCTTAGGACTGATGGCCGTCGGTGGTTTGTTCGGTGCAGCCAAACGTAACGCCAACAAAAAAGCCTAATTTCGGTTTTCGGTAAGTTAATCGGAGAAGTAGAAAAGGAGAGGAAGCAAATTCCTCTCTTTTTTTGTCCATTTGTCTTAAATTCCACTTTCTGAGTTAGATTTGGGCTGAGGGTCTGGGGTTTCCGAAGGTGGAGAAGTTGACTCGGTAGACTCCGGGGGTTTTTGTTCAACGGGATTAGTTGGTGGTTTTTGGGTTTCTGAACTCGGAGGAGAGGACTGTGCTGGAGGTGGAGAAGCGGTTGCTGGAGGATTAGGAGATTTGGGAGTCTGGTTATCAACGGTTCTGCAATTCTCCTGAGCGTTAAACTGAAATTGAATTTGATAGGCCTTGGGTGAATTACTCGGGTCAAAGGTCATTTCTCGAACGGCGGCAATCGCAGCATTATCGAGAACCGGATAACCCGTAGCTAATAAGGGTTCTGGCCCTCGTAAAATTTCTCCCCCTGTCCCAGCAACCACCCCAATTAAAGCCTTCCCTGTTAACTGTTGTTCACAAGCCGCCGCCGGATATAAACGGTTGGCGACCATCGGAGACGCAGTTTCTAAATTGGGATAGTCCGTTAGTAAACTATTCACCCAGTTTAAATAAGCCCCTCCTCCTTGTAACATCGCCGTTTGTTGCTCACTGACAACACCTTCAGGAGTTTCTGGTTGTTGGGCTGGTTGTTGGGCTGGTTGTTGGGCTTTAGCCCCTCCTCCCTCTTGCAAACCCTGTTGAAGTCCCGCCAAAATTGAACCTTGAGGATCTTTTGATTGAACATCGGGATTATTTTCAGGAGGTTTGGTATTGGCCGGAGGATTCGGATTATTGTTTGGATTTAAAGAAGGGCTGCAATTGCCATTATTAAACATTGGTGGACAATTAACGTCCTGACCCAATTCTCGGATTAACTGTTGTCGCAAGGCTAATTCATCCCTAGGAGGTAAATTTCCTGGTTGTTTTGACTGTCCGGGAACTTCAGCCGGGGGAACATTGGAATTATCGAAGCCTAAAGGTGGCCCAGGAACAAAAGATAAAGACGGACTAGAGTTAGGCAAAAATCCGATAGAACCAGAATTCAGATTACTGGAATTAGACCCCTGGGAAACAACCGGAGGTAAACGATAGGTTGGTAAACCGGGGGAATTACTCGGTGGCGGTAGGGGAATATTCGTCGGCCATACGGGGAGGGATGCCCCCGGCATGAAGTCTGACGGTGCGGGGGGAGGAATAATATTATCTATGGTCGGGACTGGAAGCACAGATAAAGAGGGAGAGAGAGAATTTAAGGGAGTGAAGGAGAGTTTAGAGGGGGCGGCTGGATAAACACCATTAATTTGTTCGGGGGAAAGTTCCACCACTTGAACTGTGGGAGGGAGTTTAATTGATTGGGAATAGAAACTAATATATTGAATATTGGCCGCAAATAACCCATGCACCCCTAAAGATGCCAACACACACAGGACAACGGGCTGGCGAAAGGTGGAGGGGACAAATTCAG
>Ga0209229_10000645_pt1 | contig 14218 bp, 25 predicted proteins | sample SanBayMetagenome_FD_187466 | JGI IMG/M metagenome (GOLD analysis project Ga0209229, IMG submission 187466) | Freshwater and sediment microbial communities from dead zone in Sandusky Bay, Ohio, USA (SPAdes) (version 2) | ecosystem: Environmental > Aquatic > Freshwater > Lentic > Sediment... | reverse complement strand
CTACTGCTTCAGATTCACAACGGATGCGATGTTCGAGGCGGTTACACCGATGCTAAACTATTTGTTGCACCTGAGTACGGAATCGTTCACGATTACATAATGGAGTACGAAGAGAGTGACTACGTGATGGAGAAGTTAGTTAATGGCGAATTTGGTCAATACATTCAAGACGATAGCAAACCTGACAAGGTGTACGAGATTGAAGAGGTGCTTGAAATTTTAGAATACCAAGTATGAATTTCTTTTTAAGTAACGATACAGCAGCTCAGACAATACAATGTTTGGCCGAGCAGGTGAAATGCCTGCAAAAACAATTAGAAGAAAAAGAAAATCAAATTAAAGAACTATGCGAACAGAAGAATATATTGTAGAACCGATTGAGGTTGGCATTGACATTGTAATGCGCTACACGCTCACCGAAATCCCTGAGCAACGTGGCGACTATGATACCGAGCCGTTAAGTAAACGAGTTGAGGTCGGGCGACTAAAGATTATCATTGAGTCAATGGCTGGCATCGGGCGCACCATTGAATTAGACATACCCGACAATCAACGTGCTATGGTTGAGCGAGCGATTGAAATAAAACTTAACGAAGAGCTTGACTAATGCTCTGATATTTCGTATATTAGTGTTAAATACCAACCATATGCTGCTGCAGGAGTTCATTAAAGAAAACGAGCACAAGGTCTACAACTTCGGCGGCTTCGAGGAGCCGTGGGATTATGTAATCAAATACCCTGAAGAGGTAGACGAAGTAAATATTCTATTTACTTTTTACAACACACCTGTATACCCTGTCTTCTTCGATGGGAGTAATTACAATGTGGTTACTACTTTGCCCGAACATTTTGATGATGAGGAGGGCAAGGTTGGCTATGTAATTTTATCACACCTTTGAAATGTTAATTAAGTTAAAAGAGTTCCTTGGCTCAAAGTTCTCTGTCTATTTTTATGATGAGGAGCTACTCGTTGAGCGAGAAGTCGAATGCCCAATAGATGATTGGGAGAATTGGTTTACTCAAGACAAGTACGACGTGTACATTGCCGTTGAGCGCAGAAGTTATGACCCTGATTCATTATGCAGGGTTGTGGCTAAAGTATTCCGTGGTGTTGACCCGATACCGGGATTCGATATGCTGTACCGGACAGATACTTGGGAAGAGATTAACCCTAATTCAATTTCAATAAATATCGTATGATTAAACTACTGAAGCGGTATAATTTATACCCCATAGGTATGACTTGGACAACCAGTCGAACAAGGGTGCTTATGTATCGGAATGGTTATGTTAAAGTAATAGTTGAACGAGAACTGCTTAACAGGTTGTTTAATAGACTGTTATATCGTTACGTTTAAACCAATTGCTCAACACCCCCCTTTATATATAATGCCTAATAATATAAACCCCCCTATTAATAATATCTAAATAAAACTATGAATAATAATAAGTTAATTAATAAATTATACTACGGAAGTTACTTCTTTGCTAAACAATTATACTTAAGAGTAGCATTCCTGTTTTCTAAATACCGCTTTGTTGATGGCGTTAGTTTGCGCTTCGAGGCAGAACCCAACAAATGGGGAGGCCGCAGATGGTATGCGGTTATTCCCGAATGGAAGGGTAGCAAGGCAAGTCTTGAGATGGTATCAGGTGCAGATGTGTTTCTTGATATACTATCAGGAGGCAGCAATGACGTTACCTTGAAGTTGTCATTGACCAAGAAGCCATACTACTACAAACTCAAGAAAGTTAAGAATGCCGACTATGGTGGTGCGTACTACACAACAAAGACAGCTGTTGGCCTAGAGGTCAAGATGTGGCTGTGTGAGGTAACCCTATTCGTGTTTGGCAAGTACCCCGATGTCATCTACTTCAAAAAAATTAAGTCAAACCCTTGACTTGTTGAAGTTGTGTTTATATCTTTACCCAAATTAAATTAACTATGACCCACAATTTTAAGACGACCAACATCCGTGGAAAGAATTATGTAGAAGTCAATGAGCGAATTAAGTACTTCCGTACTTCGCCTGACTATGCTGGATTTTCACTATCATCAACAATGATTCACTTTGACGCTGACTCTTGTGTTATTCAGGCAACCATCTGTGACGCACAGGGAAAGGTGATTGCCTCCGGATATGCTCAGGAGGACAGAACCTCATCCAACATCAATAGAACTTCTTATGTCGAGAACTGCGAAACCTCAGCGTGGGGTCGGGCCCTTGCAAATCTTGGTATCGGTATTGATACGAGCATTGCCTCGTCTAATGAGGTGTCTATGGCTATTGCTAAACAAGAGAAGCAAGAAGCAAAGCCTGCGCCGAAGAGCACTCCAAAGGCGCCTGAGGTTCAATCAGACGAAGTCATAGAGTTGTACGAGAAGGCGGTCTTCACTCTTGAGGGAATCAAGGACGAGGCCGAGCGTGTTAAGATGCGTAACGCAATCTTAAATAAATATGGCGAGGTGTACACACCGCAGCAAATCGAATCACTGAGCAAAATCTAATGGACTTCGTAATTAAACTACAGCAACGCACAGGAAAGAATTACCTGTCGTATTCGTCCGTCAAGGAAGCACTGAGCGACCTGCGTGACTGGGAGTTGTATATGCTTGGCAAAAAGTTTAAGGATTCAGCAGCGCTCACGTTTGGCTCGTACTACGATACAATGCTATTCGAACCGGAGAAGGCAGACGATAGATTCGTTGTAATGGATGAATCTAAAGTCCTTGAGGAGATTGGTGGAAAGTCACCAAGGGCAACAACCGCCTACAAAAAATGGGTGACCGACATCAAAGAATCATCAGAAGGAAAGCAATTAATTTCTGAGGATGACCACCACACGGTAATCAATATGATTAGTCGTTTGGACGAATGCGGTTTACTTGAATCACGTTTGCGTGGTAAGGTTCAGACAGAGTTCTATGAGTTCATTGAAGATATCCCTGTACGTGGGTTCTTAGACGTTCTTGGAGATGGTTTTATTACCGACTCAAAGTCATCACGTTCTGTGCTTGGATTCAAGAAAGACGTATTTGTGTTTGGGTACGACATACAGGCGTACATCTACACCACCGTGTTTAACATCAAAGATTATTATTGGGTAGCGCAAGATAAAACCTACCCATACCTACCCGCCGAGTTCAAAGCCTCAGAAGAGACTATCGAGCGTGGAGGCATAAAATTCTGGAAGGCGGTTTCGTCTATTCGTACATTTCTTAACGGAAATGAAGCGTCAACGAAATACTACTTACAGGATATTGTTTAACAAAAATTCTTAAATAAAATGGAAAATAAGAATGCATTAGTAGGATATGTAGAGTCCCCCAAAACCGAGATTCGTTTCTCGTTAACACTTCAAGAGCTTGATTCTCTTCGCAAGTTTGTTACCGACGGACGTGACGGAAAGCCGGGGCGTGTTTATCTTACGCTGAAGTCTGGCTTGTCAAAAGACAAGAAGCAGTACAACTTGATTAGCGTTTACGACCCAAGCGCACCGAAGGATGGAAGCACTCATCGTGCATCAGGAAACGTATATCAGGAGGAGAACATTCCGTTCTAATTTAGATATGGGGGAGGAAAGTTTGGTTGGTATAAATGACTTCCAGAGCAAAGGCTGGGAGTCCCTCCCCCTATCTAAAACCAAGATACCGATTCATTATATGCGTGTGATTATATCATATAAAAAGAACAATCAAACGCACAAAAAGGAAACGTGGATTGTGACAAAGTATCCCTTGCACGACGTGCTAGCATACGATACGAAGACAAAATCAAAGCTTGAAAAAGAGTTTTACAGTTCAACATACAAGGGGGTTCGTAGTATGATTATCTTAGACGTAGTTGAAAGCAAGGTAATTGGACACGGAATGAACGACCTGTATGAATGACCACATTTTTATATACTGGGACGACTTAGGCGATAGTCAAGAGCACGTCGACAAGCAGATTAAAAAGCCAAATGGCTTTGCCGCTCACTCCAGAGAAATAGACTGGAAAGAGGAGGAAGAGATTCTAAATAAGCGTATGGACATCATAGGGTCTAATGGAAACACCGGAGAGCATTACCCTGAGTTTGACGACTATTTAGATATTACTGAAGAGGAATAGGATAGCAGCAAGTTGGTTACGCTATGCATTAGGTTGTTCCGGTGGGGCATAGCGGCTATCCTTTTAAATTAAATTGAAATGAAAATAGAACTAACAATGACCGAGCTGTTGTTAATTATTGATATGATTAAGAACGGCATCGAACCAGAAGACAACGAAGGCACGGACTTCTACACTGAAGATGAACTTAATAACAAAAAAACAATGACAGACATCACTAAATGCTGGGGCCACGGATGCGACCTCAAGGAATCTTGCTACCGCTTCACTGCCTCCGAAGATATGTGTCAATCCTACTTTATGAACTCACCTATTAAGGATGGCAAGTGCGAAATGTATTTGAACACCAACGAGAAATGAAAAGAACGCTGATTATCTACAACACGGGTGAGACAACCCAAGAAGAAGCGCAACACCTTCTTGAGATTCTAAACTGCGATGACTCTACTTTGTGGGACAATGCAGACCATTGCGGAGTGCAAGTATTTGAAGTACCAACATTTAAAACCAAATAAAAATGAAACAAGAAGAACCAAGCAACGATATGTGCGAATGCAAAGTCCCACAACCACAAATCAAAGTCAGTGAAAATGGAACATATGCTTACTGCACAAAATGTATAAGAACAATTAACGTCAACGAGAAATGAGAGAACTATTAGAGCGTTTGTATGTGATACAAAAGAAGACGCACGTAAATGAGTACGGAACATACACACTTAAGCGACTCAATCCATATCACCCATTAACATACATCGTTATTCCAATGTACTATGCTTTGGCTATTGCTATGTATGGTTTCGTGGGCTACAAGCAAGAAATGGATTCTGACTTTTTTAGATGGCAATAATCTTTAACACCAACGAGAAACGGAAAACGCTATGATAAAATTCAAAGTAGGTGATAAATTAGAGGCACTTTATTGGGATAAAGAAGAATATGGGTTACAATATGTAACTATTACTTCAATTAACAAAGAAACAAAGGTATATCATTGGGAAGCAGATGATGTGATGATTGGATTGGGTGGTAAAATACATTCAGGATACTTTTTTCACGAAGCAATAGAATATAAAGAAAATAAACGAAACCTTTAACACCAAAGAGAAATGAGAACTCCGCCCGCTTATGGCGCATTAGGATTCAGCAAGCGGAAAGCTACCGCCCTGATTAACGGAGTCTTTTTTTATATCCAGTAAATCAGTTACAACCTTATGAGTCAACTAGAAATACTAATCAACCGCCTAAAGAAGATAGGCATAACGCTTGAGCTTGCTGGTAACATCCCTTGGATTTACCTTCGCTCAGTAAATGGCAACAGAGTACACGAAGAAGATTGGGATGCCAACTACGGCTTCACCATTGCTTGGTATCCAGTGCGTGTCGGAGAAACCTACAAGCTTGCTGATGTCAAGAAAACCTTTGAGCTGATACGCAAGTACAGAGAGAACGAACCAACAACACAAGGGTTCCAGCGCTGCAAGAAATGCAAGGAAGAAACGTGGCACACACCAAAGCTTGGGTTAGTAATGGAGGGCAAGCGATTGTGCACAGTATGCAGCACATCAAACAAATTTTCAAATGGAAGAGACTAAAGAATACATCAACCGATACGGTGACAAGTACACCTTCTCACTTAACGAGCAGGGCAACGTAGACTGGCGTGGGTCTTTTAAGTATTGCCGAATGGGATACGACAACGACTCCGACGACATCATTATGGTAGACCCAAGCGGTGGACCTTACATTACTATTGACTACCCACTTGAGGTCGCAGGAATCGACCGCAAGGTTGTTGGGTTTAAAGACCACACAACCTATTGGGAGATTCTACTGGAACCAACCTCGCCAAATGTGCCATAAAAACACAGTTTTGGCAGACTATAAGGTGACAGACCTATAAGTACCAACTAAAAGTCTGTATTCTTATGTACGCTAACTCGGATAATGTCCGATTAAATATACAAAATGTTACAGTTTTGTGCAATTAAATATACATTATGGCAAAGTATTTATCAGAAGCTTTCTTTCGTGATGTTTTTTGGCAGAGCTATCAGAAAGAGATATCACGGCAGAAGATGCTGGAACTAATCGAAGATGAAGTAATCAAAAACTACAATGGCAAAGAGACTAACCAGACAGGAGAAGTGGCAGAAGGCAGGTGAAGACCTCGTGAATAAGATGTTCGAAATTGCTGGTCATAACGTGACCTTTGATGATGTCAAAGGCCGCAAGGATGATTGGTATACCAATTGGACTATGACTATGGCTCAGGCCGAGCAGTGGAGGGAATGGGGCACAGAGTACCTTAAAAAAAATCTAGGGCTAAATAAGAAGCTTGCAGATACGGAGATGAGATGGTTTAATTTAATATATGGTTTGAAATACAGCGACTGGTATGAAGACAATAAATCTTAAGGGGTTGTACATTCACTCCTTTTTTTAATTTTATGAAAGACACTTGCCAAACTTGTGGTTCAATGGAGCCGCTTTACGGAAACTGCCCCCAAGTTCAAGAAGGGGATTACTTTTGCAACTGCTGCGATGACTGCAGAATTAAATGTTTATTATCTAAATAAAATGGCCGCACCTAATTACTACATCGGAAAACACAAAGCAATTGAAGCTATGGACGTTGTACTTGACTTCCAAGAAGACAACTATAATGTCGGAGTCGCTATTGCATACCTACTTAGAGCCGGAAAGAAGCCCGGCAACCCAATGGTGGATGACCTCGAGAAAGCGGTTGTTCACCTACAGAGAGAAATTCAACATCAAAATTCAATAAAAACCAACCAATATGCTACCCCAAACGAAAGTAACAGCGTTCGAGAATATTTACTCACCCAGCCCAAGGGTATGGGAAATTATGTACGCACTGGAACGTATCAAGTCGGGGGGGAGCAAGGAGAAAGTAGAGGCGATAAGAAAAAACAAGGACAGAGAACTAAAGCTTAAGCTCCCTGTCGTTCTCTTCTCGGGAATCTTTACCGAGCGAAGAGATGACGCAATACACGACCACAGCGGTTTTATTATTGTAGATATTGACCACTGCGATGTGGATGCCACCAAGCAATCACTCGCAATGGATGAGCATATTTTTTCTTGTTGGACAAGCCCGTCAGGAGACGGAGTAAAGGCGCTGGTCAGAATAGCTTTTGCTGAGCGTCATCGTGACCACTTCCGTGCCCTATCTAAGTACTTTGAACGCCAACACGGACTCGAGATTGACCCATCGGGAATCAATGAGTCTCGTGCGTGTTTTGAATCATACGACCCCGAAATTGTAATCAAGGAACAATTCAAGACATTCAGTGGCCTGCTGTCTGAGAAGTCGGAAAACCAAGAGCTAAAGCAAACTGAGTCTACAACAGACTATATGAAGCTAAACCTCGCCGCAAGGATGGTTCGCAATGCTGAAGACGGTCAGAAACACAGGTCTTTATTCGCAGCCTCAAGGCTATGCGGTGGATATGTGGCAGCTAAAAGAATCGAAGAGGATGAAGCGGTTCGGGTTCTGTTCAGGGAGATATCTAAAAAGAATCCAGACGACCCCGAGTTAGCCAAGCGTACCATCTTAGAAGGAATCGAGGCAGGTAAGCGTATGCCAATCCGTGAGGTCATCGACGAAGAGAACCGCTTCCAAAGAGAGCTTATGATTAATGATGGGGATATGTCATTCATCTCCGCAGGTGACGAAGACTTCTCTTGGATTAATGACTTTGCTGAGGGCAAGATTGAGATTGGTCTTGACACTGGTAATCAAGAACTAGACAAGCACTTCAGATACAAGCGTGAGTTTGTCATTGTCAATGGGCACTCGAACGTAGGCAAGACCACATTTGCCCTGTATATGATGGTAAACGTAACGATTCGTCACGGATGGAAATGGTTGATATACTCATCAGAGAACAAGACCGCATCCATCAAGATGAAGTTGATGCAGTTTGCTTCCGATAGGAAAGTACAAAACCTTACGTTTAATCAGCGTAAAGAAATATTTAAGTGGGTCAACGAACACTTTGTCGTAATCGACAACTCACACACCTATTCATTTATGGAGCTAATCATCTTTGGCGAAAAGGCTCTTCGGAGTTCGGGATTTGATGGGTTCTTTATTGACCCATACAATTCACTGAAGATTGATATGTCTGAACGTAATAACATATCTACCCACGAATACCACTATGAGGCTGCGTCGGAGTTTCTTGCGTTTAGTAATCGAAACAACGTAGCGGTTTGGCTTAACACTCACTCCGTTACCGAATCGCAACGCATCAAGGGAGAAGATGGGCTGTCTGTTGCGCCTTGGGCAGAGAGCACTGAGGGTGGAGCCAAGTTTGTCAACCGGAGCGACTGCTTCCTCACGTTTCACAGGAAGATTCAATCATCTGACCCCACGGTTCGAAGAACAATGGAGTTCCACGTTCGTAAGGTCCGTGAGACCGAGACAGGGGGTATGCAAACATCACACGATATGCCCATCAGATTTGAGATGAGTATTGACCAAACAGCGTTCTATTCACAGCTTGGAGGACGGCTTTACAACGGCCTATTTGAAGCGAAGAAAGATAAAGAAATAGTGTTTGATTTTAACGAGCTAAAAGCATAACTTTAACACGTGTTTGACCGTGATACCCTAGATATTGAGCTCGTATTACCCAAGCCGCCAAGCTTGAACGAGTTTTATGGGGGTAAGCACTACAGCGTGCGTATAAAGCACAAAGACAAATACTGGAAAGAAATAGCCGAGAGCCTTGAACCATTTGATAAGTGGACAATGCAATCGTTTTCTATTGATGTCCGATACAACTGTAGGTATGATGTGGATAATGCTATATGCTGTGCAAAATTCTTGGCTGATTACCTTCGGAACAAAGGATACGTAGAAGACGACACGCCAAAGTATTTTACTTCTCAAAGTACCATATTCGATAGCGATGTGGAAAAGGACAAGTTTCTGGCCACTATAAAATGTAAAAACGTAACGCTCGATGAATGAGGTAAAACTTTCAGAAATGTACTCTTTGGCAACCCAAAGGATGCACGCAATCATAACCGAACTCTATGAGAGTCTTCACGACGAAGCCGGAAGGCCCAAGACGACTGAAGGTGCAATAATCATAGAGACAAGTAAGGTCTCTAAGGAATTTAAAGAAGAGCTTAGTTTAATTAAAGACGCCCAAAAAGAATACGATGATATTAATTCACGTTGATGACTTAAACGGAATCAACTACCACAGGTTGATTGCTCCATTCACTAGACTGATGGAGACAACCGACCTTAAATTTTACTGGTTTGGAACCCTCGAGGAAATTAAACTATACAACCTCGAGATTGTAAGCCATATAATTATATCACGCAAGCTGGCGATTGTGAACTACAAAGCCTTTCGTGATATGTTGGACAAGTATGGGGTCAAACTCATACTTGATAACGATGACTTCTGGGAGCTGACATCAGACAACCCGGCGTACCTCGTATATGAATTGTATATGGGCAAGCGTATCAAGGAGACCATTCGCATCGCTGATGAGGTGTGGTGTCCATCAAAGTACCTTGCTAAAATGACGAGAAGAGTGAACCCAAAGGTTAGCATTAAGATTATCCCCAATGGGATAAATCCTGATGAAGCCCAATGGAATAATGTCCAAAAGTATAGTTCTGAAGGGCTTAGGTTTGGATATATCGGAGCGAATGGACATAGTAAAGATGTTGGATTAGTTGGTTACAATTTCTCCGAAAAAGAGTTTTATTGCGTAGATTTGATGGACTATGTTGAGCTATTCGGAGCCAAGCATAAGCTTGCCCCTAAGCCAGTCTTTGAGTATGGAACACTATATAAAAACTTCGATGTATCAATCGCTCCACTTGGCGGCGGTAGGTTTAATAAATCGAAGTCCAATCTCAAAGTTGTCGAAGCAGCCTTTACAAAGACTGCTTTAATAGCCTCTAACACAAGCCCCTACAAGGAATCTATCGAACACGGTAAAACAGGATTGCTATGCGCCAACAAAGACGAATGGAAAGAAGCGATTGAGTCTATGACTGTTGAATACGCTAGGGAACTAGCAAACAACCTGTACGAGTCAATGAAGGACGAGTACCACATCGACACCATAAACAATCTAAGACTACAAACGCTCTATGGAGACAATTACCCAAACTCAAACAAAGAATAAAATGGAATGGGAGTACTATACAAACCCCTCAAAGCGACGCAAGATTAACAACTTGCTGGCTGATGCTGCTTCACTATTCGCAAACTGCGAATCGTCGTCAGCGGGAAGAACCGAGGCTAAGCGAAGAGAAAAAGAAATATTAGATTCAATAGCAAAACTAGACAGGCACTTTGCAGCGCAGTGTGGGTGGAAAGACCCACATCAGATGCTGGAAGAGTAACGTCCTGCACCCGTAGCTCAACGGATAGAGCGACGCACTTCTAATGCGTAGGTTGCAGGTTCGATTCCTTCCGGGTGCACAATACCCTATACACCGTGAGTTATCAAGCTAGAAAATTTGTCAAGTCAGACTACGACAAGAATGATGATTGGGGAAAGAACTTGGTTCGCCAAATCTTAACCCATCGGGGATACACAATCGTCGAAAAAGCCGAAGAGGACTACGACATAGATTTCGTGGCTGAGCGCAATGGAGAACTGGAGTTCTTTGAAGTAGAGGTTAAACACAGATACTCTTGGATGAGCCGAGAAGACTATAGATTCGATACGGTTTCGTTCTTAGGTAGAAAGAAGAAGTGGGAGCACAAAGCTTTTTGGTATCTAATAATCTGTGCAGAGACTGAGGCGGTTGTAATAGCCAACAGCAACCGCATCTACAACGAGAACTACCGACAAATTAAACACGTCAATAGCCAATCTAGGAAGGGCTTAGATGAGTTTTATTTGGTCCCCAAGGACAGGTGTCACTTTGTTTCAATTAAACAATTTCTAAACAGTAAATAAAATGTTATTTTCTAATCAATTAACTAAAGAAGAAGTGAGAGAAGCTAAAGATATTTTCTTTGGCTCAATGAATATCGGGGATTACGATACCCAAAAACGTGAAGTGGTAATCACGAGGATGGCTTTTGCTAATGCTTTTGTACCAGTGTCATCATCCACAACGGTATCTAAAGCACTAGAGCGAAACCACTCTACCATAGTATACTACAACAAGCAGCACGAGGGCTTGTTAAAGTATAAGGACTACAAGCAGATGTACGAATACGCTATTGAGTTGTCTAAGTTCTTTATGGGCGAGGAGAACGAACACAAAAGATACATAGACCTCGTTGAAGAGGTTGAAAGGCTCAAGGCGCAAGTAAGCAAGCTCTTAGCCTACAAAAAGAAAGTAGAGGCTATCGTGGAGATTGTTTCTTAGCGTAGCAGCATTTGCCGTCACACTCTACGGGCCTGAACTCGCACCAATGAGTCGGGCCCTTTTTTTCTTCCTTTACTTCTAGATGTTTTCTTTTTTGTCCTGTTGTCATTGCGAAAGCCTATCCATAAGCTTGGAGAGGTAGCGCAAAACAAGCACTAAAATCAATGCAAAAAACGAGTACTTGCCCCAGATGTACCAGAACCTATTGCCCGGTTTCTCAACCAGTTGCTCTACTGGAACCTTAATGGTTCGGTAAATAGTATCCGTAACACACTCGCCCTCGACCATAAGAGTGTCGTTCACTCGTACAATCTTGATGCGGATGCGGTCCTTCTCTATCAGAACTGTGTCTCTATCCTTAGTGACCACAGTGTCCCTTACAAGAGTGGGGGGAACGATAACCGTATCGTGAACAGTCAACGTGGTAGGTTGCCGCAGCTTTGGGTCTTTCTGAATCGCTTTCCTAAGGTGCCATTCTGCCGAACATCCAGTTAGTGATAGGATTGATACGAATAGTATTATATTTTTCATTTGTTTTGCTTTTTAATCTCTTCGTTAAGGGCTAATCTAAAGTCATACGAAGGTACGAATCCAACTTTCTCAAGCCCTGTCATCACCTCACGGTATTCCTCAGTGCCGGCCTGCGGGGTCCCGAAGTAGTAAAGAAACAGACGAGCCGATTCCTGTGGGGTGTCTGCAAAACGAACATTGTAGAACATCGCTTCAGCATCAGATGCCGCAACGAATCTAAAGAACTTACGGGCAGCTGAACGCCTGCGTGAGGCGTCAAGGCTTTCGATGTAATCAATAACCTCGTTTGGAGCTGTTTTTATACCCTTACCCTTGTATGGCTTAGCAAGCTCTTTGAGCTGAACAACAATCTTCTTGTCTAGGTCAGCCTCTTCAAGTTGAATCTTTTTAACCTCGCCATACTTCTGATACTTCTGCCAGTTGGGGTCAGCACTACGAACAGCAGCACCCTTCACATTGCCAAGTAGATTAGCGGCAGCATCTTTTACTGAGTTCTCTTGAGCGGTCGGGTCATCTACTTTGATTCCAGATGTAACAACATCCATAATCTGATAAGCCAAGTTTGTTACAACGCTGTTAGTGGGCGACGTAATAAATGTCTCTACAACCGCCTTTGACTTAGCTGGGGAAATCTGTAAAGATTCAGGGAGCTCAGATGTAGCAGCGCCGAGTGCCTTGTAAAAGCGCTCAATCCTTGGGTCACCATATCCCTCCATATATATAGACATCTCTCCCTGTTCTGGAACAACAAGTTGCTTTCTAAACGCATCATAGTTTCCAAACGTCTTCAGTGCTGCGCTGAGAATTGGAGACCTGTTACCAAGTGCGGCAAACTCATCAAGGAACGGGATAAAGAATGGGAACGCATCAATGAATGAATCATAAGCGGTTTTCATATCCTGTTCAGAAAACTCTTTACCGTTTCCGTCCTTAACATAACTAGCAAGGCTCTGACCAATCATCTCGAAGGCCATCAGTGGACCAGTGAAACTTTGTGGCTTTTTGATACGCACATACTTTCTGAACCCATTCTCATCAAAAAATGGAGTGAATACAATAAAGTATCTCTGCTTGATATATGGTGGGATTTTGTCCAAGTCATCATCGTCACCAGACATTACATTGTACATAGCAAGAGCCATAACCCCTAGGCCAGCCTGAACAAGCTTAGACAGGAATGCTGCCTTATTAGCCTTCACATAGCTTACGTTAGCACGGAAACCCTGTGCAGCGGCATTGAGGTATGGAAGTGGACTATCCAAGTCTTTGATAAGCGTACCGCCTTGAGCAAAGTCAGTAATTCTACGTGCCTCGGCAGCAGCTAAATACTTAATTCTCTCATCGGAGTATTCTGGGTACTTAGCCTTGAAGTTATCTTTAGCTTGAGAGTATACAGCTAGACGAAGACCAATCTCCGTCATCTCACCGAGCCAAGACAAAGTGAAGAGCGTGCGCTCACCACGAGACCTGAGGAACTCAATAGTTCCTTGATACTTGCGCTTTGCGGCGAGTTCCGGCCTGCCCTCATTAGATAAGAAGGTCATACCGATTCCGTGAGTAAAGGCTTCACGAAGCAGCTCAGACTTGTAACCCCTTGATGCATTCCACAATCCACGAGCGTAGTCAAAGGCAAGCTTTGCAGTAGCTACAGGAAGGAAGCGGTATCCATCATAGACATTACGACCTAGAAGTACAGAGCCAAGTTCTGCGGGGGCGTTCATCACAGCAAACACCGGGCTGATACCAGTTGCAAAAGCACGGAGGATATTGCTACCGGAGTATTTACGTATTGCGCTACGAAGGTCTGCGTCGATGTTGAAGTAGGACTTACGAAGGTCATTGAACTGAATATATTCTTCTTCACGCATTTGGACGGCACGTAGCTTTCCACCATCACGATAGAACATATTCTTAAAGCCTTCGTCCGCCTTAACTACATTGTAGTTACCATAATTATCTTGCTCGATGTCCCCATCTTTATTAAGCTTGTAGTTAGCTTCACGAATCCACTCTTTGTTTTCTACTGTTAGAGCATCCTCAGAAAGCGCCTTGTTTGCGGCATTCTCGAATCTCCTAAAGCTCAAGGATTTGATGCCCATAGACAGAAGCACTCGGCTATCAGTAAGAATCAAGGCTTCACTACCGCTAGTGATAGCACGTATTTGAGACTCTTTCAACCCTTTAGGCATAAC
>Ga0209229_10000644_pt1 | contig 14220 bp, 10 predicted proteins | sample SanBayMetagenome_FD_187466 | JGI IMG/M metagenome (GOLD analysis project Ga0209229, IMG submission 187466) | Freshwater and sediment microbial communities from dead zone in Sandusky Bay, Ohio, USA (SPAdes) (version 2) | ecosystem: Environmental > Aquatic > Freshwater > Lentic > Sediment... | reverse complement strand
GTCAGGTTGCAATTTGGCAATGAATTGCCTTCCGGTTGGATTGTTAAATAATGCATTTCGAATCGGCCAGCTTCCGGTGGTCTGACCCATCACATACGGGAACCCTTTCGTATCGAATTGCACACCGAATACCTGATCGACACCGGATGTTCCGATATAGGTGCTCTTCACCACGGCATTCCCGGCATTAGCGATAATGGCAACGAACCCATCGATGGTTCCACTCAGGGAAGTTCCTACTGTTCCCGCCTGGGTACCCGGCAACAAATTAGTGCTCTCGGTTCCGCCACCGACGTATATATTGTTGTTGAGCGGATTCAATGATAATACATAGGCTGCATCATTGCCGTTTCCGCCGATGTAGCTGGCGAATTGCAAAGCCGAAAGATTCGACGACCATTTCATCACAATCCCGTCTTGAGTATCGCCGCCGAAACTTGTTTGAAAGGCCCCTGCCGTCACGGGAAAATTATTCGACTGGGTGCAAGAAGCCACATAGGCATTACCAGCAGCATCCAGAATGATCTCACTTCTTCCATCATCCCCATAATTCCGTTGCAGTGACGTGCTACTGCCTCTGACGGTGGAGATGTTCACTCCATCATCACCTGATCCACCGATCCGACGAGATCCCAGCAAAGCAGTTCCGGCAGCATTCAGTTTTGTCACCACGATATCGAATCCACTCCCCGCCAGTGAGCCATTATTCACCACGGGATAGTTTGAAGAGTTGGTGCGGCCTGCAAGAAACAGATTGCCCTGTCCGTCAACCACCAGACTATGTGGCTGGTCTTCTCCGTTACCCCCGATGTAGGTTGCATAAACCCGGTTCGACCCATCAGGGGTAAGCTTCATGACGCACATTTCAAAGGGACTGCTCACATAGGTTGTCTGATAGGCACCTGGTGAGGTAGGAAAGGATCCTCCCGTATCGAACACAACACCGCCACCGAAAAAACTACCATCCGGACCATACGTGGCAGTGAATCCCCAGTTATCATTAGTACCGCCCGTAAAAGAACAGAATACAATCGATGGATCGATGATGAGCGGCTTCGTACGATCAAATTGCTTGACCTGAAACCGCACCCGATTGCCGGCAACAATATAGGCGGATCCGATGGTTTGTCGGCCTGCTTCGCTGGCCTGATAGGTATACGGAATACCCTCCTTGAACTCGCCGAGAGACGTTTCAATAGACAACGCTTTGTTTTTTATTGAAAGCTTGTCCACTCCCTCATAAGAAAGCTCGATCCGGTTTGGATCGCCACCGGGATGAACGATCAGGTCGTATTTGAGTATACCTCGGTCGGTATAGTAACGGAGATCGATATTGGGATAAATATTGCTGACGGTGATCGCCTGAAAACTGCGGCAGCCACCGGCCCAACGAGCGGCATCCGTGCCGATGAAATAATTCGTTACCCCGGCCAAGGACTTTTCTGCATTGACGAAGGCATTTTTATCGGCACCGACAAAATCTACATGCCAGGCATGTGATCGGATCGTGAGGGGTGTGTTTTTGGGTATCGAACGACCTTGCGCATCGATGCCATGTTTACGTTCGGCGAGTTTTTGAAGATCATTCGGATCGTGCCTTAAAAGAGTGATGCCCCCGTTCCGTAAATAAACATATCCGTTGCTGACTTCACCGCGATATAAAACTTTCTCATCCCACTGCCCCTTGTTCTCGATAAAAGGGATCGCAGGTTGAGCCGCTAACTTGAGCAGCGTAAACAAAAAACATCCGAGGAGGTATTGATGGCGCATCCGGTATAAATTAAACGAAAAAGGGCAGATAAAGTTGGTAAGAATCTGTTAAGTCAGTGTTGACGGCCATCAGTCTAGGCAATTCGACTCCAGCGAACGGGCCCCACTCGCTGCTGTAGGAACAGACGTAAGCCTGTGTGGGCCGGATCGGCAAGCTCTGGATCACGCTCCGCTAGCTCTGCCGCGGCGGTCTGAGCACTGAAGAGAATATCCCGATCCTGTAGCAGATTCGCCAGTTTCAGGTTCAAGGCGCCGCTCTGTCGGGTGCCCTCAATGTCTCCCGGCCCCCTCAATTCCAGGTCTTTTTCGGCGATCTCGAAGCCATTATTGGTGGCTGTCATGATCGACATCCGCTCCCTGGCATCTGTACTCAGTTTCGCACCGGTCATCAAAATGCAATAACTCTGTTCGGAGCCCCTGCCCACCCGGCCGCGTAACTGATGCAGTTGCGAAAGGCCGAACTTTTCCGAACTCTCGATCATCATCACGGAGGCATTAGGAACATTCACGCCCACTTCGATCACCGTAGTGGATACCATGATCTGTGTATCTCCTTCCACGAAACGACGCATATTGGTCTCTTTGACATCTGCCGGTTGTTTGCCGTGCACCATACTGATCCAGTAGCGGGGTTCGGGATACCAGGATTTTACCTGCTCATATCCTTTCATCAGGTTTTCATAGTCAAGCTTGGCACTTTCTTCAATCAGCGGAAAGATGATATAGACCTGTCTGCCTTTATCGATTTCGGATCGTATGAATTCCATTACCTGTATCCGCTTGTTCTCGAACCGATGTACGGTTTTGATCGGTTGACGACCCGGGGGCATTTCATCGATCACGGAATAATCCAGATCACCATAGGCCGTCATGGCTAAGGTGCGAGGGATCGGCGTAGCGGTCATGACCAGTACATGAGGTGGCTGTTGTCCTTTCTTCTGCAACTGTGCCCGTTGTGCTACGCCGAAACGATGTTGCTCATCGATGATGGCCAACCCCAACTTTTTGAATTGAACGACTTCCTCGATCAATGCATGTGTCCCGATCAACAAGGAGATCTCTCCCGAAAGCAAACCGGCTAGGATCTTTTTCCGTTCGGCCGATTTCACCGAGCCGGTCAGTAAAGCAACCTTTATACCGATCTTTTCGAGCAGTGGCCGGATCGTATCATAATGCTGTCTCGAAAGTATCTCCGTCGGGGCCATCAAACAGGCTTGGTGATCGTTATCGATCGCCAACAACATCACCAGTATAGCCACCATGGTTTTCCCGCTACCCACATCGCCTTGTAACAAACGATTCATTTGCCGGCCCGTTCCCATATCCGTACGGATCTCTTTGATCACCCGTTTCTGAGCTCCGGTCAATTCAAACGGGAGATGTTCTTTGTAAAAGGAGTTGAATGCATCTCCCACCCGATCGAATACAATTCCTTTTGAATGGCGATGTCGCTGCAACCGAAGCAGGTTCATTCGAAGTTGTGCTACAAAGAGTTCTTCAAACTTGATGCGCTTGACGGCCGATTCAAATTGGGATGGGTCGGCCGGAAAATGGATCTGCTGAAGCGCTGCCCAACGGGAGATCAGTCCCTCCTGCCGCATCAATGCATCCGGTAAATTTTCCGGTAAGTCGGCCGGTCGTATCTGGGCAAAAAGTTGTCGAGTCAGTTTTCCAAGCGCCTTTCCGCCTAAGCCTTTCGCCTTTAGTTTTTCGGTGGTGGAGTAGATCGGCTCGAGAAAGTTTCGAATGACAGGCTGATCCGGATCGATCCATTCCAATTCAGGGTGAACCATCTGAGGTCGGCCATTAAAAAAACTGACACGTCCATACACCAGGCAAGGTCTGCCTGTCTGCAAGATCTTCTGTACCCAACTCAGTCCCTGAAACCAGGTCAATTCCAATTGACCGGTTGCATCTCGCAGTTGTGCCACCAATCGCTTCGCTGATTTTTGTCCGACCACCTCGAATGAGATCAAACTACCGGATACCTGTGCAAACTCTGATTGCGGATGCAGATCCTGGATAGCATGAAGCCGCGTACGGTCGATGTGCCGAAATGGATAATGTTGCAACAAATCGTGAAAGGTGAACAGATTCAGCTCTTTCTTCAATATATCGGCACGAAGCGGCCCGACTCCCTTCAGGAATTCGATCGAAGAGGTTAGTATGGAATGATCGACAGCGATGAGCAGTGATTTTTACAAATGTAACAACGAGCTTCCCTACGGCAAGGATGCGCGCTCGGACTTTTCCCAGACACTAGACTGTTTTCCGAAACGATACCGCAACCATCCCCTTATCTGACAATAGTGCATGAACAAAAAATAAAAAGGAGCTTCCAACCAACTGATCCGAACACCTGCTTGCTGCAAGCCCCACCCAATCAGCCCTGCACACCAAAACACACCCAGCATCCAAGTAAGATGGGGCTGCAGCGGGCCTGATGTCTCAAAGAAAATAAACCCAATCATTCCGAGCAACAACAGGAATAAAAAGATGGGCGCCAGCACCCAACGGAACCACTTGCGAAACATAAACTGCATCGCATAGACCGGCGATACGGAAAACAAATCCTTCAGCGAGTGTCGATCCAAAAATTGATAGGCCCCGGCTGCCATTCGGATCTTTCGCTTCGACTCCTCGTGAAGATTGGCCGAGGCAGATTCAGTGGCTAGCGCCGAGGGCGCATACGCAATGCGATATCCTTTTCGGATCACCTGCCATGAGATCTCGAGATCATCGAGCAAACAGTCCTGCGGTAAGGATTCAAATAATAGTGTTCGTATGGCGAATAACTCCCCTGCCCCTCCGATAACACTATGCGAGCTTGCATCAGACTGCTTTAGGAAGGATTCATAACGCCAATAAAGCTGTTCCCCCACCGAACGAGCTTGACCACTACGTACACGCTTCTCTCCGGAAACTGCTCCTACCGACTGATCTGTAAATGGGTGCAGAAGATGCTGAAGTGCATCCGTTTTCAAAAAGGTGTTGGCATCTGTAAAAATGACGAACGGTGTTTTCACCTGCTCCATGGCCCGGTTGATGCTAACGGATTTACCCGCTCGGGTTGATTCCGTGATCCAGGTAATTTCGGAAGACAGAGACGATGGAGGATATTCATCTGTGATCACAATGATCTGAAGATCGATCCCATTTCGGTCAAGTGAAAGTGTGTTTGATATCTTTTTTGAAAGCTCCCGTTCTTCCCAGGCCGGGATGATCAAGGTTGCCGAAGTTGATAGTGATACTGGAGTAGATGGGGATCTACGCTTGGAGGATAAAAGAAGAAAAAGCGGATAAAAAAAATAGCCGATCAGGAGACCAATCCCCCCAACAGTCACAACGATCAGTAAGATGATCTCCTGGATTTGCATACACATGAAACAGATCAATAAGAGTCGGATGACGAACGAATGTAGTCTATAAAAATCATCCGGCGTGGCTGATCAAACCAGCTGAAATTCTACTTCTGTTATCGCTTGGCGATCTTGTTTCCGCTCTCCCGCTGACGTGTACATTTGAACCGACTCACCGACCCGTTTCTGAGTTTTCGATGCTTGGTGACTCGACGATTCATGCGCTTACGCCACATACGAAAACTGGATGGCAGGGAGTTCGCGCGCATGAAATCGATGACGTCTTTTTCTTTCAAGCCAAACTGCATTTCGATGGCCTCAAACGGCGTTCGATCTTCCCAGGCCATCTGAATGATCCGGTCCTTATCTGAATCCGTAAATGAGGCGGGCATCGGTTTGACCGGAACCGACGCCGGGCTCGAACTCGTTGGGATTTGATCGATAGGTAGCGTGGTCATTGGATCAATCCGTGATTTGAGTCGGTAATTGATCGGGCTTCGCGTAGGAAAGTCTGGCCAGGCGTTGCGTCGCATGATACCCGTCTAATCCAGAAATCGTTATCGTGTCTGCCTTTTCAACATCGATAGACCCATCCTCAGCCACACAAGCCGCAGGCACCGATACCGAAACAACCTTGCCGATCACCAGAATTGTTCCATTGATTTTCAGCGGGTGACTTTCCACGAATTCCATGCCATATTTGATCCGGCTTTCTTTGACAAAGGGTGCTTGAAAGCCGGTTGAAAATTCAGGGGTTAGTCCCACCGCTTCAAACTCTGACACTTCTTTGGGATATCGCGCAGATGTCTGATGTCCCTTCAAAAAAATCTCCCTGTGAATATGATTGATGGTATACTGCTTCATGGATTGAATGTTCTCCAGCGTGTGACGCGCTGTGGTATCGGGGCGGTTCACAAATCCAATCAGAGCCGGATTGGAGCCCAAGTGAATGACCGAACTGAAGATCGCCAAGTTGGTGTTGCCACCGGCATCCATGGTTCCGATTAAGGAAGCACTTTTAAAACCAGTCAGTGAATTCATGAAGGCGGCACGCTTTCTGGACTCCATGTCCAATATGTCTTTTTCAAAAAATTGCAGACGATCCATCAGCCCGGAAATATTTTTCTGAATACAACCGGCTGATCCTTTTGTTCAAGTAGCGTGAGTTACTTTCCGATACAGAACTTGCTGAAGATATAATCGAGCTGATCTTCGTGGGTGATCTCGCCGGTGATCTCGCCTAGGTATTGTAGTCCACGACGAATATCGAGTGCAAGCAGGTCACCTGGTATATGAGCATCCATTCCATCCTCGATATCCTTCAGTGCAGCTGCCAACCGCTGTAAGGAATCGAGATGCCGGGCGTTCGTAACCAACGTCATATCGGGCAAGGCCTCCGCACCCACGACTTTCTCAAATAAGGTTTTCTTCAATGGATCCAGGCCCGTACGGTGCAGAGCGGAAATGGGTATGATATCTGCTGGCAATTCGCCGCTGATCAGGTCTGACTTATTGGCAACGAGTAGAAAACTCAATCCGGCTTGTTCCGCTTCGGTTTTCCAATCCAGCACTTCAGTAAGATCCTCCCGACCGTCAAACAGATAGATCACCCAATCGGCACTGCGTATCTTTTCCCGACTGCGAGCGATGCCGGCCGCTTCGATAACATCATCCGTCTCTGCTCGGATGCCGGCCGTATCAATAAAACGAAATAAGAGTCCGTCGAGCTGAATACATTCTTCGATGGTATCACGCGTGGTGCCGGGAATATCACTGACAATGGCCCGATTTTCATTGAGGAGCGCGTTGAGCAAGGTTGACTTCCCTGCGTTGGGTTTTCCAACGATGGCAACACTCACCCCCTGTTTGACAGCATTGCCGAGGCGGAATGAATCCAGCAATTGGCGGGTCGCGACCTTCAAGGTCTCGATGAGTGATCGCAATTGTGCCCTGTCGGCGAACGTGACATCTTCCTGGGAGAAATCAAGTTCCAGTTCGATCAGCGCAGAGAAGGTGATGAGTTGTTCCCGCAATTGCTTGAGATCGGAAGAGAACCCGCCGCGTAGTGCATGAAGAGCGGTTCGTTGGGCGGCCTGTGTTTGGGAGGCGATCAGATCGGCTACGGCTTCTGCCTGAGCAAGGTCCATTTTTCCGTTGAGAAATGCTCTTTGTGTGAACTCGCCGGGTTTGGCCAACCGAGCGCCTAATTGAGTACAGGCCGTCAGAACCGATTGGAGGACAAAGGCGGAACCGTGACAGGAAATTTCGACCACATCTTCTCCTGTGTAGGAACGGGGTGAACGAAATAACGACACGACCGATTCATCCAGGGTTTTACGCTCATGGGTGAGCAATCCTACATGCAGCGTATGAGAGGATTGCTGGAGCAGATCTTTACCCACAAAAAGAGCATTGGCGATCTGCCAGGACTTATCTCCGCTTAATCGGATGATTCCGATGGCTCCGGCACCCGGTGGCGTAGCCAGTGCCACTATGGTGTCCTTCCAATCAGGGGCTTGCATGGTGGCGAAGTTAACCCAATAAAAAATCCCCTCCGAGGAGGGGATTCGCGATGAGTTTGCAGGAACTATTGCTCTTCCACGCGGAAGGTGATGGGCTGTTTGCGATAAGCCTTTACCTGACGCTGGTTTTGAATGGCAGGGTTCCACTTGGGTCCTTTTTTGATGACACGCATAGCGGCATCTTCCATTCCATAACCGTGATTCGTGAGGGCACGAACGTCACTGATGTTTCCTTCTTTGTCGACCACGAACTGCACGTACGTGGTATAGGTGCCGGCAGGCGCGCCTTCATCGGCAGGATTGAAGGAGGACAGGTTACGCTCCAAGTATTGGCGCCATTTGGCTTCTCCACCCGGGAAGGACGCTTCGATCTCTACTTTTTCAAAGATCATGTTGTCGTCCACTTTCTCTTCGACGATCTGGGTACCGCCATCCACAACTGGTTGTACGATCCCTTCGTCTTTGATACCCTCTTGGTTCACCACATCGATCTTAGCTTCCTTGAGCTCTTCTTGTGGGGGTGGTGGCTTCTCTACCTCCTCATCCTTTTTAATGATGGGGGGTGTGAATTGCTTCATCTCCACTTTAGGTGGCTCCTGCTTCGGTGGCGGAGGAGGCGGTGGTGGTGGAATCTCTTTTTTCTCTTCCTGCTTGACCTCCTGGATGGTCATTTCGGTCTGCTTGACCAGCTCGGAGTCGTTTTCGCTTCCTTTTACGAGGAAGAACAAAAGTAGCAACAGAGCAACGGTGGCGATGGTGATCGCCAAGGCTACCCGGATACGCTTCGTGTAGGTGCGCCGCAACAGATAGGCACCGTAGTCCTTGTTACGACCCTCGAAGATGAGGTCCAGCAGATCGGCAGCCAGTATTTTATTTACTTCCATGCGATTGATTTGAGTAGAAGATGCAAATGCTGTTCGAATTCCACACGGATCACTTGATCCCTGCCTTATTGAACTCTTCTGTTTTCTTGATCAGTTCATATTCCTGGTCGAAGATCTTGACCATTGCATAGGTTCGCACCTGGTTGATCGTCATTTCGTCCAGAATATCTACCGTGTTCTTGTAAGTGGCGTCCTTGGTTGGCTTGATGATGACAACGAAGTCCTTATCGGCACAATTGCTGGCCGGTTTACCTTCTCTTGCCATTTTGGCCTCACATTCCGCATCCCGCACATAACGGCCCATCACTTCTTTACGCTTGTTCACGATGATGTTACGAACGCCTTTGAAGTCGGTGGATTTGAAATTGCTTCCATCTTCCAACAGTTTTCCTTCATAGTAGTAAACAACATCGTCCTTACCCAACATCACACTAAGCACCCCGGACTCTTTCACCTCGGTCTGATCTTTTTTGTCCTTGATGTCTTTGGGCATGTTCAGGTCAAGCGTGGTGGGCTCATTCATCGTAGCGGTGAATACAAAGAAGGTGATCAGGAGGAACCCCAGATCCACCATCGGCGTCATGTCTACCCGGGTGGAAAGCTTCTTGGCTTTTTTCACGCCCGGGCCTTTCTTCTGGCCGCCATCCCCGCCGGTATCAATACTTGCCATGATTGATTCTTTACTGGTTTATCAATTATTTATTCTTGGCTTTGTTAGCCTCATAGAGTGCAGCTTCGCCGCCATCGAGCGTGGTAATGAGGTTGTATTTGTACTCTTCATTACGCTTGAGTGCAGCCACCACGGCTTCAAAGGCGGGATACTTGGAGTTCGCATCCCCTTTGATGAGGTAGTTGAGCTTTTCGCCGGCGAATGCATTCTTTGCGGCACGTACCCACCAATAGAGTTGGTTGTTCGCGGAATCCTCCACCGGAATGCCCGGCTGACGGAGTTTCTCGACGGCTTTTGCATCCATTGCCAGCAATTGCTTAACGCCGGCCAGGGGTACACCAACCATATAGATGTTGCGAAAATTTGCCATTTCTGAGGGGGTCAGTCCCAAGCTCTGTCCGTCATTGACCTCTTTGATGATATCCGTGTATTTCTGTGGATCCTTTTCAGAGAGGACCGTGAAAAACACCCGGTTCGTGGAGTCAAAGGAGATCATGACCGCATTGTTCTCGGGCAGTTTTTGAGACAGCACCGAGCCGGGCGTCTTGATCTCGACGATATCCGGTGGCTTGAACTTGGTCGCCATGATGAAGAAGGAAAGGATCAGGAACGCGATGTCCACAAAGGGCGTCATGTCCGTATCCGTGCTCTTCCTCGCTATTTTGACACTTGGCATGTTCTACGTTTTAGAAAATTAGATGAATAGTTTTTTCGTTTCCACAAAAGCGATCGCTCTTATTTGTAAAGAGAGGCGAAGCTCTGCGTCAGCGTGAAACCGGATTCATCGATGCCATGTGTGATCGAGTCGATCTTCGTGGTGAACACGTTGTACATGATCAACGCGATCGCAGAAGTACCGATACCCAAGGCTGTGTTATAAAGGGCCTCTGAGATACCCACGGCCAGATCACCGGCAGCACCACCACCACCTTCTTCACCCAGGGCGGCGAAGGAGCGGATCATACCGATAACGGTACCCAACAGGGCCACGAGCGTACCAACGGATGTGATAGTTGAAAGGAATACGAGGTTCTTTTGCAGCATAGGCAATTCCAGTGCGGTCGCCTCTTCCACTTCTTTTTGGATGGCGATCACTTTCTGCTCAGTCGACATGCCACCTTCGGAGATCATCTCCTTGTAACGACGAAGGCCGGCCTTCATCACGTTACCTACAGAACCGCGTTGCTTGTCGCACTCAGCGATGGCTGCATCCACATTTTTGTTCGCGAGGTGGAACTGCACTTGGCGTACGAAGTTTGCTATAGAGCCGCTACCTAAGGCGCGACGGATGGTCAAAAAACGTTCAATGGAGAAAACAACTACCATCAGGAGCATGCCAATCAGGAGGGGAACGATGATACCGCCCTCATAAATACGATGGAAGGCATCTTTAGGTCCTTTGTGTCCTGGCCAGAATCCACCAGTCATATCAGGTGTTTTGAATCCGGAGGCATCGCCCATGATAAAACGCCAGATGGAGTATCCAGCAATTACACATAATAAAGGGGCAAGCCAAGAGATCAGGTTGCCATCGTGCTTGGCCTGTGCGGCCTTGTTTGCAGTTTTCGCAGCGGGTTTGTTCAAATCTGCCATGATCGTTTGTTTTAAAAATTTAGATGGTAAGCCCCGTTTTTGAAAAGGCATTGCCTTTGGGGGAGCGACAAAATACATATTTTTTCAACCGCCTGTGAGGTGGGAACAAAAAATTAATTCGTCAGGGGGGAAAAAGTGAACAACTCATTCATAACGAAGGGCCTCGATCGGATTCAACTTACCGGCTTTGAGGGCCGGAAAGATACCCGCGATCAGTCCGACCACCGTACAGATAACGATCCCATAAATGACCCAATTCCAGGGTACGACAAAACCCGTGTTCAGGACGAGCGAGAAAATATTCCCCACCCCGATACCCAGCAAGATCCCGAAAGCGGCACCCATCAGACTGATCAGGATGGCCTCTGTGAGAAATTGACGGCTGACTATTCGGGACTTCCCCCCGATCGCTTTGATCAGCCCCACTTCACGGGTCCGTTCCGATACAGACACCAGCATGATGTTCATCAACCCTATTGCAGCACCGATGAGTGTGATCAGTCCGATCACCGTTGCCGAGATGGTCAGGAAGCGTAACGAGTTCATGGCCGTTTCCGCTACACTGTCGCTTCGGTCGAGCACAAAATTACTCTCCTCTGTTGCGGACAGTTTTCGAATCCCCCTGAAAGCACTTTCCGCCTCCCCCATCGCGGGATTGACCTGCAAGAGATCGGCTGCTTTCACCGCAATCACATAAGAAGCCTGCGAAGGAAACACACGCTCCAGGTTAGTATAGGAAATGATCACGACATTATCCCGACTGAAACCGAAGCTGGAACCTTTACTGTCCAGCACCCCGATCACTCGATACGGAATACTATTGATGCGGACCTCCCCATTCACTGCAGTTGGCGCACCGCCTCTGAATAATTTATCGGCCACATCGTAGCCAAGAATACAAACGTTCTGTCCGGAACGAACATCATCCCGTCCGATATTTCGTCCGGCTAATAAAGTATAGTTATTTAGATCCAGGTAATGAACGTCCCCGCCAAACAGGGTCACATTCGGGCTGGTCTTCAGCGTTCCTTTGGAAATAAGATTGTTTCGATTACCGAATACCGAGATACTTTTTACAGCGGGAAAATCGAAACGCTCCAGAAAATTTTCAGCCTGCTCACGAGTGATGATCTTATCCAGGTTGGATACTTTTTCCTTACGCGCGCCTTTGCGTGTCAATTTCACTTCATCCGACTGCCGTCCTCCGCCAAATCGAATGTTCCGCTCTTTGAAGCGGATCGAAAAAGCATTGGCGCCCATGGACGAAAAACTCTCGCTGAATTTTTGATTCATGGCCTGTATGGCCGTGATGATCCCGATCAACGCCATGATCCCAAAAGCGATGATCGAAACAGTTAGGCCCGTACGAAGCCGGTTGGCCCGAATGGTCCGAAACGCCAACGATACGATGTCGGTAGTTTGCATTTAGAAGTAAAGATAGCGCAACAACCACCCCGGTTGTAACCCCATTAAGATGATCAACAAAGCGACAATCGTCAGTACACGAACAAACCCCGGTGCAAATGCAGGAAAAGAGACTCCCTCAGAAGGCTCCCGGAAATAGATCGCCTGCAGCACACGGAAATAATAGTAGACACTGACCGCGGCCATGATCACCGCCACGATCACGACTGCCAGCCCGTAAGTGGCAGGCAGCGCAGCTTGTAGCATGTAAAACTTAGCCAGAAAACCGGCTGTTAAAGGAATACCGGCCAACGATAACAGAAACACGGCCAGCAGGGCTGATACCCAGGGTTGTTGTTTCGCCAGTCCGTTGAACCCCTCCACGGTTTGATCTTGTAATCGGGTCAGCACCGCAAACATGCCGATCGTAGCAAGTGAGTAGGATGCCCCATAGAGGATCATTCCCTCTTTTGCAGCATCCCCCAATCCATAAACACCCAACATCATAAAGCCCGCCTGTGCAATACTGGAATAGGCCAGCATGCGTTTTACGCTTTGTTGGTAGACCGCCGTCATGTTCCCGATAATGAGGGTCAACACCGCCAATATACCGGCCCAGATTTGCCAAGCTGACTTCAGACTTCCGAATCCGTGATCGAATAACCGTAGGAACCCTGCAAAAGCAGCCACCTTCACCAGCGTAGCCATGAAGGAGGTGAAAACAGTTGGGGCGCCGTCGTATACATCCGGCGTCCAAAAATGAAAGGGTGCAACCGATACCTTGAAGGCAAGAGAAAAGAAGATCAGGAACAATCCTCCCAGCAACAGCTGTGTCGGTATACCGGAGGCTCCTACCAGTTCCAGCGTAGAGAAGCTGCCCCGAGCCCCATATACCAATGCGATCCCCATCAACATGATCCCGGTTGAAAACGCACCCAACAGAAAGTATTTCAGTGATGCCTCATTGCTTTTCAAGTTGCGCTTGTCGGCACCTGTCAAAATATACAGGGGGATGGTCACGATCTCGATCCCCAAAAACAACATCAACAAAGAGGTGAAAGACAACACCAATACAAATCCGCAGAAGATGAAGAAGATCAAGGCGAAATATTCACTGTAATCAGCACCTACATCAGCCATGTCCTTCGCTGATAATAGAAAATACAACAGGCCGCATCCGCTCAATACCGATAACATCACCAACGCGTAACGATCTACACCCAACATGGCAGGCGCATTCAGATCATAGAACACGATTCCTTGTAGTTCGGCGATCGTTGAAAGAAACAACAGCCCCATGCCTACTTGAGCAATGGTACGGATGGTAGCACGAGATATTCCACTCACACTCAAAAACATCATCAGAACACCCCATGCTGCAGCTAGTAATAACAAATTCATACGTGGACTATTTTATTTGGCCAGGAAACGGGTGATATCGATCGACTTCACATATTCCCAGGAAAAATCATTCGTAAAATTCAGTGCCGCTTGCGGATAGATACCGAATACCAGCACCACCATCACAACCAAGGAGAGCGCAAGCGTCTCTGCAGTTGTCAGGCGGAGACCATTTTCAGTCGCCGAGTTGGTTTCACCATAAAAGATGCGTCGGATCATGTTCAGTGTATAGATGGCAGACAAGATCACACCAAGTCCGGAGAACACCAGAAATACGATGCGGTAGGAAGACTGTGCATGAAAGATCGCATTAAACTGAAGAAATTCACCCGGGAAGGCGTTGGTCAGCGGTAACGCGATATTAGCCAGTGCAATGATGACAAAAAAGATAGTGAAGGTCGGTGCCGTTCGTGCCAGTCCACCCAGCTCCGACAGTTTGCGGGTACCGAAGCGAGATTCAATTCGGTCGGCCAGCAACCACATGCCCATGATGTTCACGCCGTGACTGAACAACTGCAACATCACTCCCTGAAAGCCGATATGATGGTAATGCAACACCACATTACTGTTGTTGGTGAAACCTGTCAATGAAAACAAAGCTGCCACGGTGAGTCCCA
>Ga0209229_10000642_pt1 | contig 14234 bp, 8 predicted proteins | sample SanBayMetagenome_FD_187466 | JGI IMG/M metagenome (GOLD analysis project Ga0209229, IMG submission 187466) | Freshwater and sediment microbial communities from dead zone in Sandusky Bay, Ohio, USA (SPAdes) (version 2) | ecosystem: Environmental > Aquatic > Freshwater > Lentic > Sediment | place... | reverse complement strand
TGAGGAATTTGTAACTCTAGCATGACAATATATTCCGATATTTGGATATAATTCTAATGGGGTTGACTTTTCATATGCTCCCTCTTCCCACCCAAAATTTTTTTTAAGTTCATTTGGTTTATAATAACGTTCCATTCCAATATTAACCGGTTCTCTTTCTTCTACAAGTTCTTTTACTTTTTCTATGTCGTCATCATTATCATATACGACGATAGTATCATCAAATTTATGAGATTTATCACCACCCTCTGTCCATCTACTTGGATCTAATACCCATGCTGGAAATCTATAATTATCAATCTCATCTATTATCTCATAATCATTGTATATATCTCGCAATGTTTTGGCATTTTCGAGGGGGGCTTTGTTTCTAGCAGTTTCTCTAGCATTGGTTTTAGCAGAAGCAGCAGGAGCAGGAGTAGTAGAAGTAGCAGGACCAGGACCATCACCAGAAGCAGCATCAGGAGCAGCAGTATCAGCAGCAGACATAATAAGTGTATAATAAAAAGAGTGTAGAGTGGTGTAAAGAGGAAGTGTAAGTGTATATAGAGAGTGGAGAAAAAATAGAAAAGAAGTGTTGCGTAAAAGTGTGAGAAGTGTGAGAAGGCTAAAGTGGCGGTAGGCCCGTGCGCAACCCTGGATGCCGGTAGGCGGGGGTTTACGGGGGTTTACCCCCGTGTAGAGCCCCCGAGTAAAGAGGTAAAAAATGCTAAAAATGTGAAAGGGTGAAATAAAGTAAAAATGTAAAAAGGGTGAAATTTACTAAAAAGTTAAAAAAGGTGAAAAATAGTAAAATAGGCAAAAAAGGTGAAACGGATGTGCCGTAGGCTCTCAGGCAACCCTTCATGCCGTAGGCGGGGGTTTACGGGGGTTTACCCCCGTGCGCAACCCTTCATGCCGTAGGCGGGGGTTTACGGGGGTTTACCCCCGTGCGCAACCCTGGATGCCGGTAGGCGGGGGTTTACGGGGGTTTACCCCCGTGCAGAGCCCCCTGTAAAGGGGTAAAAAAAGAAAAAAGGTCAAAAAAGGTGAAATCTACTAAAATAGGCAAAAAAGGTGAAATCTACTAAAAAGGTCAAAAAAGGTGAAACGGACGTGCCGTAGGCTCTCACGCAACCCTAAAGTGCCGATAGGCCAGGGGGCCCACGGGGGACAGAGTCCCCCGTCAGGAACCCCCGAAAAGGGCAAAAATGGCGGGTAAGTGAGGTAAAAAATTGAAACGGCGGACGGCCGAAACGTGCCGAAAAGTGCCTAAAAGCGGCCTAAAGCGGCTTCTTCGAGGGCCTCCCCTGGATGACCCCCTTATCAGGATGACCCGCCCTCTCTGGATGACCCCCCACCCCTCCTAGGCATGGCGGACGCGCCGTAGGCTCTCGGGCATCCCTAAAGTGCCGTAGGCCGGGGGGCCCACGGGGGGCAGAGCCCCCTGTCACGCAACCCTGTATGCCGTAGGCCGGGGGGCTAACGGGGGGCGGAGCCCCCTGTGGGGGGCCCTGGGGGACAGAGTCCCCCAAAAAATTGAAATGATTTGCAAAGAGAAGTAGGAGCAGCATGGAATAGAGAAAAGTATAGATAGAATGTGCATGAAAGGGTGTGGATGCCTGAGAAACGAGAAAGGCGAAGGGGTGAAACGGCTAAAGGAAATCTGGGATGAAGTGAAGGAGGTGTGTGAAGCCGAAAGCTGGGAAGAAGTGAAAGATGAGGTGAGTGACGTGATGTTTGGAGTGGGTAGACTGATAGGGTATATGTGTGGTCGAGTGTATGTGCCAGTGTGGTATGACGGAAGACACGTGAAGAAAATTGAAAAGAGGTTTGAAGAGTATGGATGCGTGAGAAGCAAGAGGAACCTGGTTGGCGGGAAATGTCCTGCAGCGGCGGGGAATTAGAAAGTCCGGCGGAGCTGAATATCCTCTTCCAATTTTTTTGTGTCACATGTCAAAAGAGGTCACGTGACCGGTGTGTGCCGTAGGCAGAAAAATTGAAATGCCGTAGGCCGGGGGCACACGGGGGCAGCGCCCCTGTAAAATGCCGTAGGCCAGGGGCCGCGGGGACGGAGTCCCCGGAAAATTGAAATGTTTTTGGAGGAGAAGTTGGAATGCAGCTTCAAGCAAAAAACACGAATCAATTACAATCGAATGGCCCAGACTAAAATGAACTCCTCCATGACTCTCTCTGCGAACCCCCTCGTGGAAAAGTGCCTCGCGAAGTTGGCGAACGACGTGACTGAACAAGTGCGCGACAAACTCATCGACATCATCATCGCCGTTCTCGGACGGGAGTGTGAGGATTTCGATGGCGAAGCCGTGCGCCGCCTCATCGTCACTGAACTCGAAACGACGCCTGTCACTTTCACGCTGGAGAAACGCGGAGCCGCAGTCAAGGAACTCAAGGAGAAGAAGACCAAAGTCGTCGAACTCGACGCTGACGGCAACCCCGTCAAGAAGGTAAAAGCCCCCAAAGAACCCAAACCCGCCCTGAGCGAGGAAGATCGTGAAGCCCGCAAGGCTGCCAAGAAAGTTGAACGTGATGCCCAAAAGGAAGCCGTCAAGGCTGCCAAGAAGGAGGAACGCGAAGCTGCCAAAGCAGCCAAGAAGGCCGAACGCGCAGCCGCCAAGGAAGCCAACAAGGATGTCGACAAGGAAGCCGCCAAGGCTGCCAAGTTGGCTGAAAAGGAGGCGGAAAAGGCAACCAAACTGGCAGAACGTGAAGCCGCGAAAGTGGCCCGCAGGGCTGAAAAAGACGCTGAAAGGGAAGCCGCCAAGGCTGCCAAACAAGCCGAAAAAGAAGCCGCCAAAGCTGCCCTCCCAGTTCCCGCTCCCAAAGAACAACGCCTTCCCATCCCCTGGTGCGGAAAACGCATTGAAGGCCGCTGCGAAGCTCTGCGCGTCTACCACGGCCTGTTTGCTCAGTGCACTGCGGACGCCACCGAAACCAGCGCATTCTGCCCCTCTTGCGAGAAATCGGGCGCGAAATTCGGAACTTGCGCCATGCGTGCGGCGTGCGGTCTGTTTGACTACACCGACCCCAGTGGCAAAAAGTGCGTCAGGCTCGCAAACGTGATCCACAAGTTCGGCTTCACTAGCGAACAATTCTTCCAAGAGGAGGCGGCCAAATACGACATCACCATCCCCCACGAACACCTCGAGAAGGAGGTGAAGCAGCGCGGACGCCCCAAATCTGCCTCCCCTCGCGCATCCAAGGTTGCAACCAGTGACACTGGCAGCGGCAGCGAGACGGAGACGGACGATGAGGAGCACCAGCAGAAACGCAAACAAGTGACCAAGGTTGCTGCTGCCAGTGCTGAAGCGCCCAAGAAACGCGGACGCCCCGCCAAGAACCCGAAAAGCAACGTCACCCCCAGCGACGAAGTGATTCAGGACCTTGTTGCCAGTGCTGCTGCGATGTCTGTCTCTTCCACGCCCTCCACACCTGTTGCCGCCGCGGCCAAGCCTTCCGCTGAAACACCAGCCGCTCCCAGAAAAGCCAAGGCCATCCTGAAACCCAAGGTCGCACAGCGCAAGACTCGCGTGATCGAGGATCAGACATTCTGGGTGGACATGTTCAACGGCGTGGAGATTCTCATCCGCCAGGAAGACAACGCAACCTTCGAGGCAGCCAACGGCGAACCCCTCGGCTTCTGGGACGAGGCAACCAAGACCATCATCGAGTGCGACGACGAAGACGAGGAGTAAATGCACGGGGGCGGACGGAGTCCCTACAGCACCAAGGTAAGTAATGCGTGTATGTTCTAACACTTTTTTTCACAGGGGTAAACCCCTGTAAGACCCCAGCCTACGGCACTTTTTTAATCACCGGTTTCTTGATTTGTCACTCATTTCTCGATTTCCTATATATAGACGATTGTGCCGTAGGCTGGGGCGAAGCCCCTTCATACCTTCATGCCGTAGGCCAGGGGGCTTACGGGGGACGGAGTCCCCTGTGCAGGAGGCCAGGGGGTTAACGGGGGACAGAGTCCCCTGTAGGGGGCACACGGGGGCGCAGCCCCCCACAAAATTGAAATGTTTTTGGATGGTATGGTGGAATGCAGCGAACAAGCAAACAAACAAAAACAAAGACAATGGCAGCAACATCAACTATGACACGTGGCAACGGAGACGACCTCGTCTGGACGAGACTGGGCTGGTCACACACATCAGGAGCCAGAATGAACGACGGCAGTTTCTACAAGGGATACCTCGACAGGTTTGGCAAACGCACAGGCACAGGCGTTTGGCGCAGCCCAATGACCATGTTTGGCACCTACATACCAGGCAAAGCAAAGAGCATGTTTCACTGGACTGAATACGAAGGCGAATGGAAGAACGACTTGCCCAACGGATTCGGCACAACACGCAAATGCTGTGGCGATGGCACCAAAGAAATCGTCTACGAGGGTGCGTGGCACAATGGCAACCAGCAAGAGCACTAAGCTGCATGACGAGAGAAACGAGAGAAAGGTGAGAAAAGAATTCAAAATTCAGTAATAGGTAAGTCATTCATCTTTGTGTGTTTGTGTGTTTGTGTGTTTGTGTTTATTCTAACATCTTTTTTTTACGTGTGGTTTCGCCTCTGTGAACCCCCAGCTTACGGCACTTTTTTCATCACTCATTTCTCAATTTGTCACTCATTTCTTGACAGGGGGCTTCGCCCCCCGTGAACCCCCCAATGCCTACGGCACTTTATGTTGTTTGTCACATGTCACAAAAGATCACGTCACCTCTGTGCCGTAGGCTCTCAGCTAACCCTTCATGCCGTAGGCCAGGGGGTTCACGGGGGACAGAGTCCCCTGTAGGGGGGCACTGGGGGCACCGCCCCCAAAAAATTGAAATGTTTTGCAATGATATGGTGAAACGCAGCGCAAGCAAAACACAACAAACAAACAAACAAACACATCAACTATGGCGACTATTACAGCATCAAGCAACTACTGGACTGCGACTGCACACCACGTCATGCCCGCAGCGGTAGTGAAACAAGCGGAATACTTCTACGACGTATGCGGTATCAAATGCCTCATCAACCCTGATGACGAAACCGACTGGCAGCCTTGTGAACCATACTGCATCAACTGCGGATACCCACCCAATGTGTGCGACCCCTACTTCACAAGATGCACAGGAACTAAAATCGGCGGCTGGTTCAACGAAGAACAAGGTGAGTGGATGGAAACAGAACATTCTCGTGCCAACCAGCAACAGCAAGAAGAAGACAAACAACGCGAAGAAGAAGAAAGATGGAACCAACACAAGTATGGCCTTTGTCCTATCTGCAACGTCGGACTGGACGACAAGTCGGATTTCACACTCAACTACGCCAACGGACCACAAGGCGTCTTCATGTGCTGGGACTGCGATACCAAGCTCTCTTAATCACAAGAGAAACGAGAGAAACGAGAGAAAACAATTCATAATTCAATAATAGGTATATGTGTGTGTTCTAACTAACTAACTAACTAACTAACTTTTTTTACGGAGTGGAAATGCGGACGCGCCGTAGGCTCTCAGCTATCCCTTCATGCCGTAGGCCAGGGGGTTCACGGGGGACAGAGTCCCCTGTAGGGGGCACCGCCCCCAAAAAATTGAAATGTTTTCCAATGATATGGTGAAACGCAGCAAACAAGCAAACAACATACATCAACATCAACATTATGCCAAGACAAACAAAGAGTGAAGGACAACGGATGCTTGACAACTTTCTCAAAGCAGCAAAAAAGGCGCCAAAGGAAACACCACAACAAAAAGCAGAACGCGAAAAACAACGTGCAATCCAACACGCAAAATACGCTGCATCCAATGCAGCATTCATGGCAGCATACAGACTAGCAAACCCAGTGCCAGAGATTCAAACAGGTTCACCTTACCAAGAAGCACGCGAAGCATGGACAAATGGACAACCAGGAACAGATGGCGCTTTTGACCACTGGTCTTCAAGCAAGTAAACTCTCACGCAACGAGAGAAACAAGAGAAAGGTGAGAAAGAATTCAAAATTCAAATATAGGTAACCACATCATCTTTGTGTGTTTGTGTGTTTGTTTGTTTGTGTGTTTGTTTGTGCGTTTATGATTCTAACTTTTTTTCACAGGGGTAAACCCCTGTAAGACCCCGCCTACGGCACTTTTTTTCATAACCGGTTTCTCAATTTGTCACTCATTTCTCGATTTCCTATATATGCCCATTTTGGCGCCAAATGGGGGAGACGGATTTTCGGGGAAATAGAAGGGCCGAGGTCACGTGATTGCCCAGTGGCACAGGTGACAGAGTCCCACATAAGCCCCTAGCCTACGGCACCAAGGGTTGCATGAGAGCCTACGGCAAAAATATTTTAAAAAATGAAGTGCGAATAAACGAGAAAATGGAAATGCGGAAGTGCCGTAGGCTGGGGTCTGACAGGGGTTCACCCCTGTGCCGTAGGCTCTCAGCTAACCCTTAGTGCCGTAGGCCAGGGGGTTCACGGGGGACGGAGTCCCCTGTCCCCCACAAAATTGAAATATTTTTCCCAACACTTTCAACAAGCAGCGACAAGCAAAAACACAACAAACAAACACATCAACATGACGACTATCGATACTACTTGCAGAACCCCAATGACACCATCGAGCGCTGAAGTATCCGCTTTGACATCCGGCACCTGGCACCTAGGTTGGACCCCCAATACCTGGACTCCAATCATAAACTTCGAACAACTATGGGCGGTAGCACAAACCACGCAAGCACGCGCGCTTTTGCTTGACACCTACTTCCCACTTGCATCTGAAACTCTTACGCCTTACCAGCGAAGCATTTTGATGAGCGTGAAACTGCCAGCGACAAAGAGCAACCACCCTGAAGCGGAGCTGACATTCTGCGACGGAACAATCAGACAACGTGTATGCGGATTCGCTTACTGCGTGGAAGACACACCTGATGGTGAAGGCTACTGGTATTGTGACGAATGCCGCAACTATGGAAAAGAAGAAGAATAGGATAAGTAAGACAACAAACAAAAACAAAAACAAAAAAAAAACAAAAACAAAAACAAAAACAAAATAGGTAAGCATGTTTGTGTGTTTGTGTGTTTGTGTGTTTGTGTGTTTGTGTGTTTGTGTGTTTGTGTGTTTGTGTGTTTGTGTTCTAACACTTTTTTTGCCGTAGGCTTTTCATCCCTTAGATGCCGTAGGCCAGGGGGTTCACGGGGGACAGAGTCCCCTGTAGAGGGGGTTCACGGGGGACAGAGTCCCCTGTAAGAATTCGCGATTTCCCAGGTTTCATTATGCGCCCAGAAAATTGAAGAAAAAAGAAAAGATAAATGGGAATGCATCAGTCAACACCAACAACTAATTCAACAGATGTTGACAGGTCACAAACAACACTTCACCGGCATGGCGCAGAGGCAGCGCGCGGGGCTCATAACTCCGAGGTCACAGGATCAAAACCTGTTGCCGGTATTTATCATTCGCAGGTTTACAAGAATCTGCCACGATGTCACCACATCAATACTTCACCGGGGTGGCGCAGGGGTAGCGCGCGGGGCTCATAACCCCGAGGTCATTGGTTCGAACCCAATCTCCGGTATTTTCCAATTCCGGATTCTTTATAGAAGAATCCCGTCATAGCTCGCACGACGAAAAACATGAGCGGTTTCACACCGGTGTGGCGCAGAGGCAGCGCGCTGTTAAACATCGTCTTCTACCTTTTCGACTACTTCGGTGGTCTGACTTGAGGATGGTTATGGATCACACCCCAGAGGACGTAGGATCGAAACCTACCACCGGTATTATTCAATTCGCAGTTTTCAGAACTGCCACGCTGTCACCACAGCATAACCAATATTCACCGGCATGGCGCAGCGGCAGCGCGCGTGGCTCATAACCACGAGGTCACAGGATCAAAACCTGTTGCCGGTCTTTATCATTCGCAGTTTTCAGAACTGCCACGCTGTCACCACAGCACAACAACACTTCACCGACGTGGCGCAGAGGTATGCGCGCGTGGCTCATAACCACGAGGTCACAGGATCGAAACCTGTCGTCGGTATTTATCTTCACATCGCAATGGTGCATCAAGGCACTGGAGCAAACCCACCAAATAACCGGGGTGGCGCAGAGGGAGCGCGCGGGGCTCATAACTCCGAGGTCGTTGGTTCAAACCCAACCTCCGGTATTGTCAAGCTGGACGTAAAACGTAGCGCATGTTTGCCGGTGTAGCTCAGCGGAAGAGCGCCTAAAACCCCGACTCCTAACACCTTGACTAGCAATAGTCTGAACTGGAGTCGGTTATCCGCTCATAACGGGGAGGTCGTAGGATCGAAACCTACCGCCGGCAAATCAAACTTTTTTTTCACAGGGGACTCCGTCCCCTACAGGGGACTCTGTCCCCCGTGAACCCCCTGGGGGACAGAGTCCCCCGCAAAATTGAAATGTTTTTCCCCTCCACTTCCATAAGCAGCTCTCAGGCAAATCAAAAAAGAAAAAATCCAACCAACCAAACCAAGTTTACCATCAACATCGAAATGTTTTCCCGTTCATTTGTCAAACCACCAAGAAGCGCTGCGAAAGACATTGCTGCTCGTGCAGCTGTAACGCCAGAAAGTGTCCGTCGTTCTCCTGCATGCAGCGGTGAACACAATTACACTTACAGACACAACGGATTTCGCACATTTCAAGACATCGCCAACGCCAACGCCAACGCCAGCACCAGCACCTACCTCGAAAATCTCATCCGCGACTTCGAACAGGTATATGAACAAAACATGACAACCCTCCCCTACCACATAGCACTCACAGCACTTCATCACACCACCGCATCCAAATCCGTCGCAACCTTTCTGGCCACCCCCAGCATCACGCAACAACTCATGACAATGCACAACGCGCCTGCTCCCGCTCCCCCCATTCCTGCCCCCGAGCCCACCTGTTTCGCCAAAGCGCGCCAACAACTTGCCAACATGAAATTCGAGCTCCCACCACCTCACCCCAAAAGAACCATCGTGTATCGCACCCCAGATGGACGCGACCTCAGCGAAATCAATACCAATTTTGACCCCACTACATTCGCATCCTCTGCCGAAAATACATTCGTCAAGACGTGCTGCAAAAGTTACGATAGCGTTCATAAGTGCCGTTGCTTCAAACGTCGTTCGAAAACATCTGTCACCTATGTCAACCAGCGCGGCGAAGGAATTCATGTCTACTATTTGAGTCGCAAGACAGATTACCGGAACCTCACGCAATCATACCCCATGAGCTACCAACCCGATGAGGAACACATCCCTCATTCCCCACGCGGAGACGTTTCCGACAGCGATTTGTATCCCTGGAACAAAGACTACGACTTCGAAGATGAATGCGGCAATGCTTGGTGTGCCGAACAAGAAGGATTCACGCATGTGTGGTCAACCAAACGTGCAAAACAACGCCACCAACGTCGCCAACGCCGCCAACAACAACTCGCTTCCGGAGAACTCCCCGAACACGGGCTCATTATTGTGACGTTTGATATCGACGAAGTTTGGCCCGTCAAAACACCATTATCATTGCACGCCCAACATCGTCAACTTCAGAGAGAAAAATTCGAAGAACTGCAACAACATGCCCGATTATATGAGTCTTGGGCAGAAGAATATCAGCGTCGCCCAGAACCTCCAGCCCTCCCAGCCGCCCCAGCACGCCACCGCATCGTTCAGCATGCAAAAAAAGACCACTCGATTCGCTACATTCAGCGCCCGCTCACTAGCACATCCCTCGTCATCGCACACGCCGTCTCAAGAGCACAAGTTACAGAAATCAGTGCTCTCAAACCGCATCAACGCACACACCTTACCGGAACTGCCGCCATGACCGCACTTCTTGCAATTCGTTTAGGCGCAGCACCGGGAATAGCATCGTCGATTGCCACAACGCTTTACCATGACGCAATCCAACTTATCGTGCGCCGCGCGACCGGATCCGAAGCCACCGCTCACCATATTACCGCGCCATACATTCCCAACAGCACAAAACCAGTAAGATGCATTCGCGCAGGTCGTCTCGCTCAACTTAAGCAAGATATGGTATTGCGTTTTGACAATGGCGTCCCCAAACCTGTCCCTCCTTCAGCTGGTCGGCATCTCGCTACATTCCCAGAAGAAAAATACAGCCCTCTTAATTTCAGACAAGCAAAATACTACGCCGAAAAATGCTTGGAACTTGTTGGAGACTCCAGTGACACGACATCGACATCGACATCGCCATCCGCTGCAAAATGGGCACACCTTCGCACCCAAGTCCAGCGCGTCCGCCGCGGCGAAATCAGCGTCCATGATATCATTGCCTCCCCTGATTACAACAACTGGATCTTTGCGATATACCACACATATGTGAATGCAGTTCGAATGTTTCTTGACTCTGCGAATGATTGGCACAACCGCCCAAATTACGGATTCGCGGCAATTCATTACCAGAACCAATGCTGGCCCATCTGCAAAGAAATCAGCGTAACTGCACCGAAATACGTGCAGACCACACTCATGGTTCGCGAAATGTATCGCTTCCTCGTCAAAACCCATCAGATCATCTCACCAGAGTTTATGAGTGTCTTTGGACTCAACCAGTGTTATGTCAACTCCATCATCGCCAGAACAAAATATCTCGCCTACGACGATGGCGACGAAGCATCCGCACTTATATTTGGATTCCTTATGCCCTCGATGATGACGCCAGATATCCATCTTGATATACATGTGCAAGGACACGTTTTCCAACACCCGGACCTCTATGTCAAAATGAGCGACCCTGTGTTTGGGCCCATCAAGAAACAATTAAGAGACATGATTCCGTCGCGACACACGGGGACCATCGACCGCACAACATTGATGGATGATCCGCGCATATGTTGCCGTGCGTAAACAAAACATACATACATGCCGTAGGCTGGGGGGCTTACGGGGGACAGAGTCCCCCTGTGTCACACAACCAACCACTTTTTTCTTTTGTATATATAAATGCCAAATAAATCCCGCATCCGCACCCGTCGACACAAATGGTCACTCAAATACAAACGCAGCATCGACTGCAAACACCCCAAAGGTTTTTCACAACGCCAGCACTGCACGTGGGGTAGAACCCCCCGTAAGCCCCCTACAGGGGACTCTGTCCCCCGTGACCCCCCTGGCCTCCGGCACTCAGGTTTGCGTAAGAGCCTACGGCGCGTCCGCATTTAAATTTTCATTTCAATTTTCAATTTTCATATCTTCATGCCGTAGGCTGGGGGGCAAGTGGGGGGCGCAGCCCCCCATAAAATTGAAACGTTTTAATATGCATAAATAGAATGCAGCTACCAAGCAAACAAACAAACAACAAACTACGCATCAATGTCCGGAACTACTATGAACGCTAATGCCAGCACCTCCAACCTCAACGACGGCACCCCTCAGGTAAGTATACTTGCATCCGCTTCCGCGAAACGCATGCAGGAAAGACGCCGTCAATTTCGACTTTTCAAAAACGCCAAAGGTATGGGCGTCGGCAAGAAATACCCCGGCGTCGGAACGCATCACCGCAACACCAAACACACTTGGCTCTACTCCGAACTTGCTGAGGTGTCTGCCGCCTATAAGGAACATCATACGACCATGCCCTGCTGGGCAATCGCCAATATGCTCTATAACTCGTTCGGTCAACAGATTCAATACAATCAATCCCAAGTTGCACAACAAGCCATCGACAACGACAACCAACCGATTTACCAATATCAAGAACCTCGTGTCCACGTCCCCAGCATTCAAGCCATCCAAGCCAAACTCATGGACTGCATTTCGCTCTACCACAATGACTCGTTTGGATACGCGTCCCAGCCCACCCAGATGCACAAACAAGTCTGGGAACATCTTGCACTCGCCGAAAAACACCGCGAAATTCTCAAACAATCACCATCACCACAGCAAAAATCAATCAAACAACACCAAGAACAAGACCAAGAACAATCTGCGCCCACCAAAACAACGCGAAAACTGCTTCGCCACGATTTCCTCTTCGGCACGGACGCTGAGTTCGAAGCCACGCTCCCACCCGCAAAACGTCGCAAAGTTGTGTTTGAGGATGATTATGAATGCCTGGAACCTCAAATCAAACAAGAACAAGAAGAACAAACCGAACAGCCCGCACACCAGCAACAAATTGACGAGCTCATGAGTTTGTTGGAAGATTCACACCTGACGCACCAACATGAACGCGAAGTCATCCAAAAACTTGTTGAAGACATTCGCCGCCAAAATCATCGCATCGGTGTGCTTGTTGAAAGCATCAAATATGCACATGAAGAAATCGAACAATGCCGCGAAACCATCCAGCGCAGAATGGAGCAAATCGAGTCAATTGTCAACCCCATGATGACACCGCCCCTAGCCGCATCTGAGCCCCAACTCCACCCCCAACCCCAAACCCAACCCCAACCCAATGAAGACTGCTGTGGTGGAGATTGTGACTGCTGGAGTGATGACGATGCACATGGCAACTACTATGGCGAACACCTTTTGGACTACGACAGCAGCGGATGGGATGAACAATCCCAGTGTGGAGGATGCTATGACCACGCAGAAGAATGCAGCTAATCAACTCAACTCAACTCAAGATGACTACTAAACTAAGGACGAGCAGAGGTAATCAAGGTAATTTTTTTACTATATTTAGTAAAAATATAATATAGGTAACATATATAATGCCATATAATAAATCACAAGGTGCCGAAAGGATAACAAACGGAGGTGTTGGAGGAATCCTTGATAATCTTGTAATAGGTGCTGTTAATCGTATTCTCCCACATCCAACAGATGCTAATATTATGTATATTGGTTCTGTGAATGGTGGAGTATGGAAAACAACCAACGCACTATCTAGTAGTCCAACATACCCAACATGGACGCCACTGACGGATAAACTTAAGTCCACATCCATTGGTGCGTTGGCATTTGACACAGCCGATGCAACAAGAAATACTATTATTGCAGGTGTAGGACGCACAAGTAGTTCAGCTTATAGAGGCGGACCATTATCGGGACTGCAAATTTCTACAAACGGCGGAACAACATTTACAGAGGTAGATGGAGGTGGTCGGCTAATAGGATTGAATATAACCGGCGTTGTAAAACACGGCAATACAATAGTAGTTAGTGTTGACAAGGCAGATGTTCTGACATATGATAACATTGGTGTATTTCGTAGCACAAATAATGGCGCAACATTTACCCAGATATCGGATATACCACAAGGACGAGCAGCAGATATGGTTGTAGATCCTAGTAATCCGACCACAATTTATGTCGCGATTTATAATTTTGCAGCCCCCCTTGCCGGAGTAGGTATATACAAATCTACTGATACTGGTGAGACTTGGAATAAGGTAAGCACGCAAGCAATAGATACGGCAATTCCTGCAAATACAAGTAATATCAAGCTGGCAACAAGCATATCAGGAAGAGTATATGTGGCAATCGCAACATCAACAACAACTAATGCTGGGCAGCTATCCGCAATTTTTAGCTCACAAGATAGCGGAAGTTCGTGGTCAGAATTGTCATTGCCAACAACGACCGAAAACGGGGTTTCATATGGAATTCATCCCGGCGGACAAGGATATATTCATTTCTCTTTTGAAGCAGATCCTACAAATCCGGACATCCTATATATTGGGGGTGATAGACAACCTAGTGTATTTGGCGGAACCAATAGGAATATAATGCCATCCAGATATTATACACCTGGAGCATCTGATACACCCAATACTGATACAACCTTTCCAAATAGTATTGGAGCAATGAGCTATATCGGACGACTTTTCAGAGGAAATGCGTCAACGAATACATGGGTTCATTTGACACATTCTAATACACTCGGTGCCCCGGGTGGCGGAACTGCAAGTAACTCTGCACCACATCCAGATAGTAGAGACATGGCATTTGATGCAGCTGGTAATTTAATTCAATGTGATGATGGCGGCATTTATCGTCGCACATTACCCCAATCAAACACAGGTGATTGGTTCTCGATGAATGGCAATTTACAAGTAACAGAGATGCATAGCATTGTTTACGACCCTGTAACAAAACGTATAACTGCGGGAACACAAGATAATGGAACTATTCAACAAATCACACCAGATTCAAAAAATTGGAATGCAATAATGGGTGGGGATGGTGGTGTGGTTTGTGTAGATACTCTTGTAAATCCGGGTTTCTCTATATTATATCGCAGTGCACAATATCTGGGTGTTTTTTCACGAGT
>Ga0209229_10000641_pt1 | contig 14235 bp, 20 predicted proteins | sample SanBayMetagenome_FD_187466 | JGI IMG/M metagenome (GOLD analysis project Ga0209229, IMG submission 187466) | Freshwater and sediment microbial communities from dead zone in Sandusky Bay, Ohio, USA (SPAdes) (version 2) | ecosystem: Environmental > Aquatic > Freshwater > Lentic > Sediment... | reverse complement strand
CAGACCGAGGCTCTTCTCGACATGTACGGCGCGATGAACTTCCGCGTCGATCAGAATCTCATGGGCGAATATCGCTTGGGATCAACTCCCGAGGAGATCATCGATAACCCATCGATGCTCCGCGATGCCAACATCTTCCTCCGCGAGTGGCTTGCGGATAGGGACATCGATGCGATCCGGTATCAGAACTGGATCGAGGGGAATGAACTCTCCGATTACGCTGGCGACCCCGTGATGGCTGGAATCGACACCGAGGAGAAGATTGCGTACCGAGAGGACTGGAAGACGAAGAACTCTCGGTTCCTGACTTGGGCTGGAACAGACGCGGGAATCTTCGCATCACCTGCCGAGCGGCTGGCTATGCGCAAGGAAACCGTTGGAGATCGCAGCAGCCTGCTGGTTTGGAACACGGGACAGATCAAGAGCGCAAGCGCGGAGGATGTGGGCTTCCGCACCTCGATGTCGGACATCCGTGCATCGATGCGGCATCAGGCTCCAGCCGTTGTCAACATGTACCCCGAGGTGTTCGGCGGCGAGAGCGACATCCGCATGTCGCAGCGCGCTGGTCTGCGTGGAATCAAAGACACGCAGACCGTGAACTACATCGACAAGTACGATCCGCTGCGCAGGTACGGAGAGATCGCGGAGCGCAGCCTCGGAACCGCGCTGCCTGACATCGCCAACCCGTATCAGGGCGCTCGCGTCCTGACTGGGCGGCTCGGCGCGATGCAGGCGCAGGCCAATGTCGAGTACACGAACATCCTCCGAGACATGCACGACCACGGCATCTCGCTGGAGCAGATGGACGAGTTCCTGACGGCACAGCACGCGCTGAACGGCGGCAACGCCTACATCGCCGCGCACAACCCGCGCTTCCCTGACGGCGGCACGGGTATGACCAACGCCGATGCGCAGGCTGTCCTCATGCGCGCGCAGGCGGCAGGTCGGTACGGCGACATGAACCGCATCGCCGAGGACTGGCGGCAGATGCTGCGCGAGGGTCTGCGGCAGCGCCGTGACGCTGGCCTGATCACCAACGACCTGTACAACACGCTGACCACGCGGTACACGCACTATGTACCGTTGCGCGGCGCTCCCGCGCGTCCCGAGGACGAGTTGTTCGAAGACTACGACTCGGGCGAGGTGTTCGGCCGTGGCCTTTCGACGCAGGGCCGTGGTATGCCACGGCGCTACGGCCGAGCGAGCAGGGCCGAGGGCGTGACCTCGCAGGTCGGGTTCCTGCACGAGGACACGATGCGGCGGGTCGCGCGCAACGAGGTTGCGCAGCGGTTCCTCCGTCTCGTGACGCTCGTCAACGACCCCATGATGGCCGAGGTGGTGCGGCCGACCCGCACGGTCGATCGCAACGGTGTGTTCGTGCAGCAGCACGATCCGAACTGGGCGCAGGATCCGCAGCACTTCGGCGTGTTCGTGAATCAGCCCGTGACGATCAACGGCCACAACTACGCGCCGGGTGACCTCGTGGTGATCCGCATCACGAATCCCGATCTCGCGCAGGCGATGATCGCTCCCGACCGCAACCTGACGCAGTTCGAAGTCGGCCTGCGGCATGTGAACAACGCATGGAGGTTCGTGACCACGGGCATGGGCAACCCGACCTTCGCCCCAGTCAACATGGTCAGGGACATCAGCGCAGGCGCGCTCGCGAACATGGCCGCGCACGGAGTTCGTGACACGGCGCAGATGATGCGGCGCTACCCCAGCGCGTTCGTCCGCGTGATGCGTGACGCATGGTTCAACCCCACCCAGCCGACAGGCTCGTACCGCAGGTTCATCGAGGCGGGTGGCGATCAGGTCTACTGGCGGCCCAACGACCTCGCGACGAAGAACACGGACTTCCAGCAACTCGCGGAGCGCGTGGCGCGCCGCGATCCCAACGACCGATCGCTCGCTCGCGACCTGTTCGGCTGGTATCCCGCGTTCTTCACGGCGGCCGAGACGGCGACCCGACTGGCGCAGTTCGAACAGCGCCTCGCCACGGGATCATCACGGGAGCAGGCCGCGCTCGCGGCTCGCGACATCACCGTGGACTTCGCGAAGGGCGGCAAGCGCAAGGCAGGCATGAACACCTACTACATGTTCCTGAATGCCAGCCTTCAGGGCAGCGTGAATGTCGGCCGTGCGCTGGGACGGAGCCTGACGCTCGCTCCCGCGCTCGTCACCTTCGGCGCGGTCAGCGCGCTGATGGGCCGCGCGCTCGGCGGCGACGATGACGAGACAGAGGGCGACAACTGGGACAACATCCCTGACTACGAGAAGGCCGCGAACATCATCCTGATGGATCCGAGCGGAAGCGGGAAGTACCTCAAGATTCCCCTGCCCTACGGGTTCAGCACGCTGTACAGCGCAGGCGTGCGCATGGCTGACGCTGCGATGGGCAAGACCACCGCAGGAGATGCCGTGGCTGGAATGCTGACCGACACGCTGAACTCGTTCAACCCGTTCGGTGGTTCGGGCATCAAGCAGGGAATCGGCAGCGTCCTCGCGGCATTCGTGCCGACGATGGCTCGGCCGTTCGCGGAACTCGGCCTGAATCAGAACTGGATGGGCCGTCCCATCTACCCCAAGTCGTTCGGCAAGCAGGAGAAGGCGGATGCCTACAACTACTTCTCGGGAACGCCCGAGGTGTACACGGATGTCGCACGGGTGCTGAACGAAGGCACGGGCGGCGACATGTTCGAAAGCGGCGTGATCGACATGTCCCCGAACACGATGCAGTACCTTGTCGGCTACTACCTGTCGGGCGCTGGCCGCACGGTCGATCGGCTCGTGAAGATGGCGACGAGCAACGAGCGCATCGAGACGGCCGATGTCCCGATGCTGCGTTCGTTCGTCGGCGATGCAGCCAACGACACGCGCTCGCTCTCCGAGCGGTACAACGCGATCTCGGCGAAGGCGATGCCCGATGTGCTGCGCGCCGAGGCCGTCCGTGATCCCGCAGTACCACGCGAGGTCAGGGAAGGGATCAGGGAGCGTGGCATCGACCGCACCAACCTTCAGATCGGTAAGACCGTGACGGAAGCCGATAAGAGAATCCGTCAGATCAACAAGGCGCTGAAGACCGCGACTCCCGAGCAGCGCGAGCGACTGCTTGAGGTGCGCCAGCGCGCGATGAAGGTTGTGATTCGCGCGAACAATCGCTTGACTCCCGACTGACATGGTGTAGACTCCAAGCATCTTTTCCCCCATGCGTGAACGCCACCTAGCCGATCGGGTGGCGTTTGCGTTTCAAGGGATGCCGTCCCGCAGCAACGAAGAAATGCTTTGGGGATAGACACAGGCCGCCAGCAGGCGGCCTGTGTCGTTATGGGAAGCGGCTGTCGCGCAAGCGAAGCATCTCGTCGGCCATTCGCGCACACTCCTCCATCGATCGCGGCGTAGCGGCATCACGGGTCGTTCCGGGATGCAGACTCATCGAAAGGATCGACGATGCGAACATGTCCCACGCGACCGCACGCATCTGCTGTCGTTGAAGTCGTTCTTCGTGCGACAGGTACATCGGGTCGCGTTCATTGCGATACCAAAGCGGATCGGACATCGGTTCTCCTATCGGTGGTACAGGTCGGCGAGCGCCGCGTTCGGCTCGCCTGCATCGACCCGCCTGCGGAACTCGGCGATGGCCGCGTTCATGGTGGGCAGATCGGCTTCCTCGGTGGCGAGGATCACGATTCTGTTTTCGGCGAATAACTTGCAGTAGACCTCGGGGATGATGTGGAAGCCTGTGATGTCGTGGTCATCCGCCCACCATCCCGCATCTGTGAGGCCGTCCAATGCGCTTTTTAGGCTCGCCAAGACATTGTCGAGGTCGCGCCGTCTTCGGGTAGCCACAAGAGGAAGAACGCCGCAGACGGGCTTCTTGAGCCGTTCCTGACCATCGCCAAGATATCGGGCCAACTCGCGGTACTTGCTCACCGCGCGGTGGCGGGTCATGTAGTGGACGCGCCCGTTCGGTGAGAGCGCCGCGTCAGGCCACCGCAGGGTCACGCAGTTCACGACGCACCCCGCTTGCGGTACTGCGCGATGAACGCGCGGTTGCGCGCCGCCTGCTGTTCGTCCTCGTCGGGAGCGGCAAGCCTCGGTAGAGGCAAGCCAGCCCCCTCGGGCGCTGGCGCTGCCTCGCGCGCGCGGGTCGTGGAAACCACATTGGACTTCTTATTTTGGTTGTGGTTGTGGCTTGCCATCGTCGAGCCATTGGCTGTGCCATTGGCTGTGCCATGCCATCTCGACGCTGCTCCGCGCCGTCCCGACTCGGCTCGCTCGTCTGCAAACCTCTGTCGCTTGAAGCGTTCCGACTCAAGTCGCGTCTGCGACAGCCCCGGCTGGCCGTCCTCGCGGGTGCATGAAGAGAACCTCGGGCAGATGGCCCTCCACACCGACAATCGACAGCCTGCGATTCGGCAGATCACCTTGTCATCGATCGGAAGGGGGCCGCGCGTCCAGCAATGGCAGAGCAGCCTCACATACGCGCCGAACTCCTCGACGCTCATGTCGGCCGTCGAGCCGATCAGGTCATCACAGTAGAGCGGCATCCACGGTGTTCGTTTCACGGGCCAGCCTCCCTTCCACGAGTCGGAGCCATCCGTACCGATCCTGCCACGGCATCTCGCGCCACTTCTCAAGGTGGGTCATCGCCACCGTGTGCGCACATCCGAGCGTCATGCCGAGTTCGGGGTACGAGGGCTTGATGTTCGCCATCTCCCAGCAGCAGCCGACGATCAGCATCTCGCGATGCTGGCGCATACGGGCGTGCATCGGGTGCTTCTCCGGCTGCGCGGGGATCGCGTTGTCGGCGGCCTCCGCGATGCGTGCGATCGAGTAGTTCGTCATACAACCCTCCTGTTCAGGATGTCCTTCGCGAAGTCGGCCGAGTACGGCTCGTCGCGATGCTCGGCGATCTGCGTGAGCGCGTTGCGGAGCCGAGTCACCTCGTCCTCGCGCTCCTTGATCACCGCCAGCATCCCGCGCAACTTCTGCTTCGGCGGCACGCGGTCGAGGATCATCGGCGTGAGCGGCCCGATGTGCGCGCCTGCGATGTTGAAGTCGAGGTACTCGACGGCATCTTCCAGCGACATCTGCTTGGACAGGGTCTTGAGCATCACATCCCTGTCGTACACGGCGAGCGGATCCGACCCACACCGCTGCACGAGTCCGACGAGAGCCTCGTCGAACCCATCCCACAGCGCGATCTCGCTGCATTGATCCATGATCCATCGTCTCTTGTCATTCATTTTCGCCTCCAAATAGAAAGGTCTGAACCTGCGCCTCCCGCGTCTCGTGGCGGGTGGTCTCGCCCTTGGGGTATGGCAGTATCTCGTACCGAAGTTCCGAGCGGATCTGCTCGCGCTCGCGCTTGCCTGCGTGGATGTAGATGTACCTGTGCTTCCGCGTGCGCTGCCTGAATCCGAGCGCGTCACCGAACCGCTCGCGCATCTCGTCGTTCGTCTTGCCGTGCGCGAATGTCGCGTGGTGCTGATGCTCCAGCCCCTGAACGACTGGGTCGTTCCACGGCGATGACATGCCCGTGTAGAGGAAGTTGCAGGCTTGGTAGACATACCCGACATGACCTGCGCCCGTGTCGGCGTAGGACACGACGATGGTGGGGCGCGGCAGCATCCGCATCGAGCGCCCGACGAGGAACGATGCGAAGTTCTTGCTGTTCTCGCAGGTGAGTCGGTTGAGTTCGACCACGATCCCTGCGCGCGACTCACCCGCTACTCCCTTGAGCAAGGTGTGGCTCGGGGGCGTGCCGTATGTCGCCACTCCGACGAGGGCGCTGCCCCTGAACAGCCCGAAGGCGTAGGAGATCGACGGCACGCGGTTCGCGTAGTGCTTGGCCTTCAGGAACGGAAGCGCGTCCGACCGATCGATCGGACGCACGGACATCTCACTCATCGGGCTGCTTCTTTCGGAATGCATCGGGATCGTCGTTCGATTGCGGAGGCACGACTGGGTGCGTGCGCTTGGGGCAGCAGTAGCAATGGTCGCGGTCGGGTTCGGTGGTCTCGATCAGATCGCCGCAAGACCTGCACACGGCAGTCCTGACCTGCGGCCGAGGCGGTGGTGGCTTCCTCGTCATGCATCCTCCCTGAAAAGGTCTTTCCATCCGCGCGATTCGGCGTAGTCAGCCATCGACTGGGTTACCGTGTCGGTGACGGCGCTCGGCCCAGTTCGGAGCAGGCATACCTCGGCGCGCGCTCCATCGCGCTCGGCGCGCGCGCTATCGCGCTCGGCGCGAATCGTCTCGCGCTCCTCCACCGCGTGCATCAATGTCTCGATGGCGCAGGAAACACCATGTCGTGCCGTTTCTCGCTCCGCGCGCAACAACTCTATCTCGTCGGCCGCTTCTGTACGTTCGTTATTGATGCGGTCTGTGCAACTGGTCCACAGGATGCGCAGCCGCGCCACAATGTCATCGGTCATCGTCGTTCCTCCTGATCGTGTTGAGCGTGTGCCACGCACCGACGAGATAGCCGCACGCGAACAGAAAAAACGCGACGAACCCACAGAACACAAGCACCGCGAAAGTTGCGTCACTCATCGGATTCTCCTTGGAGGATCGCACGAATCATCGCACGATCGAGGCAACGATCGAGCGCGTAGATCGCCGACGCGATGCGCTTCTCCATTTCTCGACGGGTCGGCCGCGTGCGCTTGAGCGGAACGGGGTTCGGCTCGTAGCGCCACACGATCGCCTTGCGGCCCATGCTCGTCTTGCGGCGCTCGCCGCTGTCAACGATGTGACCTTGGCGCATGAGCCAGTTGATGCCTGCGCTCGCCGACTGGTGCGCCCAGCCGAGCGACATGATCTCGTCGCAGGTGCGGGGCGTGCGCTTGATCGCGCGCAGCAGCGCCTCGCGCTGCTCGGAGAGAGCGGCGCGCGCGTAGGCGGCATCGCTTGTGTCGCGCCTCGTGGACTGGTCTTCGGTCGGGCGACCGAAGGGGAGCAACGGCTCCTCCCCCTCGTCGCCCTCGCCGTGATCGGCGGTGTTCGTCACTCGACCACCCCCTGCACCGAGAGGATCAGGCGCTTCGTGCCGCGCTTCTGCCACTCGACCTTGACGGCGCGGCCATCGTGCTTCGCCTCCGACAGGTCGGAGACGATGATGTCATCGGTGCAGGCGAAGACATCGCCGCTGGCCGTGACCACCTTCCACACCGCGCCGCTCTTGCCGCGATGCTCCTCGATCTCCTCGATGTCGATCACCGTGAACCCCGAGTCGCCGTCAGCCTGCGGAGCAGGCGCGGCCTCGATGGCCTTGGCGACCGAGGCCGCCTGCGGCTGCACGGTCTCGACAACCGCGTGCTTGTACGGCATCGGCATCGCGGGATCCTGATGCGCGAGGATGCGGTCGGCCGCGCGCGGCTCGCCGACCCGCGCGTTCGGGATCGACTCGACCTCGGACTCGTCGGTGAAGCCGAGTCCGCAGATCGAGAGGGTGACGCGGCGCTTGGCCTTGGTCTCGGCCTTCATCACGGCGTTGGCGAGAGCCTCGCCACGCAAGTTCGCCACGCTGACCGCGCCAGTCGATTCGTCGATGCGGCCAGTCTTGTCGGTCGCCTGCGCCGTGACGATGGTCACGCCCTCGACGCTCTCGCGCGAGACGATGCGGATGCTCACTCCCTGCAACTTCCGCAACTGGTCGGTGCAGTCCTTGCGCGCGTACAGCGTCAACTTGCCGTTCAGCGTGATGTAGTCGAACGGTCGGGTCAGCGGGTTCAGCCCGAGGCTGTCGCACACGCTCTTGTAGTAGATGTTCCGCTGCTCGGCGGTGAGGCGGGAGAGATCGCCCGAGATCAGCACCTGCTCGATCGTCGTGGCCTGAACGCTGTCGGTCTTCATCAAACTCATGGGTCAGTCCTTTCGTTCTGTCAGTCGTTGCCAAGCCACCAACGCGGCGGCTCAAGTTCCTGAATGGTCAGCGCGTATCCCGTGCGGTCGCCCTCGGCGACCTGCCACCAACGCTCGACCAGTTCATCGATGCGGCGGTCGGCGGTCTCGATAGCGTGGAACGGCAGGCGGTACACGGCCGTGAGGTACGGCGCTTTCTTCTCGACGGCGATGATGATGAAGTCATCCATCACGCCGACATTCTGCTCGACGAGGCGGCGGTAGAAGGCGGATTGGTGGAAGTACCCGAACTTCGCGGCGCTCGCGGCGAAGTCACGCGGAGCGGCGCTCTCGGTGGTCTTCACATCGAGGACGATGCACGCGCCTGCGAGGCGAACGATGCCGTCCACCTTCGCCTTGGCGGCGCGGCCGCCGATCTCGCCGATGATAGTGATCTCGCGCTCGGTCAGCGTGTTGAGCAGGCTCGCGGCGGCGGGGTTCTCGCGCACGGCCTGCGCCATAGCAGTCGCCTGCTGCACGAGCGGACGGGTGATGATCCGCGCGCCCGAGAGGCCAGCGCGGCGCTGCGCGCTCTCCCACTCGGCCTTGCCTTCCTTCGTGCGGCGGTCGATGTCGCCGAGCGCGATGAAGTTGGTCGCGATCGACTCGGGGTCGAGCAGCAGCGCGTGCAGGTACGCGCCGAGGGTGAATGCTTCGTTTTCCTCGCGCGGGGTCTCGCGCTCGGCGGCAAGGTGCGCGTTCGTTCCGTTGAGCAGGGTCTTTGTGCCGCTGCTGCTCGGCAGGTCGATGGCGAAGTACTGCGAATCGGGCAGGCGGTGGAGTCCTGCGGTTGGGTGTGCTACACTCATGGGGTCAGATCCTTTCTCCCCTCGGCCCTGCGAAAGCGAGGTCGAGGGGATTCTGTTTCAGGCCGTCTCGGCCTCGGTCTCGTCGGCCGCAACGCGCGGCTTCTTGAACTGGATCGGCTTGGGGTCGTTGGCGCGCTCGTCGATGAAGTCGCGCACCGATGGGTTGTGCTTGCAGTAGAAGTCGATCAGCACATCGATCGTCGCGGTGCGGCTGCGGCGGCCTGCGAGGCAGAGCGCATCGAGTCGCCACTTGGTCTTGCCGCCGAGGCAGATGGTCTCGTGCGGTCGGGGCTTGGTGCGCAGGCGCGGGGTCGGGTCGGTGTCGGTGGTCATCATCGTTCTCGGTTGGGGTGCGAAAGCAGCCTCGGCAGGGGTCGGGTGCTACCCCTGCCGAGGCCGCGTGTTGGGGGATCAGACGAGGGCGAGCGCCTTGCTCATCACGGTGCGCTTCGCATCGCCGTAGGCTCCGAAGAGGTCGGCGTTGACGCGCGCGTCACCCTTCAGGTAGCCACGGTGGAACTGGATGTAGTTCGTCGCGGCGTTCGCAGCGACCCACGCGGTCGCGCCGAACTGGCGCGCCTCGTGATCGAAGACGCGCGACATATCGGCGAGCGCATCGACGGCCTTCTCGCGGCGGCGCTGCTCGCTCTCGGTCTTCGGGGTCTTCGCGATCGGGCCGTCGAGCGCCACGAGGACATCAGTCCACAGCGACTGGATCTCGTCGCGGGTGAGCGGCTTGGCGGCGAGCGCCTCCATCGCCTCGGCCTCGGCCTTGGCGGCGATGCCGTAGGTCGCGAGCGCGGTCTTGATGTCATCGACGCGCAGCGCGAGGCCCGAGGTGTGCCGCCAACGGTACGCGGCCTTGGTCGCCGCTCCTAGCGCCATCGTGAGCGTGTTGTTGCAGACCACCCTGACGCTCGTCGGCATCGCGGTCGCCGACATCGTGCCATCGTGCGCGTTGGCGAGCAGGATGTACTGCTCGACGGTGTCGCCCTTGCCACCGATGTCGAGCGTGTTGGTGTGCAACAAGAAGAAGACCTTGCGGCCGCCGAATAGGCTGCCTGCGGTCTCGACGCGCGCGCTGCCCTGCGAGCCGAGGCTCGTCGCGATCTCGGCGAGCGTGCTGTTCTGAAGCACGCTGTAGTCCGCGCCGACCGTCGAGAGGATCGACTGGTCATCGCTGCGGCGCAGGGTCTTGTGCGACTCGACGATGGCGCGCTCGGCGTTGCCGTCATTGCCGACGAAGCAGGCGGTGAGGGAGGTGGACTCCTCGACCGTCCAGTTCAGGCGGCCGATGGTGAGCGCCTCGGCGGGGGTGACGGTGTCGGGCAGGATCTGCCCGAGGCCGTGCCAAGCGGCGGTGCGAGCGAGGACGAGCGAGTCGTTGGAGCGGATTTCGTGAGCCATTGCAGTCAGTCCTTTCGGGACGGGGTTCTGATGTCACCTCGGCGGAAGTGCCTCGGCTGACAGGACGATCCTAGCACCACAATTGTGGCAGGCAAGGAAAGTGGGTAGATTTTTCACAAGATCGCTGCGAGCGTCCACAGGACGGCGATCAGAGCGATGAGCGAGAGCGTGCCGCAGATGAGGTCGGTGGTGGTCGGTTCGTCGTGCTTCACGGGAGTTCCTTGCGGCAAGTGCCGCAGCAGCAGGGTTCGATGTTGTCGGTCGAGAAGACAGCGCCGACTGGGTTGCCCTCGCGGTCATCGAGATGCTCGGGCAGGCCGTTCAGGTCGGTGGTCGGGCGACCCGCGAGGGTCAGCCGTCCCCCCGCGTGCGCGGCCTTGGCGCACGCGGGGCAATGGATGTCGGCTTCGTAGGTGTAGGCGGTGATGCGCATGGTCATGCCTTCCATTCAAGGTTCAGTCGGAACCGCAGGGCGAGCGCCTTGGCTGCGGCGAGCGCCTTGCGACCGCCACGATCGCCCTTCTCGACGGGGAAGTGGAGCCAAACATTTCCGACGATGAGGTTCCATCCATCGCACTTCGGACGGCGGCAGTCGCCGTCCCAGTACGGGTTCATCTCGATCCGTGCGATGAGGTTGTCGCGCACCTCGGCGGTGTAGTACGGGACGCGGAACTCGGGATCGTGCGAATCCTGATACCCGCGAGTCCACTCGATGCGCCGAGCGTTCAAGCGACACCTCCCTTCCGAGCCTTGCGAGCGGCGGCGGCGGCGGCGCGCTTGGCGCGAGCGGCATCCTCGGCGGCGCGCTCCGCGCGAGCCTGCTCGGCAGCGCGCTTGGCGTTCTCTTCCTCCTGCTTGATCGCGGCATCGATGCGCCGCAATTCACCCGTAGGCAGGTGGTCGGCGATGCCGCGATTGGCCCACTCGCGGATCTCGGGGTCGTAGCCTGCGAGCAGGTTGGGCTGCTTGACGAGGCGCGTGTAGAGGAACTTGAAGAAGGCGGTCTCCTTCTCCGCGTAGTCCATGCGCAGGCGCGCGTCCCACTCGGCGGCGTAGGGGTTGTTGAAGTCCTCGACCAGTCGGGTCAGGGCGCCGCTCACCTTGTGCGGCGTGTAGCGAACGCGGTCCTCGCGGCCATCGCTCTTGATCGTCTCGGCGATCACGAACGGGTGCGAGGCGAGGTTCGGGCGCAGGTACGAGCGGCTGATGTCGGCGAGGCAGTCGAGCCAGTAGTCCGCGCACTTCTCCATCACGACGATGTTCGCGACCCAGTACGGCACGCCGCTCGCGTCGATGAATGCGTTCAGCAGGTTGGTGGTGTTCGTCGAGTGCGTCCACTTGCCCTGCGGGTCGGTGATGTGCGAGTTGACGGTGGCCTTGAGGAGAGATTCGCTGATGTGATTACGCATGGGGTCAGTCCTTTCGTGACTGGGGGGGTTGTCCTGCAACGGCGCAGGTGGGTGCGCCCCCCACGCGAGGGGGCGCACGACACTCAAGCCGTCACACACACAGAGTATGCCACCACATATGTGGCGGTCAAGTCGATGTTCGAAGATTCTCAAAGATTGAGGACGGTGGCCGTGCCACGGTCGGGCGTGGACGCGCGGATGATCGGCGCGCCGTCCTCATCGACGCGGTGGATCGTCACGCCTGCGTGCTGCAAGGCGTTCGCGAGGGCGACGATCTTCTGCTCGGTGCGCAGGCCGAGCAGCGCATTGAAGGTTCCCTCGGTTCCTGCCTCGGCTCCTGCGGGGACGATGGCTGCTGCCACATAGCGGCCGCTGCTGTAGGTCGAGCAGGGGAGCAGCACGGGCGTTTCCTCGGCCTCGACGGCGGAACCGTGCGCGGCGGCGACGATGATAGTGGCCGCGCGCATTGCCTGCGCGTCGAGCCAACGCTGCTCGGTGACCATCTTGCGCGCCGCCTCCTGCTCGCGCACCGCCTTGCGCTCGGCGCGCGCCATCGCCTTCGCCTTGGTCGGCTCGCGCAGGGCGAGCGGCACGAGCAGGGTCGGCTCGTTCAGCAGCGCGCAGTTGTGCAGCGCCTTGAACAGGTTGCGCAGGGCGGCGGCGCGGGTCGCGCCAGTCGCCGAGACATCGAGTCCGTCGATCTCGCACACAGCGTAGTAGTGGGCGGGTGCGACCTTGCGGGTGATCTTGCGCGCGCCGATGTCGGTGTACTCGCGCGAAGCGCAGTAGTAGCACTTGATGTGGAGGTCGAGCAGGGGGACGGTAGCGGCGCTTGTGGTCGCGAGTCGCGCGGAGGGGATGGCGGCGAGGGTGTCGAGCGCGGACTGGATCTTGGCGATGTTGGCGGCGGTCAGCATGGGGTCAGCCCTTTCGTGGCTTGGGTCACCGTGATTGGTGACAGGATCAGTATCGGTCGGATTCGATGATGTGCAACACAAATGTGGTGAGATTGTCGAAGTTCGTGTTATGGGGCGGTCGCATCGCCCCACGCCACGAAAGGAAAGGTCAGGTGTTATCGCGAGCCTCGGTCAGCGCCGAGGACGCGAGGCGCGGCAGGTTGGCGAGGACGAGGCTGCGCAGGGCGGCGGTCAGGGCCGCACGGGCGTGCTTCGCCTGCTCGGGGGTGAGGGGGGTCTGATCGAAGGTCAGGTCATCGCGGCCGAGGACGGCATCGATGAACGCGGGGTCGAAGGTGACTGGGTCGGCCGCCTTCGGCGCGTCCTGCGACTTGGCGCGGCAGGCGGCGCAGAAGGCATGGCCTTCCGAGTCGCCGCACGGCTCGGCATCGGTCGAGTCGCAGCCATCGCACGGGATGATGTCGGGCGTGTTGCACTTGGAGCAGAGGGCGTGACCCCCATCGCCGAGGTCGAGGATGCGCACGGTGTCGTTGGTCTCGCCACAGTCCGAGCAGGTCTGCGGCACGAAGAGTTGCGCCCACACCTCCTGCCATGCGTTGATCGCCGAGTTGACCGAGCGGACGGGGATGCCAGTCTCGATCGAGCAGACGGTCAACCCCTCGCCGCGCAGGCGGTTCAGATGCCATGCGCGCTGGCACTTCTCCTTGCCCCACTTGCGGAGCGCGCGCGCCGCCTTGGGCGAGAGGGGCTTGCAGTTGCCTGCGCAGCCGTGATCGGGTTCGGCCTCGGCACGAGGTTCCCAAGTGCATTCGCAGTCGGAGGTGGAACCGCTGACCGCCGACCCGGGGAAGAAGTCGATGCGCACACCCGACCCGCCGCACCGCGCGCAACACGGATCGGCGTTGGGGCAGGTCTCTGGCTCGGCCTCGTGCTGCGCCTCGGTCTCGCCGATGTCGCAGGCATCGTCGCCCTCGGTCTCGTAGGAGAAGCCGTCCTGCATCGGATCCCAGTCGAGGGTGAGCAGGTTGCCGAGGTGGTCGGCGAGGTTGACGGTCACGGCGCACGATGCGCTCGGACGCACGATCGTCGCGACCTGCAAGCCGAGTTCGCGCATCGCCTGCGCAACGGCGGCAGCAGGGTTGACCGCAGGATCCCGCTGCGTTCCGTCATCAGCATTGATGTAGGCCGCAGTCGCGGCATCGCGCACCTCGATGCGCGCCTCGGGGGTGTCGAGGGTGGAGCGGGTGTCCTCGACCTCGACGGCGATCTCCTCGACGCGCTGCGCGCCGCCCCATCCCGTGATGCACTTCGCGACATCGAGCGCGGCTTCGAAGGTGTTGAACTGGGTCGCCTTGGACGGCACGCCAATGGTCGCCTGCCCGAGGTTCATGCCCTCGCGGAACACGGGGTCGATCGACGCGAGGTAGACCTTGCGGGGGGGGCAGAGGGCGATGACGAAACGGGTGATGGTGCGGGTCGCGGTCATGGTCAGTCCTTTCGGGACGGGGTCAGCGGCATTGCTGACAGGGTGAGAGTAGGTCGGGTCAGAGGGGAGTCAACAGAAATGTGGTGAGAATGTTGGAGATCGGGTGTCGGTCACCCGCAGCCCCCCCGCCCGAAGGCGGGAGGGTTGGCGGGGGATCGGCGGTCACTTGCGGCGAGCATCGGCGCGGCGGCGAGCAGCACCCGCAGCGATGCGGAGCGAGGCGACGAGCAGTCCCATCTGACTCGGGTAGATACCAGTCAGCATGGTCACGATGCGGATCATGCCGATGATCTCGTTG
>Ga0209229_10000640_pt1 | contig 14258 bp, 22 predicted proteins | sample SanBayMetagenome_FD_187466 | JGI IMG/M metagenome (GOLD analysis project Ga0209229, IMG submission 187466) | Freshwater and sediment microbial communities from dead zone in Sandusky Bay, Ohio, USA (SPAdes) (version 2) | ecosystem: Environmental > Aquatic > Freshwater > Lentic > Sediment... | reverse complement strand
TCAGCACACCAAAAGCCGACCCCAGCAGCAGGCTGAAAAAGCCCACCACGGTGATGATCGACAAAAACGCAGGCATGTAAGACTTGTTGGTCTTTTGCATGTCACGGGCGTTTGCCGTGTTTGCGTTGGTGATCTCAAGCACCTTGGTCTCGTTAGCCATCTTGGCCAGCTCACCGTCCTGCTGCATCTTGACCAGCTCGGCCTGCGCCCGAGCCTTGGCCTCGGGGTCTGGGATCAGTTTGTCGATCAGCTTGCCGCCGACGTCCATGAGCGCTGCGAGTGGAAGCATGGCTTACTCCTTGGCTTTATCGGCCTTATTCAAAGCCTGATTGATCCTGGCTTTGACTTTGTTGTTTTTGATCTGGCTGGTAGCAGCCCTGACCAGACTTAAAACAGGCACAGGCAGGCCAGTCATCGCGCCTGTTGCACCAGCCTCTCCCAATGCAGCCATCAAGGCCATAGCGGTCCCTGAGTTGTTGATCTGAGTGCCTGGCGGGACTGTGTTGACGTACTTCACAACTTCATTCAAGTCCCTGACAATTTGTGCCTGCTGCTTGCCCAAGATGATGTCCAGACGGCCATCGGCATCAAGAGCATTGATTGCATTGTTCAGTTTTGCTGGTGACACGATTGGCCGGCCCTGCGAATCTGTTTGCAACCCACTTGTCGCCATGTTCTCAAAATGCTTGATGGTTGCGCCCTGCAATTCTTTCATTGCCTTTTGACCATCTTTCCCGCTGGTCAGCAAGACACGGCGCAGGAAAGTCACTTCTTCAGGTGTGGCGTTCAGAATCGACCTTTGAAACGCCTCACTTGCTGCAACCTTTGGATCGTCTTTGCCCTTGATCGTGGTCAGCAAGTTTGCAACAACAGCGCGGCCCTCATATTTTCTGGCCTGCTTCTCGCGCAATGCTCTTGCCTCGGTATAAAGGGGACCAGCCACATCCCTTGTGGTCTCATCAATTAACGACTTGATGATTGCAGACTCGCGCTTGTTCACAATGTCGTAGTCTGTTGATGCGCTGATTTCTCGGCGCAACTGCTCCAGTGTTTTGACATCTGTTGGCCTTGGGATAAGGTTTCCCTGCTCGTCCATGTCGGCAATGCCAAGTTTTACAGCGTACTGTTTTGCCGTATCTGGGATCGCAGAAGAAGGCACGCCAGTGGGCTTGCTGTTCAAATAATCAAACAGCGTCGTGACTGTCTCTTGTTCTCCATATTTAAGCGTTCTTGGCGCAGTCAAATCAACCTGCGCAAGCGCCTCTGGAGACTTATCGGCACGGTTGTAAGCCGCCGATGTCTTAGCCTTCGCCCCTTGCCAACCCTTGGACAACGCATCAATGACCGCATTGCCAGTTGCCGCTGGCCCAATAGCAGCGGTCTGGGAGCCAGACATATCAATCAATGTATCAAAGTTTTGCAAAATTTGAAGGTTGTTTTCTTCTGCGCGTTGACGCAGAGGCTCACCCTGTGGGCCTCTGATCTGCTCTTTTTCAAACGCCAATTGACCAGCCTCTCGGCCTGCTGCGCCTTTTGTCAATTCAACGGGGACAGGCAGACCTTGTGCTGTGGCAATTCTTTGCAGTTCGGCTTGCGTTGCCGCAGCACCACCACTTGCACGGCCAGTTTGGGCCGTTGCAGGCGCTTGCATACCCAAAGCCTCACGCACCATGCTTGGCGTGCGTTGAACGCCTTGTACGGCCTGCCTGCCGCCTTGCTGGATGGCTTGAGCGCCTCGCAAGCCGGTGGCCTCAATAATTGGCAAAGCCTGACTGGCTGCTTGACCAATCATCCCAGAGGGCAGCGCACCGGGTAATACTGGCGGCAACACTTCAGCCAAGCTGCTCAACGCCTGCACTTGCTCTTGTCCAGCCTCAGTCCTTGGCATGTAGGTGAATCGTTGCCCACCGGCAGCAGCACGTTCGCTGATTGCACGGGCTGCTTGTGGCGTGCCAAACTGCCCGGCCTGCAACTGCTCACGCAACCCTGTAAGACCGCCGCCAATTGTCCCAAGAAGGCCACCTGTGGCCGCTGTTCCAAGAGTCAAAGCTGTTTCACCAGCACCGATCAGGGTGTCCATAATCCCAGGTTGTGCAGCAGGCGCAGCAGTTGCAGCCGTTGTGGCCGCAATGTTTTCGTTGCGCTTTGCCATTTCATAGGCTTGCACAACGACCTCAAAGTCTGGCGTGCCTTGCTTGTCCTTGTTTTGGACAATCCAAGTTGCGTATTCTGCTGCTTGTGCCATTACTTTTTCCTTCTGATGATTTCGTCAGCCTGACTCATCACGTTTGGCTGCGCAGCTTGGGGTGGCTGGTTGCCGGGTATTTGATTGATCAAAGCCTGGCGTTGTGCATCTTGACCAGTGCCAGCATATCGAGCATTGACATCTTTGACAATTCTATTGGTGAGGTCGTTGAAACTTTCACCTTGTCGGGCTGTAAAGTCACCAACCATCAATGTGCGACTTGCCCTTGTCAGGGTGCCATTGTTCTGCGCCAACCAATCTGTTTTGGCGTTTGCCACAGATGACTCAATGTCCTGCAACTTAGCCATTCCGCGCAAGAACGCAGCCAAATCAGTGGCCCTTGCTGTGTCAGATGGAAAACCACTCAAAGCCAATTGAATGTCTTTGTCGGTGGCTGGGCCTGGTGGCAGCGACTTAATGGCAGCACTATTTCGCAACCGAGCATATTCTTGCTTGAGCTGAGTCATGCCGCCTTGGAAGCCGCCAATCTTTTTCATGAAATCGGACGCGCTGGAGGCAACACCGTAGTTGCCGCCCTGTGATTCAATTCTGCTTGCCAGATTGTTGAATTGATCAGCAGACTGTTTTGCTGTTGCAGCAGATACGGCTGACTCGTTGATCAGCTTGCGGGTGTCGGCTGGAATGTCCATCAAATTCTTGTTGATGCCCGACATCTTTTCAGCCACAGTCGCAGCCGTTGTCTGCTGGTCTAGCGCAAGTTTGGCAGAGCGATCATTGATCTGGCTTCGCAAGTTTGCAATATCCCAATTTGTTTTGTTCAGGCCAGCCTGCTGCAACCGTTCAGCAAATTGCGCCTCAATGGTGGCTTTATTTGCGTCTGCAATTTTCTTTTGCGCTTCGGCTTGCTTTGAAGGGCCAGCAAACAGCGCCTCTTTCTGCGCTGTAATTGCTTCTGCTGACGACTTTTGAGCTTTTGCCATTTCTTCATTGACTTTGGCAGCATTTAAAAGCTGAGTTTGCCCAGCCGCACCCAACGCCATCAACTGAGGAGCAACACGGTTGATGTCGTAGGATGGTGCAGTCATGCCTTCGCCAACTCGCTGGCCCATGATGTCTTCACCATAGATTTCTTCTCCACCAGGCTGATAAGCACCACGGGCGATCTGTTGAGCCTGAATTGCTTGTTGGCGTGCCAATTGTGCGTCTTGGCGTTTTTGCTCTGCGTCTTGACGAACAATGGCTTGCTGCCGAGCCTTGTCGGCCTCCACAGTCAGCATCAAGACCCCTTGACCATCGCCAATTTGGCGCAGCACTTCAATGCCACGATCAAATGTTCCAAGATCGTTGGGGTTGAGTTGGGCTGCGACCTGTTGGCGTGCGCTGATGCGCATCAGCTCTGGGTCTTGACCACCCAAAGCGCCACCAAGAGCGCCGCCGAGCATGTTGGCCCCACGGCCAATAGAGTATTGCGCCTGCTGGAACGGGTCGAGCCGGGCGTACTGCATGGCCTGCGCGTTGATGCGGTCTTGCTGCTGTTCTTGATACATCTCTGGCGTAACGCCGAACAAAGATTGCACGATTTCTGCCATGATTAATCTCCTGAACCACCAGTGCCATAGAAAAAGCTGGACTGAGGCGTTCCAGCAAAACCACCACTCATAGTAGTTGGGTTATAAATGCTGTTACCCATAGAATTTGTGTTACTGAACATTCGCCCAAAAGCGTCTGTCAAAGTTTTATTCTGACTCAATCCCGTCAATGCAGTTGCAAACGGATTAAATGCGTTAGCTTGAAAAGACTCCCTAGATGGGCCAGTGCTTAACATTGCCTGCGCTGCTGCGTTGCTCTGCCCCTTCGCGCCAATGTTGATGCCTAAATCCAGCGGCTGCTGGCCCAAGCCCTCTAACTGCCTTGCCTGTGCAAGATAAGCCTCATACGGGCCAAGGGCCGCAGTCTGGCCTTGATAGCCGCCCCGCAGCAATTCGCCACCAGTGCCAAACAGACCAGCACCAAACGCTGTCTGCTGCTGCCCGGCCTGCATGGCCTGCGCTGCCAAAGCAGCGTCCTGCTGGGCCAAGGCGTTGTAGTACGCCTCCATCTCGGGGTTGGCTGCGCCAAGCCCTGCCGCACCGCTTGGGCGCTCACCTGTTGCGCCCACGGACAAGCCGCCACGGCCTGTCTGGAACAGTTGGTTTTGGAGCTGCGCGAACTGGCGCTCACGGCTGGGGGCCAGCAGGTTCTGCTGCCCGGCCATGTACTGCTGCGCGGCCTCTTGGGGTGATTGGGCCAGGTACTGCTGCCCAAGGCCAAACAGACCCTGCGCTGCTTGGCCCAAGGGAGCGAACTGCTGCTGCGCCTGCTCGGCCTGCGTCAGACCACCACCGGCCAGACCCAAGAAGCGGTCTTGCATGGCCGCGAGTTGGGGGTCGAGCGTGTAGCTGGCCCCAGATACTCGGCCTTGAGGGTCGGTCTGGAACTGCGACTGGCCGAAGCGCGTCGTGATGCCGACCGGACGGAACCGCGCTTCTTCAGCCGCAAGTTGCGCTGCGCGTTCTTGTGCTGCTGCTTGTGTACGGGCTGCGCTTCGGGCAGAGCTGCCGCCAAGCAAACCGCCTAAAATTGCACCGCCTGCTGCGATAAATGGCATATCAAACTCCAATCAAAACGTCGTCCACTTTTGACGGGTCTTTCTCGTCAGTGGCGTGAATACAAAACCAAACGCAATCTGTGATGGCCTTAACGCCGTGCGTCAGGCCAGCCTTGATTTCTATGCAGGCCGGGCCTTCGACCACCTCAATCTCGTCGCCCTTCATCACCGCCACCTTACCCGCAGCCAGGATCGACAAGTGGCTGAAGTCATGCGTGTGCTTCAGGATGGCCGTGCCTGCGGAAATAACCGCTTGCTTGGCGTACAGCCCATCGCTGAAGTGGTGGGTGATCATGCTGTCCGTTTCCACATCGCCACGGTGATGTATGGCTGAAGGTTAGCATTGGTTCCGCTAGAACCAGCACTGTCTGTTGTAAATGTGTGATTGTGAGCACCTGCTGCTTGTGTCAAGTTACTACCGCCGGGATACAGTGATGCACCCGCACCGCCGTATGAAGCACCAGATGTAGTCGTAACAAACTGGTTTCCATCAGGTGACAAATGCTGGTGTGCCGCAGCAGTTGTAGTTGTTCCTGTGTGCGTGTGGGCTACAACAATTGCATCCTTACTACCGCCAGTTTCTTCCAAAGCATCAAACAACGCATCAGAGCCATCAAGACCCACCATTACTCGACCAGCACCGAAGGCTGTCCAAGTACCAAAACCCAGTAGTGTTGCGGGGTCGGTTGTCACGCCTGCGTTGATGTAGATGGAGCCTACGGGGTAGAGGGCCTGCTTTGCGGCTGCGATGGCGGCGTCAGTGTAGGCCGTAGTGGACAGCGCCGTGCTGTTGTTGCCAGCGCTTTGCGTTACGCCGGTTGTGCCTGTCGGCAGAACTGGTGAGCCAGTGAACGTCGGTGACGCCGTGTCAGCCTTGGTCGCCACAGCCGTGGCGATGTTATTGAACTCGGTGTCGATCTCGGTGCCCTTGACGATCTTGAGGGGGTCACCAGAAGACAGTGCGTCCTTGGTCGCAAAGTTGGTGCTCTTGGTGTAGTTACTCATGATATTTTCCCGTCTTTGGATTGAATCTCAATCCGTTGAATTGACAAAGGCGCTCCGTTGATGTTCGACTCGTAGCCTGTTTGCACGATTTTACCGCTGCCGCTTGCCGACACCGATAGCGTTTGCAGGGCCACGCCCTCAGAATATTCAGCAATGCCGTACTCACCAATGCCGTATTCGCTGATGCCTTGCGTTGGGATCAAAGCGCTGGCCGCCTGGTAGTTGGCAATGAAGTCAAAGCCCCACTTCATCGTCACGTACTGGTTGGTGCCACCAATCACCACCACCTTCAGGCGCTTGAGCAGCGAGGTGACGTTGGCGTTGCCAAGGTCGGCGTGGTTCGTGTAGTACAGCATCCTGTAGTTGGACGTGTAGTCCTGGTAGGTGTTGTACTTGCCGATGTAGCCGTTCTTGCCGATCAGCAAGTCGCCGTTGCGCCGCGAAAGCAGCGCCGTTGGCTCAATCGAATCCCATTTGGTGATCCGAAACGCGCCGTCTTGCAGTTGCGTGCGGGTGTCAAAGCAGTACACCTCCTTGACTGAGGGCAGCGTCAGCAGATAAAACGCCTCAGACTCCGAATAGACCGACTTGATGTTTGCTAGTGTTTCACCGCCCACAATGCCCATCAAGTCGCTGCGCACGTTCTTGGACAGGTCGCCCAGCGGAGCCGACTTCTCTATGATCGTTCGGGCAAACGAGCGCACGCCCGAGTTGGACAAGAACAGCACATCCTTGCCCGTGGACTGGATCGAGTCGCGCGCGAGGCAACCTATGCCCCCCACCGTGTCGGACAGGCTCATGGTGGACGGCGTGGTGGCGTTGGCGTAAACCAGAATCTGACGCTTGCCGAAGATGATCAAAAAGCCGTTGTGCGCGGCCAAGCCCTGCACTTCGTCAGAGCCTGACGGCCACACCCTGTCCACGTTCAGGGAGCCTGCCGTACCTGTTGACCAAACGTGTCCGGCCAGCAGATCAGAAAAGTAAACCGTATTTTTCACGGTTGCGGTGTTCGCCACCCACAGCCGACCAAACGCAGACAGCACGATGTCGCCAGACGGAACGGTGCCGACGTAGCCTGTCTTTTCCGTCACTCGGCGGTAGGTCGTTGTGCTGACAGCCGGGTCAAAGATCAACGGGTCATGGCCGGTCTGGAAGAAGTAGGTGATGCCGTTGAGCGATGCGCAAGACCAGTTGCTGGCCGTGATCGTCGGCGCTGTCCCCCCGCCCCCATAGGTCAACTCGACCACGACGTTAGAGCTGTCCAGCTTGAACAGCTTGTTGTTGCCAGCAAACAGCACCGTGATCGTGCCGTCCGACTGCACCAATTCATGGATCACGCCGACGTTGTTCGCTCCTAGGTTGCCGGACGAGCTGTTGACCCGGCTCCAGCCCTTGCGAGAGCCGATGCGGCCATACTGGTCAATGACGCAGTTAGTGGCAACCAGCGCAAAGCCAGAGTCCAAATTCAATGGACTGTCCTGGGTGTTCAGGCCGAAGAAACCCGGCGCTGCAACACTGGCGGTCTGGAGGACTTGGCTCATATGGCAACAAACTCTTGATTCTCTGGATAGCGAGTGCCCTCCAGCGCGATGTAGTCGGCCAGCATCGAGCGATACAACTGGTACGCCTCGGAGCTGTTAAGGCCCCCATCCTCGCCGCGCTCAACCAGAGCACGGGCGTAGGCGTTTTGCACCACCAGCACGTCAGGAACAAGCACCAGCGTGTTGTCCGACGACAGTGTGGCTTGGGGCACGGTCAACGAGAAAGGAAGGACGTAGACGTTATCTGGACGGGCGTACAGCACCACCTTGGTGTCGCCGCTGCCGTCCACACCATCAAAGGCGTAATACTCAGGGATGCCGCTAATGGCAGGCACGAAGTTCTGGAAACGGTTCATCTCCACAAAGCTGATGTTGCGCAGCCCGACGTTGGCGGTCGTGTTGATTGCGTCCATCACTTGGAACTTCTGGCCTGCGCCAGTCATCGAATAGATGTAGGTGCCAGGCGTGGTGGTGATCGTCACCGTCTGGCCGAGCACGTTCCAGCCGTAGGCATCCTCGATCTGGCGCTTGGCATCGTTGACAAACTTGCCGATCAAGGTGGAATAGGTGGTCTCAGTGCTGCTGGAGACCTGAGTCTCGCGCAGCCGGACCAGCACGTCGTTGATGAGTTGGAGGTAGGTCATTGGCGTGTCAACCCTATTTCTTCAAATGTGGCAATAAAACTGAACGTGCTGCCCGACTCGGTGGTGATCTTGATCGCGTCGCCTTCTTCCAGCACGATGTACGCATTGCCATCGAACTGTAGGTAATTTTTCGCGGACAACGTGTATTCCGTCAGGATGTCATAAGTCATGCTGGTGCTGGTGTCTATCCACTGGACGGTGATGTGCTTGGTCGACCCGCCAGTGTTGTGGATGTACATCACCGTGAATTTTGCATAGTACCCGGTCGGCACCGTATAAACGGTCGTCAGCGTAGCTGCTGTTGGATTAACGCCGACGGATACTGGTCTCATTTCTTGTTCCTCGCTGAGATGGCCTTGGCCTTGGCCTTGGCATCCTCTTTGGATGATGCACCCCAAGCCTTCAGAGACAAGAGCAGCCGGGTAGGCTTACCGTCCTTCATCTCGGGTCCGGGCATATTGCCCATACGTGCTAAGAAGGAGGCCCTACGAGGGTTGTCGCCCGACTTCACGGGTGCTTTGAGATCGCCCCCGGTTGACGCATTATAAGATGCCCTGCCTTTGGCGTTCAAGCCCCCGGCCTTGGACTGTCCTTCTTTGCGCTGCCAGGCTGGCGTTTTCATTTCTTCTTCGCCTTGCCAGCTTGCGACAGCGCGATAGCCACAGCCTGCTTCTTGGACTTGACGACAGGGCCGCCCTTGCCCGAGTGCAGGCCACCGGCCTTGAACTCGCGCATGACCTTGCTGATTTTCTTCTCAGCTTTGGTCTTCATTTCTTTTTCGCCCTGTTGGTCATGGTGCGCTGACCACGGACAGGCATGGGTTTAGGCTTGCTCATCGGCATGGCCTTCTTGACCTTCTTGGTATCCATCATCTTGGGTGCTTTACCGTACATGGCGATCTCCTTCAGATTTCAACAGGTTTGCGTGCTCGGCCCATTCTCTTGACAGGGACCGGGGCCGTCATCGGCAGTTCTTTGTTCTCAGGCTGGACCGGGGCTGCGTCGCCTTGGTCATCCACACGCACATAGCCGCCGTGGCCGCGCATGGAGTCAATGTCATGTTGCTGGGTGAACGTCACCGTATTACCACTTGCCAAACAACGAAATGTAGCCATAAAAACTCCGTTAAAAAGGGGGTTATTAACCCCCTTTAGATTAGACCATACGGGCCACTACGACGCGCAGCGTCGAGGAAGCCAAGTCAACGGTCGAACCCGACTCGTTCTGGATACGGAACTTGACGGTGTTCGCTGCCGACACGTAGCCGGTCACGGTCAAACCCACCAAATCCACGCCCAAAGACGCGCCGATCACCATGTCACCCAAGGCAACGCCAGGGATCGTGATGTCGTCAGTCTCGCCAGCGCCGTCAACCAAGGAGCCAGCGTCCAAAGTGGCTTTGACCACCCATGTGTCGCTGAAGATGCCTCGGAACTGATCGTTGCCCCTGCGGGATGTTACTGCTGATGCTGTTGCCATTTGAATCTCCTTAAAAAGGCATCCCCCGGCCTAAACCGGGGGAAGGGTCATTAGGCTGGAACAGCCAAGGCGTAAGCAGCGGAAGCGTTAGCAGCCGAAGCAGAAGCAGCGGTACGCAAGGCCTTCACACCATAGATCGTGTCTGCGGTGAACAAGGTGCCCAGGTATTCCTGCTTGTACTGAGTCTGCGAACGGATGCCCAACTGCTCAACCAAAACCATCGCATCGCGGTGGCCCATCAAGCAGATGCGGTCGGTAGTGCTGTTACCAGCGCCAGTGTCGGCGTTGGAGGTAGCAAACACGGCCATACCGTAGAGCTGACCGATTTCACCGTTGCGGATAGCGTCGCCGTTGCCGACGAACGCTTGCTCGGTGTAACGGGCCAGACCCATCAGGGTGTTGCGGCTCGATGGAGGGATCAGGAAGAAACGGCCATCCATAGGGATGTCGTTGTCGTCCAGACGCTGGATGGTGCGACGGATAGCAGCATCAGTCAAAGCAGCAGCGTTGGAGGTCGAGCTGTTGTAGGCTGTGGTGCCGTCAGAACCAACATAAGCCTTTGTGGAGGCTGCGCTGGTTGCGTAGTCATCAGTGCCAATGGTAGCGCCGTTGAAAGCGCGGCCAAGCTGCACCAAGTCGGTGTCGATGCGACGAGCCAAGGCATAGCCAGCGTCTTCTGTGTAGAAGGAACGCAGCGATGTCAGGGCTTGCACCTCAACGATGTCCTCGATCAAGCGGCTGTATTCAAAGTGCTTGTTGATGAGCACTTGAATGTTGGTGTCGCTCTCTGCGATCAGAGTCACGGCATCAGTGGCAGCTTTGGCCGAGGCAGAACCACGGGCTGGGCTAGGGATGTTAACGGTGTCACCCTTCTTGCCTTTGAAAGACATCTTCTTGACCAGGTTAGCCAAAACGAGGTTTTTCTTGAAGGCAGCAACAATTTCATCAGACCAGATTTCTGGGATGAAGTTAGCTGCGGAGGTGGTGGTTACCGAATTGGTAGGGGAAAAGGCGGTGTTTGCCATGTTAAATCTCCAAAAAAGTTATTACCGGACTCGCCCTTCGGAATACGCCTGCATGATTTCATCACTCAGTGTTTCGTATCTCGCTGGGTCTGTCATTTTCAGCCGAATAAGGTCGGCCCGTCGATAGACTCGTTTTGAACTCTCGCCAGAGCCACCAACATCAACTTGCGCGGCTTTCATGCTCTTGGCCCGTGTAGCATCGGATGCCTGCTCGGACTGCTTGGCCTTAACGCCACGAAGCTGCTTGAAGGTGGACAACAGTTCATTGGCCGAATCGTAATCAAACTCACCATCAGCTTTCGCATAGAGGCCCACACGCACGGGTGAGGATTTCACCCAGCTTTGGAACTCAGCATCATTGACCACTTGGGAGTAGTCAGGGTGCTCTGCGTTCAGCTTTTGCTGAATCTGCATCCGTTTGAACTCAAGACCGGCTTGCCGGGCTGCAAGGACATCGGGGTGCTTATCAATCGTCGCTTGAACTGCTTTTTGAGGGTTCTCAAAAAAGTCAACTTCAGGTTCTTCCTCCTGAATACGCTGCTGCTTAGAACTGAGGTTCTGCTTGAGCAACTCGTCAGCCAATTTACGGACCTCGCCGACCTCTTGGGCCTGCTTGCCAATCAGCTTTTCAGCCTCTTGGTGCATCCGCACGACTTCTTCCAAACTTTTGGCCCTGTATTTCTCAGGAAGTTCAGGAATTTCAGTCTTCGCTTCTTCAGTTTCAAGTTCGCCTAGCGGCTCAGATTCATTGTCAATCAACATACTTATGTTCCTGCCAAAATGGTTGTAGGAGATTCAACTCGGCCAGTGGCTTATGAGTTGGCTTTGCGCTCGGCGGCTAACTTTTCCGTGTGGCGGCGGCCAAACTGCGCGTGCGCAGTGGGGAAATGGCCTGACCACCCTTCCAAGTTAAACGCCGGGGCGCTTATGACACGGCTGGCTGTACCGCCGCATCCACACGACACTTCAGTGGTCTCATAAACCACCAAAGCCTCCGTGCGTTGCCCACATTCGCAGGCAAATTCAAACATTCTTCTCATTCAAATCCTCGTATGCTCGTTCGCTGACCCCTTTCAGGGTTTTCAGCCAAGTCAGGATAGAAATCTCACCTTTGCGAAATTGTAGACTTTTTTCATCCGCAATGGTAGAGACATTGTTCATTGCGTCCAGCATGGTGTCAACGTCCTCCATCAAGTCAAGCCAGCCTTGCTGAGAGAACAGGTCGAATCTGTCTTCATAATACTTTTGGAGTTCCGGCGTCATCTGGTTCCTCTTTTGGTTTGGTTGGTTCGCTCACAATGCGCTTGCCCATGATGCCGCCAATGCCGCCGACAATCAGCAGCACGATGTCGTTGAGCATCTTGGTGTAAGCCTGGTCGATGGGGGCCATCGCCTTGATCGGCTGGGTTACAAACGTCACAGAGTACAGCATCGCGCCAACAATGAAAATCAGCGCCAAAGTCACAGCGACGACGACAAAGGCCCAGATTCGGACCTGAACTTGCTCAACGGACAGGCGTTGGCTCGGAGGCTGGTTTGGTTTGGTCAATTTGTTTCTCCAAAACTGGCGCGATCAGGTATTCAGGACAAGTCTGCGTAAACTGGCAGTGGGGCTTTTGGCACTGTTCCTTTTGGAAGTTGTCGGGGTTTTGGCAAAAGTACCGATATTGCTCGTCGCACCCCAGCAGCATCAAAGGCAAAATCAATTTCCACATTTGACCTCCCGGCAGTAATAGATAAGTTCTGCGCCGCCCCAAAGCAACAGCACCAGCACCGTGCCTGATAAGCCTATAGCGATCCACAGCTCCAAGTCTTCGGCCCGTTTCTTACGGGCTTGGATGGCCGCATCTGCGGCCCTGCGACGCTGCGCCTTTTCGTCGGCATCCATCTGGTTGCGCCGGTTGACGATCTTTTCCCAAACGTCCATGTTGTTGGGGAAAAACAAGCCTTTGACTTGCTCCTCAAACTGCCGCGCGCTTTCGATAGCCAGCTCCAGTTCGATGGCCTTTGCCATGTTGGAGCCTTTGAACCCGGCCTTGGAGCCTTCTTCAAGCACCTTGACCGCATCGGCCTTGGCATCAAAGTATTTGCCCAGCACCGGGCCGAGGCTGCGCACGTCGTCCACGGTCTTGACCGCCTGCTTGACGAGCTTGACCGCAGACGTGACGGCTGCAAGGGCGGTGATAGGGTCGATCATCGCAACATCTCTATCAATACTTTGGCTGTCCAAATAACGATGCCAACAATCAAAATTGCCGCGACCAAAGCCTCGGCAAAGTCTCTCATTTTGCTATCCAAAGGGCTGAAAATATGACCCCTGCCATCGACACAAGCATCAGGCCAGCGGTCTTGATGATGATGCCTTCAAGCCGTTTGAGCCTGGCGTTGATTTGCTCGTAGCGAAACGCGCAGACCTCCTCGTGAGTGGAAAGCCTCGCTTCCGTTGCGTCGATTGTGCTCATACTTCACCCTTAAAAAACTTGTGTTGCCCCGTAGTATATGGCGGTCACGGGTGTGCTGCCATAGAAGATTTGGGTGACGTTGGTTGCGCCGTAATAAATGTCAGATGTTGGTGCCAATCCTGTGGCAAATATCCAGCCCAATGAGCCGTTGTTGGTTGAGTTGGCTCCTGCGTACCAAGTATCAACCAAGTTGTAAGCCCTGACGCCTGTGATGGTCAAGTAGTCAGGTGTCGTCACTGTCCCGGCAGTCAGGACCAGCGTTGCAGGGCTGGATGCCGATGTGCCTTGAACCGTCAGTACCCGTCCAGCTTCACCAGAGGCTGTGAAGTTACCTACCGTCTGGGTTGTTGTACCCATTGCAATGGTGGTAGCTCCAGTGGCCTTGTAGGTGTTGCTGATGTTGGCAAAGGTGTTGTTGCCTGTGATGGTCAGCGTACCTGCGCCACCTTGGTTAAGCGTGATGCCTGAGTAGGAGATGCCGCCGCCAGCAAAGGTCTTGGCAGATGCAGATGTTAGGCTGATTGTGCCTGTGCCTGTGACGGTAAGGTTTGTAGAGTTTGTAGCAACAAATCCACTTGTTCCTGCAATCAACAAAGTTCCAGAACCAAGGGCAACTGTTCGGACGTTTGAGTAAGAAGATGCAAAACTAGAGTTTGCCCCTGAAATGGTTACGTTGTAAGTGTTTGCGTTAAACGTGCCTCTTACAACATCAACAGCCCCTCCAATGTTTCTGCTAGTCTCAAATGCGTCTTGCAGTGTTACAGACCCTCCGGGCGTATCTATGGAAAACGGCTGAGTAAACGTCTTACCAGCACTCGTAATCGTCTGACTGCCACGGCCTGCAAACGTCATTTGACCCGTGCCCGACAGCGTAGTGCCTGTACCGTTAATCCAGTTGCCGTAGATCGTTGGTGTAGTTGAACCCGTTGCCAGCGTCATCGTGTTGCTGGTACGGGCACTCATGTCGATAGTGCCGATGTTGTAGGCGGCGTTAATGGTGATAGTTGTCCCACTGTTGGGAAAACCGCTTTCGATTACTGCCACGTCTTGGGCGAGTGGAAAATTAACGGTGCTTGATGCTCCGCCGCTAGTTGCCGCCCATGCTGCAATGTTGTTCCAGTTTGAAGATACTGGCTGTACCCAGTACACCGTCTTGCCCGCATCAAACGTAATCCCCGAGTTGCCTTTGCAGTCACCCAAGCGAGTACCGCTGACAGGAGCAGCAGCACCAGCAATGGTGATGTCGCGGA
>Ga0209229_10000639_pt1 | contig 14260 bp, 10 predicted proteins | sample SanBayMetagenome_FD_187466 | JGI IMG/M metagenome (GOLD analysis project Ga0209229, IMG submission 187466) | Freshwater and sediment microbial communities from dead zone in Sandusky Bay, Ohio, USA (SPAdes) (version 2) | ecosystem: Environmental > Aquatic > Freshwater > Lentic > Sediment... | reverse complement strand
GAATAGCAAAACTTGATATTCTCAGGGATAACGTTATTGTTGTTATGCTATGCAAGGAATCAAAAACACTCTTTCTGCGTTACTTGCTTCTCTCAAACCCAAATCCAACCAACTCGAAATCGAAACCTACTATCAAAACTCCTGCGGACTCAGTGAGGAAGAAATCTATAATATCGTTCGGTGGCTAACAGAAGCATTCTTAGAAGCTGGTTATCACGGTAGAGGTCATTGTAAAATCGTGGATTTTAAACATAAACGTTACAAAACTTTACAACCTGTCCCATTTTGCACGTATCTCGGCGGCTACCCAACAAAAGTTTTGGTGATTGAGCAATATTGTGAAACATAAAAAGGTATGTTGGTGCTAAAGTTTATGAATAATTTTATTAAATAACTTAAAACTCCTCAAGATAAAAAATTTAATTATTCCCAATAATTGCCATAGTATATATATAAAAATAATAGACACCAGAGAAGCTCCGAAAGTAATAACCATTGAAATAGCCGCAGATAACCATGGTTTAGATATTCCTAAACTCAGTAAAGCTGAAGCAATAATGTTATGAGAAACATCAAGATTTTGATTGGTTTTTATTGGGGGAAACTGTCCAGAAATAGAAGCTAAAGAAGCACCAATTGCCAAGCCAATACCTACAATACCTACCGCAGTTTGAAAATTCCGATCACGCTGTGCTTGATCAAGTTCAGTAACTCCTCGAATTGAATTAATTAAATCTTCGAGTAAGTTGAGCCCAGGACTCAAACTGTCATAATCTTTTAGAGCTTGCACTAAATATTTTTCTTGTACCGTCGTGCTAAAGTTTTCAAGAAATTTTAAATTAACGGGAAGCTGCCGACCAGTCCATCGCTCTAAAATCGCCTCTAATTCTGGAATATTAATTTGGGAAATTAGAAATTCAATATGGGGAGAAAACGCCAAAGAGTTCAAGGGTAAATTATACTCCTTTTTTGCCAATTCGTTCACCAATTCAATTCGTCGCTGGTAATTTAGTAAATTAATTTCTATAGTGCGAATTTGATCTGCAAAATATTTTAAATCAATGGCATAATTTGACAAGAGATTTCCGGCTCGAAAGAGACTTTTACGGAGTTTGTTCAAATTACTAGCATTTTCATTTTCTTTCCTAAATGAATTGATATATTTTTGAGTATCTTCATAGTTTTTCTTTAATTTCTGCTTAAGATATCTACTTTGGCTATAAGCCCATAATATTTTGTGCCTGTAGCAAAAAATTCTCATCCAACTAAAGTTTAATTCAGCCGCTTTCTTTGCAGATTGAGCATTGGGATATAATGCGATCACAATATGATAAGATTGTGAAATGTCTTGAATAGACGGGATAATGCGTTGATTGACTGACCGACGCCGTGAAGGGTGTTCAGGGGATTCCTTCAATTGATTCTTATATTGCCCTAATTCAAATAAAACTCCTCCCATAAAACACCCTTGCCCTTGTAAATCACGATCCCAATTAACTTCCTTTACTCCTTTAATCTTTGGAGCTAGTTGTTCATAACAATCTTTAGCTATTTCTTGGTAATGTGGAGTCAATGATTCAGGGACATGAGCCAACAACATCCAGGTCTGTCCTAAAGTTCCTTCATGGAGCAAGCCGTTGGAACTGGGTAGCTTTTCATCAATTTTTGATTTAAGCTTGGAAATAATATTTTGAATTTCAAAACATTGAGTCGTTTCTTTAGGAGAGCAGGCAACTAGCAAGCCATAAGTATCGTTTAACCGTACCGGATAGTAATACCCTTCATAATCAGTTTCTGAAAATTGCTTAATGGGAGGTTGCTTAGGAGCTAGTAGCTCATAATACTCCGTCTCAAAAATAGTATCTGAATTAAGAACAGAGATAGATTCTTGAAATTTAGAGGTAAATATTTTTTGGTTTTCTTCAACCTCTCTGCTATCTTCTCCTAACCCTTCTCGTAAGTCATAGACAAAATAAAACAAGTTTGGGTAGATGAGTGGTTTCATTGGGAGTTACGAATTTTTAGAAATGTCATGAGTCGTTGACCAAGATTAAGCTTACTATTTGTCAGTTTTGGGTCAGGTGTATTGAGAACATTCGTTACTAAGTTCAAAACTTCATTGCTGACTAGATCAGGTTTTCCCTCAAAATAGGCTCGCTTTACGATTTTTCCATCGGAGGGAAATGCTTGAGTTAACTCCTCTTCCGTCGGGAGCAGTTCAGGCGGAATATTTCCCTCGAAGGCTTCTAATTGCATTAGAGCAGATTTATAGTGGGTCTGGAAAGAAGCATTGGCTTGAAAGGCTTCCAGCAGCTTGTGAGTAGCCGATTCCCACTTGTAGGGGTGCAAGGTTAGCCGTTGGCTTGTTTTTTTTAAAACCGTTTGCTCATCGGGACTCAGTGGGGTTTCTAAATTTTCTAGTGCCAGCAAGATCGCCAGCAAGGTTTCATTTCCTACTTTTGCCATAAGTAAATTTAAGTATCACTTATTACGTTAATAATATTAATATAAAATAACTTAGTTTTACCTGTAGCTCAACAATGACTCGCGATGCACTGGTGATAGGAATTAATGGCTACCCAGAGTTGACGGATTTGTCTAAACCCGCACGCGATGCTGAGGCAGTTGCTCAACTTCTGGAGACCTATGGGGATTTTCGGGTACGGCGCTTACCGGAAGCGAATATAAATGGCAAGCTCTGTATCAACCCCGATGGCGTGGTTTCTGGTCGTGAATTGCAGAACGCGATCGCTACTCTTTTTAATCCTGCGGGGGATGATGCTCAAGTCCCAAAAACTGCGCTGTTATTTTTTGCAGGTCATGGTTTACGCGACGTTTGTGGTGGCGTAACAGAAGGTTTCCTTGCCACTAGCGACTCTGATCCAGAGGAGGGATTCTGGGGAGTATCTTTGCAATGGTTAAGGCGATTACTCCAGAAAAGTCCCGTTAAACAGCAAATTATTTGGTTAGATTGCTGCCACAGTGGGGAATTACATAATTTTGACGAGGCAGATCCGGGCAACTTAGGACAGGGAAGAGATAGATGTTTTATTGCTGCCTGTCGTCCTTTTGAGTTAGCTTATGAGTCTTTGAGCGGAAAGCATGGAGTATTGACTCAATTTTTGTTAGAAGGACTTGACCCTCGGGAGAATCCAGAAGGTGTAATTACGAATCATACTTTAGTTGATTTCATTAAGGAAAAGGTGAGAGGAATTCCTCAAGCACCGACTTATAGCAATTCAGGTGATTCTATTCTTCTCACGGATCGCAATATCGAACAAGCTAGTCCCATTCGAGAAGGCATTTGTCCTTATAAGGGGTTGAGGTATTTTGATTTTAATGACGAAGATGCTGAGTATTTTTATGGGCGAACCGAAAGAATAGATGAATTAATTGAGAAAGTTAAGACTAACAATTTTTTAGCCGTTTTGGGGCCATCGGGCTCCGGGAAGTCTTCTTTAGTTAGGGCTGGACTACTGCATCAACTAAAATTAGGACAAAAATCATCAGGAAGTGATTTGTGGAAAATTTACCCTCCCTTTACTCCTGTAGAAAAAGATAAAACCCCACTGCAAAATTTAGTCAGAGTCTTTGTTGATGCGGAAAATAATTTATCTTCTATTGAATCTACCATTGAAAGAGCAAGTCAGCAAAAACAATTGGATTCAAAAGCTGAAGAGTTGATTTTAGCTGGAAAAGAAGGGTTAAAGCGATTAATTGAAGCAACTCAAGCTCCTCGCGTAGTTTTAGTGATTGACCAATTTGAAGAAATTTTTACTCTCTGCCCGGATGATTCAGAAAGGCATCGGTTTTTTGAATGCCTATTAGGGGCTTTAGAAGCAGCCGAAGGCAAACTTTGTCTGATTTTAGTCATGAGGGCCGATTTTTTAGGGAAATGCGCGGAGAAAGAATATTTTGGTTTGACTGAATATATTAATAAAAATCAGTATTTAGTGCCGACTTTAACAGCTTCTGAGTTGGAAGAATCTATTGAAAAACCAGCACGGAAAGTTAGTTTAGGGGTAGAAAAAGGATTAGTTAAGCAAATGGTTGACGATGTTCAAGGTTCTCCGGGTAGCTTGCCGCTTCTGCAATATACCTTGACAGTGCTTTGGCATCAAAAAACGGTGACTCGGCTAACCTTACATGAATATAACCGCTTAGGAGGGGTTAAAGGAGCATTACAAAAGCAGGCTAATTTATTTTTTGAAGACTTGTCGGAAACCGAGCAGAAAATTGCCAAGCGAATTTTCCTAGAGCTAACTCAGTTAGGAGAGGGAACAGAAGACACTCGCCGCCGTGTACTCAAAACTGAGTTGGTTACGACAGAGTATAGTGAAGAAGCTATTGATAATATTCTGCAAAAATTAGTCAAAGTTCGCTTAGTAGTTGCTGATGAATTACAGGCTAGAGGTCAAGCCGATAATAAAGCTCTAACCGTTATTGATATTGCACATGAGTCCTTAATTCGTCACTGGCCGCAACTCAAAAGCTGGTTGGAAGAAAACCGAGAAATGCTGCGTCGGAAGCGACAAATTGAGGATCAAGTTAAGCACTGGTTTGAGGGTGGAAAATCTCGGCAACGCGGTGATTTATTAGCGGGGAGTCGTTTAGCGGTTGCCCAAGATTTTTGGAAAGAGAATCCGGCAGAGCTTTCTCCAATTGCTGTAGAGCTAATTCAATTGAGCCAGGAGGCTGAGACTCAGGCTAGGTTGGAGGAAATGGAAGCTCAACTTACCTTAGAAAGAGAAATTCAGGACAAAGAAACGGCTCAGAAAGAAAAACTAATTCTTGAATCTGCTAACCAGAAAGCCAAGCGCAGAATTAAAATTGGTTCAATCTTTTTGGGGGTGAGTTTAATTTTAACTGTTGCATTTTTAGGAACTGCCACGATCGCTCGTTATCAGCAACGGGAAGCGGAAGAAGGAACGAAACTTGAACAAGCGGGGGTGAGTGCCTTACGACAATTGCGATCGGGAGAATTAGAAGCACTCCTTTCCGCCATGCAAAGCGGTCAACAATTGCAAGAACTGGTTAAAAATGGTCGTCCTCCCCAAGATTATCCAGCCGCCAGTCCTGTTTTAGCATTGCAGAAAATTCTCGATACGATTTATGAGCGCAATCGCTTTGATCGTGGGGAAGATGAAGTGAAAGCCGCCACCTTTAGTCCCGATGGACAAGCCGTTGCTACAGCCGGAAGAGATGGAGTGATTAGAATTTGGAGCCTATCAGGAACTACAGAAGCCGTTGAACTCCGGGGACATAAAGAGGGGGTGCTAGGTGGAATCAATGACATCAGTTTTAGTCCCAATAGCCAGCAAATCGTCAGTGCTGGGGGAGATGGAACTGTTCGCCTCTGGAAAATCTCCGGTCAACAATTGATGCAGATGGAACATCAAACTGTTGTTAATACCGTGGTGTTTGCACCTGATGGAGAGACTTTTGCTTCCGGTGATGATTATGGTGTCGTGCTTTTATGGAACCAGTCGGGAGAGAACAAGAAAAAATTTGAACATCTTGGTGGTGTGAATCAAATTACTTTTAGCCCTAATGGTCAAATCCTAGCAACCGCAGGGAAAGATGGTAGGGTTCGATTATGGGAAACATCTGGTAAAGAAATTGCCAAATTTCAAGCCCATCCACAACGAGTTTTTTCTGTTAGCTTTAGCCCCGATGGTCAGCAGTTAGCAACCACAGGAGACGACGAAGCAGTTCGGCTCTGGAATTTATCTGGTAAAGAAGTGCAGCAAATTGAGGGGCATCAAGGCTGGGTGATTGCCGTGAATTTTAGCCCCGATGGAGAGCAGTTGGCAACCGCAGGAGATGATGGAACTGTCCGATTATGGGAACGTTCCGGTCGAGAAATTGTCCGGTTACAAGGTCATCGCGGGACGGTCTGGCGAGCCAATTTTAGCCCGGATGGTCGCTATCTCATTAGTGCCGGACGAGATGGCAGTTCTCGGCTCTGGGATTTGTCAACAAAAGCAACTTTACAGTTTCCCGGTCATCAAGAAGATGTTAATACAGTCAGTTTTAGCCCCGATGGACAGGAAGTGATTGGTGCCGGGGATGAAGGAATTGTCCGCGTTTGGAATTTATCAGGAAAAGAATTGGCTAAATGGACTGCTAATTCTCGCGGTGCAATTTGGAGTATAAGCCATAGTCCCAATGCTAATATCATTGCCACAGCGGGATTTGAAAACACGGTACGACTGTGGGATCGTTCGGGCACTTCCTTGGGGCAGTTGACGGGTCATCAATCTTGGGTGAACAGTGTGGAGTTTAGTCCCGATGGTCAACAGATTGTCACTTCAGGAGCAGACAAAACAGCGCGGCTCTGGACAGTCTCTGGTGAATTGGTGGCAACCCTAGAGGGACATAAAGCGGTTGTGGGTAAGGTGGCGTTCAGTCCTGATGGGCGGCAGATTGCGAGTACGGACTGGGATGGGAAAATCAAGCTATGGGATGTGTCGGGCAAGTTGCAGAAGGAATGGCAGGGCCATGAAGGACAAATCCGCAGTATTAGTTTTAGTCCCGATGGCAGCCAGTTGGTGACGGCAGATAACAATAGTATGGTGCGGGTATGGGATAAATCAGGACGGCAGCAACTGGAGTTTTTTAGCTATCAGAGTGGGATTAATGCGGTGGGTTTTCGTCCCGATGGGTTGTACCTGGCTACGGGGGGGATGGATGGCACGGTGCGATTGTGGGATTTCCAGGGGCGACAAGTGGCTGAGTTTACCAATGAGCAAGGAGCCATTTGGGGTCTGAAATTTAGTGCTGATGGGCAATCAATTTTAGCAGGAGGAGATATGGGAAGTTTGCAGTTATGGGAAACCCTGGAGTTAGATGAGTTATTGCTGGCCGGGTGTAACTGGTTGGAAGGGTATTTTGTAAATGCTTCTGAGTCTTCAAAAGTCCGAAATTTTTGTCATGAATAGATTTAGCTTGTGTTTTCAAGGGAAATTACAATGAGAAGATTTCAAGGCAATTCGTTGAAATTGATTAAAATTAATTATAAAGTTTTGATAGTTCAACTTCAGCTATCCCTTCTAATAGGCAGTTGTAACTTCATCAATGGTGTTCCCAATCTGAGGAATACTCAAAGTAGCTCAATCTCTCAAGAAAATTTAGAAGAGGCTCGAAATTTAGTTAATTATATTTCAGATTTATCAATTCAATCATTATCCTTTAACAATAATTTTTGTGGCGATAATTTAACGAGATTACAAAGTGAATTTCCAATTGTAGTCTATCCAGTAGTAATTGATATGGATATAAGTGATATCGAGAATAGTAAACAATTACTCGAAGAAATAAAACTCCTATCCTGTAGTTTTATTATCAAGCAGGAAAAAGAAGAAAGGCAAATAATGCTTGCTTTATTTACAAACAAAGAAAGGGCTAAAAATTTTATTTTGAGTAGTAGGATTCCCAAAGCTAGGGTAGGCAATCCAGTTAGAATAGAGCATCCACCAGATGCAGAAGTTGCTCAACTGGGACAGATTAATACCTCGCTAGTTTCCTGGTTAATTTATATTGGTGCGGAAAAAGAAAAGCTATTCAAGATAATTGTTCCTACGCACATACCACCCAATTTCAGCCTTGCGAGTATTAATATTACTTTTGGCCAATATAGAAGCTATAAATTAAGCTATCAAGGAATCAATGGAGAATGTTTCTCAATGGAGGGTCGAGGTTGGGATGGAGGTGCTGGAGGAGACTTTTCTCGCTTCCAACAAATCGATATAAAATCTGATATTTTTCGTACAGAAAAGTTCATTTACGGCGAAGGACACGATAACAAAAGTTTTTTTAGTTCCGCTATGGGGGTCATGTTGATTGATGACAATTCAATTTCTAAATCCAGTATAGAAGGCTCTTACGATTTTATATCTCCTCCTCCTTTTCGGTTCTCCTCTGACTACTCCTCTGACTGTAAAGTTCTAGCAGTACCGGAATTAGTGAAAATTTTCAAATCCATGAAATATCTAAACTAACAAATATATACTGCTGGTAAACATTTCCGCAGAAATCCGAGAAAAAGCCTTAAAAAAGTTGAGATATCTACAAGCATTTTGTCAAAATAAGTAACTTTCTATATTATGAAAACCCAAATTTTTGCTTTACTCTTACAACTCCATTTAGTTTTGCTTTTGTCAGGATGTAACCTAATTGATGGTGTTTTTAATTATGGAAAACCGCCCCGAATTTCTGAGGACAATCCTTTTAGCTCAGTGAATTTCCCCCTAGAGTCTTGTAGTGATTCTCTGCCAGAGGATGAAAGGGCCTATCCAGTGGAAATTTATACTATCTTTATTCTTTTTGATTCTTCCAAATCCTATATCTCTGATAAACTTAGAGAAAAATACTGTAAAAATGTAATAATTTCCACATCCGATCAATATGAATCTCGTATCCAAATTGGCTCTTTTGTCGGTTCAAATAGAGCAAAAAAATTTCAAGAAATTTTGAGTCGTGACTTTGAAAATGTTGAAATTAGTGAATTAACTATTATCGGCATCGAGTCTGTCAATAAATCTTCTGAATCAGACAAATTTTTTCAACTATCTCAGGAGCTCATTAGCCCTCAAGAAATTGGAGCTTCTGCATTATTAAATGAAATTCAGATTGGTAAATTATTAAGTATTGACGAAACACTAGCATCGGGAAGGATAGATGGACAAAACAGACAATACCCTATCAAAGTAGTTTTGCCAACTTACATACCTCAAGGCTTCAAACTAGAAATGCTTGAAATCAAAAATGATGAACGTTTTGGCAACGAATATAGACTTTTATACCGAAACTTCAATAATAATCATTGCTTTAGCTTTCGCGGTGGCTTTATCGGCCAATTTGGAGGCCCTGCGGTTTTTGCGACAACGGTAGATGCTACTTCAACGGCATTAGGTCGAGTACCTATAATGATAGTGGAGTCAAATAAAATTAATAGCCTAACTGATTATATAGGATTTAGGAATGAAGTTGAACGAAGAAAATTTGGAGAATTTGAGTTTAAATCTACAGGTTATCAACATGAAGAAAAATATTCTTGTAAACCCATGAATTTTGTAGAGGCTGTTAAAGTTGCAGAATCCTTCCAGTTTTTACAGCCCGATGTCCAACTAGAGGATAAATAGAGATTATATTGAATCCTAAATGACAAAAATTATAAGCCCTTATATGGCCGCTTTATCTATTGTTCATTAAATTTACATCTCATTAACATAAATAATCAGTTTATAGGGAAAAATTAACCTAAAAACTTTTTAGATATCTGAGGGATTTAAGGATTTTAACGGTTTCTTGTAATTTTATCCCTTGACAAGGAGTTTCGGTTCGCTCCCAGCGAGGAGATTCAAAATTGTAAGCATTACCATCTTTCACAAAACTATCACCCCTGATACCTACTTGTTCTTTATTTTGGTCGAAACTCAAATATTCCAGAGTAATTACACCAAAAATAGGTGAAAATACTTCCACATTTATAGATACATGAGGAGCATCTCCAAAGCCACCAGTACCACCCATAATAAAAAAGCAGTGATTGCTTTTATTTTTATACGCAATTTGGTAACTTGGGGAGGGCGGGTCTGTTTGCACCTTAAACCTTTCAATTTTAAAACCTGAAGGAATATAAGTCGGTATAGCAACTTTTACATCGGTTCCGCGATCGCTTTTCAGGCTATCGAGAAATTCCAATTGTTTGGCTTGGGAATCTGTTAAAATTCCACTGTTTATAAAATAATCTTTGGCAACATAATGATTGATTGTTTCATTGGTTGGATTGGGTTCAACATAGGGAGTATCGGTAACTACTATAGCTTCTCCTACATATCCGCTTTTCATCTCCCGAATCATTATATCTTTAAAATCCTCGGCACGTTTTCGACTGTAAAAATAGCCTAAATATATAACATCTTGATTCCAATCAACAGCCCTACAAAAAAGCTGGTTAACCTTTTGTAAGTTATTTTCACTGTAATCAATATAGACTGGATAAAATTCCACTGGATAAGCTTGCGGGTCATCTGGTGGCTGATCTCCGCAAGACACTTGCGGAAAGGATACGCTATCAAATGGATTAGGTGATTGTGGTGGTGTAGGTGTCTGCGGAGTGATCGGGATTTGAGATTGAGTGCCACCACATCCAGCTAAAATCCCACTCATTAAGCATATCAGTAGCTTTTTTTTCATGACTTTACTTTATCCTTTTAACACCCTAGAATTAATTAATTTGATTAGCATTAAGGATACAAATAGTGGAGATGTTTGAAATTATCAAGGATTCAAGTATTGAAAAGATTCAACAATTTTCACTGCTTCTTGAACTTTAACAGGATTGCACATATCATTTCTTAAAGTCATAAATGAATATCTCTGTGGACTCATTAACAATCCTCCTTCAAAAACAAGCATTATGTTTGCCTGGTTAGAAAATAAATCAAACTCTGTTTTTTCTAAAATAACTTTTCCTAACGCATGAGATTGAACTTCAAGAGGCTGATAATCATTTGGAGCGCCACCCCAGCCTCCTGAATTTCCATGTATCATAAAACAAGAGTTATTAGAATTTCGATATTTAATTCTGTATTCTGGCCCACCAAAACTTTCTCCCTGTTCAAAGCTAAATACCTTGTAACCATTCGGAATGTAGGTAGGAAGAATCACTTTCATGGGAATTCGACTGCGGTTGTTTTTATCAAGATTGAGTAATGACTGAATTTGTGAGTCATTCAATTTTGCCAAATGCCCTATATCAGAAGGAGATGCCATTACTCTATAGGAACTTCCTATTTGAATAGAAGCATTCAGTTTATTGGTTATTTTTTGCTTAAAATAATTTGCACTTTTTGGTGTGATGAAATAACCTAAAATAACTAAAGTTTTACCTCTGGTGGAAGAATCATACAATGGGAAAGGCGCTTGACCTATGTGAGCATTTTTACACAAATGAGATTGAATTTGTTGAAAAAAATCTCTTTCTGTCCAGACAAAAACTGGATAAAATTCCACCGGATAAGCTTGCGGGTCATCTGGCGGCTGATCTCCGCAAGAGTCTTGGGGAAAGGAAACACTATCAAATGGATTAGGTGATTGTAGTGGTGTAGGCGTCTGCGGAGTGATCGGGATTTGAGATTGAGTGCCACCACATCCAGCTAAAATCCCACTCATTAAGCATATTAGTAGCTTTTGTTTCATGACTTTACTTTCTCCTTTTGTTGTTAGTTAGTTGAGGGTCTATAAGATTTAGGGATTCAAGTATTGCAAAGATTCAACAATTTTAACCGCTTCTTGAATGCTGATAGAGCGACATTCTTTATCTCCTACTCGCCTTGGAGGACCCGATCCCAAACCATAAGCTTGCTGACTTCCTAGGACTCCTCCATAAACTGAAGTAACTAGGCTTGACTGAGTACGATCGCGGTGATTATCTGTGTATTCTAATATGACTTTACCTAAAGCTGGAGATATCACTTCAACCGGCTGATAATCTCTAGGTCCATCCCCCCATCCTCCTGAGCTACCACCTATCGAGAAACAGAAATTATTATTGTTTTTATATAAAATGCCGTATGAAGGACCCCATCGCCGATCATCCATAAGGCTAAACTTAGCTATTTGATAACCTTCAGGTACATAAGTAGGCACAATAGGTTTAAAAGTCTGATTACGGTAATTATTTTTATCCATGCTTAATATCTCTTGAACCTGTGCCTCATTTAACTTGGCTAAATCTCTTAATTCAGAAGGAGCTACTTTCATTTCATAGGAAGTTCCTACCTTGACATCACTCAAATAATGACCGACCGTATTTTTCAATTCTTCAGCTTGATTTTTATCTAAAAAATAGCCTAATACCAATACTTCAAAAAAATCAGAAGCATAACCTCTTCTTACATTTTCACAAAAATTGGATTTGATAAATTCTTGAATTTCTCCTCTATACTTGCTACTATCTGAAGGATAATTGCCTACATCAAAAAAAACTGGATAAATTTTTGTTGGATAACTGCTGATGTTTTCCAGATTATCTCCACAATATTTAGGAGATAAATCAATCTTAGGTAAGCTAAATTCCTTTTCCTGTCCATAGGAAAAAATGCCCTCAATGAAATTACAACCGGACAAGAGCAAGGTTAAACTCAATGAAAAAAGCCGCCAATATATTTTTCTCATAATTAACCAAATGATGGTATTTTTCAGGGTTTTATTTTTAGTCAATTTAAGGAGCCTCAATAATACTGACTTCACCAATTTCTACATTGGCAAATTTTGACTGAATTAACGTTTTAAACTGATTAGCTCGTTCTTGTCCAACGAAAGAAGCCACTTGAATATAGTCTTCATCTAAAGATTTTCGATAGATTTTCAGGGAATCTCGGCAAAACTGAGACTGTACCGACTCTAAATTGCTTTCACTATAATCAATGAAAACTGGGTAAAACTCAACCGGGTAAGCATCTGGGTCTTCTGGTAAACTGTCACCACAAGAGTCCTTGGGGAATGACATAGATTGAAACGGGTTATTAGTTGACGGGGGCTTAGTTGTCTGAGGGGGATTCAAAAGATGCAAGGATTGGATCACTTTGATGAGTTCTTGAAGGCTAGGTTGTTGATTACATCCATGACCTGCGTCAAATCCTAAAATATATCCTAAATCAGAACCCGTAGCATCAACCTTCACCATGTCAAATCCTGTCGTAAAGTCACTACTCAACCGATTAGTCTCTGTATAACCCAAATTGACATAACCTAAAGCGTGTGAGTAAATCGCTCTGACAGTTTCATGAGCCGCAGGAGCATCACCTCGTAGTCCAGTATCATATATCCTAAAACAAGCATTATGCCGATTTTTGTAGGAAATACGATAATCTCCCCATTGATTTATTGTGAATTCATCAACTTTAAACCCATGAGGTAAATAAGTTGGAACAATTGCTTTTACTTTCCTTATTCTGGTATCTTCTGATCTGAGGCTAATCCTAGCACGATATTCTTCTAACGAAACTAATTGCTCAATTTGAGATTCTGTTAATCCCGCTGCTGCGCCAATCTCCTCCTTAGTGGTAAATACAGTGATTTGAGATGGTGGAACTTCAATAATTTGGGGTGAACTTAACTGAATGATATCATTGTCCAGTTCAGATTCAATGAGTTGCTTAAAATCAGCGGCTTTATCTCGATTAATGAATGAGGCAATTTCATATTGTTCATGCCTTCCCCAAACTGAAAAATTTGAACAGAATTGAGACTTAATTATTTCGCCATTTCTACGATTTCCCTCCATATCTCGTATATTATTCTTTAGAGTAACAGAATAAACTTCAATGGGATAAACGTGTGAATCTATTGGCAAAGTATCACCACAAGACTCCAAGGGAAAATTAGTGGCAGCAAACTGGTTGTTCTCAGATATTGCCGAAGAATTTGATTGGTTTCCATAATTCAAAAGTCCTCCTACTAAATTGCATCCTGATAGCAAGACTCCGATAAATAGTGGGGTGGCTAAAAAGTATTTAATATTTTTCATGGTTTTATTGACTCCAGTAAAATGCTTCTAAGGCTGCAAAAATTGAAAAGATTCAGCGACTTTCACCGCTTCCACAAAACTCATCGGTTCACAAGGTTCTGGATGTCCATACCCGGGAGAAGAAAACTCAAACTGTCCAAAATCTAGACGATTTTCTAACCCTCTATAAAATCCCACAGAAGAGACTTGACCACTCTTTTTTTCAGAAGTATGAGCAGCAATAGTGGTTTGACCGAGTGCTGGAGAATTAGCCTTGACAATTGCGGAAAGAACAGGAGGACCTCCTATCGGTTGAATAAACCCTCCTCGAAATATAAAACACTGATTATTCATTGGATTTTTATATCTAAGGAAGTAAGCATTACCATAGCTGGGTGATGAATCTATCCTCAAACTAGCCAATTCAAAACCTTTAGGAATGTAAGTTGGTAAAATCACTTTGATTTTATACGGATCTTTTGCCCTTCCTAGATGAAATGATTCACTTCTATCAATTGATAGTAAATTATTAAACTCTTGTTCACTGAGTAATGCAGCCTGACTAACTTTGAGCGGAGTATTAAAATTTTTTGCAACCTCAGAAGAGTTTCCCGATGATTCATTTACGGAGTCTGCTGTAATAATTGTTGCTTCGGAGATGAAGACCTTATCTAAATAACCACTCAAAGTCTCTCTAAAATATTCAGCCCTCTGTTTGCTGATAAATGTTCCCACTTGTATGAT
>Ga0209229_10000638_pt1 | contig 14268 bp, 2 predicted proteins | sample SanBayMetagenome_FD_187466 | JGI IMG/M metagenome (GOLD analysis project Ga0209229, IMG submission 187466) | Freshwater and sediment microbial communities from dead zone in Sandusky Bay, Ohio, USA (SPAdes) (version 2) | ecosystem: Environmental > Aquatic > Freshwater > Lentic > Sediment | place... | reverse complement strand
AGTCAAGGACAATGGGATGAAGCGATCGCCCAATATCAAAAAGCCTTAGAAATTAATCCTGACTATGCGGAAGCCTTAAAAAATTTAGGGGAATCTTTATGGAAAAAAGGCAATACCGCCGAAGCCACTAATGCTTGGAAAAAAGCCTTAGCCTTATATACACAACAGGGGAATAATAAAGCCGTCCTACAACTGGAACAACTGTTAAGTCAAACCTCACAATAATATTAATTGTAGGGGCGGGTTCCGTAAAAATTTATAATTCCTACAGATCACCTTTATAAACCCGCCCGACTAGATTTTTTAGATCATCCGATAAAAATGAATAATCAGGATGGGTATAGAGTTTTTGATAAAATTTTCCCAGTTCAGAATAGCCTGATTCAGCATTTTTTAAAGTTTGTTGATCGGGATGTAAACGAAAACTCGATAACTTTTGATTCACAAACCCTATTTTATAGCAACTCATTATTCTTAACCATAGATCTAAGTCTAACAACTGTTTAAATTCTGAGTCAAACCCACCCAGTTGTTCAACGGTGGCTTTTTTAAGCAAAACTGTACTGGGTTCTCCGATTTTATTCAGTGGATTTTGGAGCAACTGCGGATCAGCTAATAAGTCTTTCCCTATTTGTATTGGTTTTAAATTAGACCAGGCTTGATGTAAATCTTGATAACCATAATAGGCTTTAAGTAAGATTTTATTCGAGATTGCTTCTGGAGATAAGATAATATTTCTTGGAGAAAAAACTAGACCAATTTCTGCATCTGTTTCCGCTAAATTCACGAATTGTTCAAGACAATGGGGTTCTAATAAATCATCTTGGAATAGAAACTTAATATATTTACCTTGCGCTTGAGATATGCAATAATTCCAATTTTTTGCTAACCCATATTGTTCATGTTGAAACACTGATAATTTAACAGAACAATTTTTTTGGAAATCTTGAATAATTTCTAAGGTTTTATCCGTTGAAGCATCATCAGAAATAATAATTTCTAGGTGGGGATAGGTTTGATTAACCGCACTTAATAACGCCTCTGTTAGATATTTTTCCCCATTATAAGTAGGAATACAAATACTAACTAGGGGAAGTTCAGAACCAGAACCTTTAAATTGGGGTAAAATTTTAGTTTGAGGCGAATCGGATAGTTGAGAACCGCTTAAATAGGCTTCTTGCAAAATTTGGCGATAACTTTCTACCATTTGATCAAAGTTATTAAATCGTTCTAAAACATTTGAGGAATTTTCAGCTAGGTGCGATCGCAATTTTTCATCCGTTAATAATTGAGTGATAACCTTCGCTAAAGCGTCAATATTACCCGCAGGATAAAATAGCCCATTCACCCCCGGTTTAACTTGTTCTTTGACTCCAAAAACGGGTGTAGCAATGATCGGTAAACCATAGGCCATTGCTTCTAAAATAACCCTGGGAAAACTTTCAATTCGAGAGGTTAAAATAAATATATCCGCAGCCCGATAGTAACGTTCTGTATCACGAGTTTCAGGAACAATATTAATTTTTTCTTGTAAAACTATTGGTAAACTCCTGACCAGACTTTTTAATTCATCACTATAGGGACTGGGGCGATCGCCAACAATCAAAATTTTAGCTTTTTTCTGCCATTCTGGAGGTAATTTAGCAAAAGCTAAGGGTAAATCTTTTTGTCCTTTCCGAGATCCCACAGTTCCCAATATTAATAAAACAATTTCATCGGCTTTAATCTTTAAAGACTCTCTGGCTTTTTCCCTTGTCCAAGTCGGCTTAATAGTTTGAAATTGATTCCGATTAATCCCATTATAAATTACGGTAAAATTATCAGAATAATTTAGAGGTAAATAATTCTTCTGAGTTTCAGAGGAGACAAATACTACTCGATAAGGAAACCGAAAACACTCTAAAGCATGACGAGTAATTTCTTCTCCTAACCCTTGTAAATAAGTCTCGATAGGTTCACTTTCATGGATATTCCAAATACAAGGGATTCCTAACCGTTGAGCGCAGTCTACTAGGAAAAAATTCGGTAATGTATTGATATAAAAAACATCAATTTTAAGTTTAGATAACTGCTGACTTAATTTTTGCATCACCAGATGATAGGTAGCTGGATCATAATTTTTAGCTAAGGGATGGGGTTGACAAATAATTACCTGTATTCCCTGTTTTTGATATTCTACTTGTAATGGCCCTTCTTGAAAGGAAAATACAATGGGTTCAATTATTCCGGTTTTTGCTAACTCCACTGCAATTTCATATTGATGTAAAGGAGCGCCTGTTAAATCTAATAAATGACTCCCCATTAACACCCGCAACCGTTTTTTTATTGACCCCAAGAAAAACCGCCGAGGTTGGATTCTAAAATTCTCATCCGCTAAGGATAAATGAGGACTATAATAGGGATCAACTTTATTCCCATATAAGCGTCGAAATGCAGCCACTTCTTGCGGGGAATCATCATAACCTCTAGTAGCGCCTTCGTGATGAATTAATTCTGCTGTAGGACAATAAACGCTTCTCCATCCTTTCTCACTGAGTCGATAGCAATAATCAACATCATTGTACGCAACAGCAAACTGTTCTGAATCAAATCCTCCTAACTCTAAAAATAAATTTCGAGGTGTTAATAAACAAGCTGCACTAACCGCAGAATAATTTCTCACTACTTGGATATAACTTAAGTAACCATTGACTTGACTTAATCTTAATTTAAACGCATGACCCGCTAATCCTTGATGGAGTCCATGAACGACTCCAGCGTGTTGAATTTTTTGATTAGGAAATACTAATTTTGCCCCGACAGCACCGACTCCTTTGATTTGAGCATAACCCATCATTTGACTCAACCAATGGGGAGAAATGACTTCAGTATCATTATTGAGGAATAATATATAATCACTATGAATCTGTTGAACGGCTTGATTATGAATCGCTGCAAAATTAAAGGTTTTATCAGGAGTTTCAATCTTTAATACTTGCTGGGGAATCTGTTCTAAATAGGCTAGGGTATCAGGATCATCACTGCCATTGTCAATGATCACAATTTGATAATTTTGATAGGTTGTTTTCTTCAGGGAAGATAAACAAGCTTCTAATAACTGTTTTTGATTTTTAGTGGGAATTATAATAGTAATTGCTGGCCCTTGATCGGGAAATTGATGTTCAAAAACCCCTACTTGTTTATGAATCGCCCAGTTAGGTTGTTGAATATTTGCTGTGATTTTCCGACGTTCAAAAGCTGCTTGTAAAGATTGAATAGATGCTTTAAAACTATTGGGTTTAGCAATAGCTGAAGTGGCTATTGAACCCGGAATTGCTCGCCAATGATAGAGAATTAAAGGCAGATGAGCAATATACTTACAAATTTCTGTTGCTCTTAAGGCAAAATCATAATCCTGCGCCCCTTCAAATCCAATTCTAAATCCCTCCAATTGTTCAAATATTTCTCGTTTCACTCCCCATAAATGACCGATATACATATAGGATAAAAGCAATTCTGGCGACCAATCAGGTTTAAATTGAGGAGCAAAATGATTACCTTGACTATCAATTTTATCATCATCGGAATAGAGAAAATCTGTTTCTGGATGTTCCCCTAAATATAAGGCTATTTCTGCTAAAGCATCGAGGGTGAGTTGATCATCATGATCTAAAAACAGTAAAAATTCTCCTGTTGCTAGACTTGCTGCACTATTACTAGCTTGACTAATATTACCATTTTCTGGGCGGAATATGACACGAATGCGAGGATCTTTTGTTTGCAATTGATTTAAGATTTTTTGAATTTCTGCATCGGTACTACCATCATCTGCAATACAGAGTTCCCAATTAACATAAATTTGATCGGTGACACTGGCGATCGCTTTTTCTAAATACTCTACAGGAGAATTATACACTGGCATAATTACAGACAGTTTAGGAAGTTTGGGAATATTTTCTTTTAAACGAGATTGTAAAAAAGTCTGGGTTTGTTCATTCCACTGATTCACTTTTAACCAGGCTTGATAAGGTTGTAAAACTTGGGGACTGACGGGGGATAAACTCTGATTATTTTCAGGGTTGAGAGCAGGTTTAACTGGAGAAATTTCTGATAAAATAGGTTGAGTAGCATCGGGCTTTAATTCAGTTTTTAAATGCTCAATTTCCCGTTCTAAATTTCTAATTTTTAGCCAATCTTGGCAGATCCAGGTTTGAGGAGGATCTGAGGGTTGCCACTGCGACCAGGATAACTGAGGTTCTGCATTTAAAGGAGAAGATTGAGCTTCTAATGCTAAGTATATATCTAAGGCTTTGGGAAAATATTGTTTAATTATTTCTATTCTGTAGCCATGAGATGCCTCATGGTTTAATAAATTGGGTCGGATGATTTTCTGATAGTTAGGATGAGATAGTTTTAAATTAAATTTTTGATTAATTTTTATAATTAATTTTTCAGGATTCTTGATGAATTTGTTTAAATTTAACAATACACAATTTGAAGAATTTTGACGATAGAATTCTAATATTTTTTGATTATATTCAATCCAGGTTTCTACAGCAATTTGAGGTTGATTCTGAATCAGTTCATCTGTTCCTCGACGATATAAAGAATCCACAACTTCCCAAGGAGAACGATACACAAAAATAAACTTAGCTTGAGGAATTAAGGTCTGCCAAAAATTTAAAAATAATGTCGTGCGCGGATCTTTCCATCCCCAAAGATTTCTTTGGGATTTTCGGATGATTAAGGTTTTAGCAACTGTTACATATTCGGGTAAGATGTGTTTGTTAGGTTGAATCATCCACCCGTCAATATCTAAATTTTGCGATCGCAATACGGTTTGATGAAACTGCACAAAGTCAACATCCTCAAAATGCCCCCTAATATTACCTGTATCAGCCCCAATTAATTCATCTCCTAAATACACACCAGCCTCTTGCAAAACAGCCGCAATTAAGGACGTTCCTGAACGGTGCATCCCTGTGATCACCAATACATTTGTATAAGGAAGGGTGATCATATCTGGTGGTAACTCCTGACTCGGGACAGGGGGGTGAGTAGAAATAGGTTCCAGAGAACGTAAAATATCGGACTCTCGCATTATGTTAGTTGGGTTTGTTGAATTTGGCTTTGTTGATCCTAGAGTTATACTAGGGCTAATACAATATTAAATTAATCTTAATTTTTTTTCGGAGGTTGATAGGGATATGATCGGCAACTTCCTAACTCAACTAATCCCCTTATTTAACGAAATGTATACTTTGAATAAGTTTTGTTTCAAAGTCCGGAAAAGCTGAAAAAATTTAGATCAAATCCCGAATAGGATGATATACTAAATTTCAGATGGAATCCATCTTCTAGTCTTAAACCACGCTGCTACTGGACACATTATTTTTGTTTGAATATTTCTCTGCTTAATAAGCTGTACTGTGCCGGATAGCTTATTGGGGTGGGGATGTTAATGGCTATTAAATCTAATAGCCTGGGTTTGACTTGATCTTAATTTAGATAATTGAGGACACAAGAAAAATTATGCCTGATTTATATGAACCGAATGACTCCCTGGGAGGAGGGGCTACTAACTTAGGGGTAGTCAGTACAGCCTTATCGATACCGAACTTGAGTATTGATTCTTATAACGAAGATTGGTTTAAGTTTCAAACCACAGGTAACGGTGCAACAACTGTCGGGATTAATTTCCTACACGCACAAGGAGATTTAGATCTGCAAGTCCGTGATTTTAATGGGAATTGGCTAGGGAGTTCTACTAGCTCTAGCAATAACGAAACCGTTAACTTAAGCTATCTCCCTGCTGGAACCTACTATGCCCAGATTTACGGATGGAATGGTGCTAGTAACCCGAACTATACGTTAAATCTTTCCACACCTTCTGCCCCCCCTGGCATCCCGATCCCCCCTGCCCCCCCTACAACACAGTTTGATGATTGGTATGAAGAAAATGATTTTCTCGGAACGGGCGATTTAGGATCACTACAAGGATTGAACCCCTACTATGGTTTAGTGCTTCAGTCTAATGATCAAGATTGGTTCCAGTTTCAAACCACGAATACGGGAACCCTGAATGTTCGCCTAGATTTCCTCAATTCTCTGGGAGATTTAGATTTTGAACTCTATAATAGCGCAGGCGAACGGGTGGGTGCCTCCGCTACCTCTGGAGATGTAGAACAGATCAGCATTCCCAATGCCGCCCCAGGTATTTATCATGCCAAGGTGATTGGATACAATGGAGCGAGTAACTCCAACTATAGTCTCACTGTTGATGCTCCCACTGCTGCGGCCACCTTTGATGATCGGTATGAAGAAAATGACTCCCTGGGAGGAGCAGCGCCATTACAACTACAAAATGGTCAATTTTCTGACAACAGTTTAATCTTAGCCGCCAACGATCAGGACTGGTTCCAGTTTACGGTTCCCCAAAATCCGAGTCCTGGTAGCAATATTAGTGCTAATCTTGTTAACTCTATAGCCACCCTAGGCTTAGATTTGTACGATCAAAATGGCAACTGGGTTAACAGTTCATATAACTTCTCTAATGGCTACTCTAATGGTGCAACTGTTCCCTTAGATTATCTAACTCCGGGAACCTATTATGCCGACGTTTGGGGGTACTCTGATTACGCTAACCCTGCCAACCCCAACGCTGCACCCATTACCTACGGCCTCTCAATTAATGCCACTTCTGGTGGTAGTAGTGGAATTCCCAATGATGTCTATGAACCGAATGATAGTCAAGTAACTGCGACTCCCTTAATGGGGAATGCCAGCTACACCAACCTAACCATAACCCCCAATAATCCTGACTGGTTCCAATTTACCCTACCCGCAAACCTGGCTCCGAGCAGTAGCTTCGGTATTAGTTTCTTGAACTCTCAAGGAGATCTCGACATCTCCCTCCATGATCAAAATGGCAACTCGATTAACAGTTCATCATCAGGTTCCAGTGACACCGAAAGTATCCCTTTAAGTGGACTGACTGAGGGAACCTACTATGCACAAGTTATTGGTTGGAATGGATCGACCAGTCCTAACTACAGCTTAACGCTGAATACGCCTTTGGGTAGTAGTACGGTTACGGATGATCGGTATGAACAAAATGACTCCCTGGGAGGAGCAGCGCGATTAGAGATATCAAATGGTCAATTTTCTGCCAACAGCTTAGTCGCCAACGATGATGACTGGTTCCAATTTACGGTTCCCCAAAATCCGATCCCGGGTAGCAACATTAATATCGGGTTTAGTAACGCTCAAGGCAACCTTGACCTGTATTTGTACGATCAAAATGGGTACTACGTTAACGCTTCCTATAACTGGTGGGATGGCGAAACCATTTACTTAGATAACCTACCCGGTGGCACATACTACGCACAGGTGACGGGCTATGGAGCAACGAACCCCAACTATAGTCTGAATATTAATGCCCAAGGAGGAGGAATAGCACCACCGACGACGGGCAGCGATGATCAATTTGAAGACAATGATCTTCAAACATCGGCAGCTATTTTACCGTCAGGACAACAAACCTTTAACACTTTGAGGGCTTTAGATGATGATTGGTACAAATTCACGCTTAACGGCCCAGCCCAAGCCAGTGATTACGTCAGTATAGATTTTCAGCACAATCTAGGAGATTTAGACCTAGAAGTGTTAACACCAACAGGTCAATATTTGGGTTCCTACGGTGTCGGTAATAGTGAACAAATTAGTCTCACTGATCAACCCGCAGGAGATTATTATATTCATGCCTACGGCTATGCTGGAGCAACGAACAGCTATCGCCTTAATGTTGTCACCTCAACCGCCGCCGGCCCGATCAATAATACCGGAGATGATCGATTTGAAGAAAATGATAATGCAGGTCAAGCTGCTAGTCTGCAAGCAAAACTCCTGAGTGGGGAAAGCAGTTTTGCGGATCTGAAGATTAACCCTAATGATGATGACTGGTTCAAATTTACGACGACTCAAATCGGAGGACTCAGCGATAAGATTACAATCACCTCAACTCAATCGGGGGATTTAGATTTAGAAATTATCGCTCCTGATGGGCAAACCTATGGCTCCTATGGTATCTTCGCTAACGAAGAAGTGAGCTTGGCTTATCTTCCAGCCGGAGAATACAAAGTCAGAGTCTATGGTTATGCTGGAGCCAGTAATTCTAATTACGGCTTATCGATTACTGCTCCGGTGACATCATCTAGCACCGCAGGAATTCAACCCGACCACCGGGAAACTAATGATACTGCGTTAGCAGCAAGCCTTGTCCCCAATACCACGAAAATTGAAAATCTCAACATTCATGCAGCCAATAATCCAGATTGGTTCAAGTTTAACTTAACAAGTCAGGGTTTATCTTCCGATCAAATTGTTGTTGATGGTTTTCAACACGCTTCCGGGGATATCGATGTTCAACTGTATGATGCCAGTATACTCTCTAATCCCAATGCAGAGTTCTTGCGGAGTTCGGGAAGCGTCAGTAACTCTGAAAATATCTCTTTAGAAGGGCTACTCCCCGGTGAATATTATGTGAAGGTGTTTGGTTATGATGAAGATACTAACCCCCGATATGACCTGACTGTTAATGGTAGTGTAGGTAATGGAAGTGTGAATCCGGGGGTTCCTGAGATTACTGCGGATGGGTATGAAGACAATGACACTTTTGAAACCGCTAGTAACTTCGGTACAACTCGTGGTGGCGATCAGGCGCGGGTTGTCAGCGCTATTCAAGATCAAATTGATACCGATTCAAATCAGTTTCGGCCTGTGAACCTGAAACCAAATGACGAAGATTGGTTCAAATTCAAAAAAACGAGTGCCGGGAATGTAGACGTTAGCCTCACCTTTGAACATGACTTCGGAGATGTCGATCTCGAAGTCCGGGATAGTAATAACCAACCGATCGGCCAGTCCCAAGGAACTAGCGACAGTGAAACTGTTTCCTTTCCTGCCGCAGCAGAAGGAGTTTATTATATCCGAGCCTACGGCTATCAGGGCGCGAGCAATCCTCATTATCGGCTACAGATCACTCCTACCTTTGGCGATGGAGGTTCTGTAGAAATTACCGCCGATCAGTTTGAACCGGGTAACAACACACAAACAGGAGCAACTGTTCTTCAAGATTTGACCTCTACTCAAGGAAGTTTGAGTATTCACAATGCCACCGACGTCGATTGGTTCAAGTTTACTCCCGGAGGAAATAGTACCGAAAATAACCAAATCTTTATCAATTACGATTCCGCCGCTAATTTGACCCTGGAATTGTATGATCAAGCCGGAACTCTCCTCCCGGATCGACCGGTTGTTTCTCAACCCAATTCCGGTTTAGCTAGTATCTCCTTAGCAGGACTGACTGGTGATGGCACCACCCCCTACTATGCCAAGGTCTCAGGAGCGACTCCTTCCCCCTACAGTTTGTCCTTGAATGCACCGGAAACCGCCAGTGTGAACCCGGGTACATCCACCGATCAGTGGACGATTATGGTCTACATTGCCGGGGACAACAACCTCGCAGCAGCAGGTCTGGATGACATTAACGAAATGGAATCCATCGGACTGCCCGATAATGTCAATGTTGTGGTTCAGTATGACGGTGCACCGGGTTATGTGTCTAGTGAATGGGCAGATACCCGTCGAGGCGTGATTCAACAGGACTTTAACACCTCTACGATTTCCAGTAACTTAAACAGTCTGGGTGAGTTGAATATGGGTGATCCCCAAACTCTGACTGATTTTGTCCAATGGGGTAAAAATAACTACGCCGCGCAAAACTATGCTGTTGTGGTTTGGGATCACGGTGGCGGTCGCAGTGGGGTGGCTTGGGATGATACAAACGGTAATGCTAATTTATCAGTGAACGAACTCACAACTGCGATTTCCAATGCCGGTTTAGGAAGTAGCCTGAAACTGTTGGGTTTAGATGCCTGTCTGATGGCTTTCGCTGAACAAACCTACGACCTGAAAAACTTAACCGAAGTGTTTGTGGGTTCCCAAGACCTTGAACCTGGCGATGGATGGGATTATGCGGGCTGGTTCCAACGTCTAGCCGATGGAGGCGGTCGCCTGAATGCTGAACAAATGGGTGGAGCGATTGTCGATTCCTATGGTGAGTTTTATAACAACCGTGAAACTCAGTCTGCTATCCGCACTTCCGCATTAGATAATCTCAAAGCTAAATTAGATGCCTTTGTGGATGCTACCGCTAATGCCAGTGCTACAGATTGGCAAGCGATTACTCAAGCCCGTTCAGAAGCCACAGCCTTTCACAATGAAGATGAGCGAGATTTGGGTGGGTTCATGCGGGCGGTTGATAATCGTTTAGATAACCCGATTGGAGAGGCGGCTCGTCAAGTCTCTGAGGCTCTGCAAGCAGCTGTCATCGACCAAGTAGACCACTCTGGAGCTTCCGGTCTGAGTATTTACCTGCCTCCTGTGAATGGTTCTGGTTATCAAAGTAGCTACAATGGCGATAACTACAGCTTTGCCGCCGATACCAAATGGACTCAATTCCTCACCGCTTTCGCCAATCGTGATCGGTCTGTGGCGAGCGATCGCAATCAACGGATTACTCCTGACGCTGCCGAAACCACGGATTTAAGTGGCAATATTACGGGCAATCAAAATAACAACTCCGCCAGTGCTGCCTACTATCTGGGCAATTTAGTCGGATCGGAGTATACATTCTCCAATCTGAATCTGGATACGGCCGGTGATCAAGACTGGTATCGGTTGAAAATTGAGGGTGATGGTACTGATGCTAATACTATCTCCTTGGTCTCTGCTACGACTGCTGGCCTCACCCTGGAACTCTATAAAGCTGGAGACAATGGCGGTTTAGCTGTTAATTCAGCGGCCGTGACAACGGGAACTGAAAGCGTCAGTCTTGCTGGCCAAACCCCAGGAACCTACTTTGTCAAGGTGGCGGGTAATGCTGCTAACCCGGAATATAGCCTGAAGGTTAATGCCCCTGCTGCTATTAATCGAGGCGGAGAAGGGATTGCCCCCGATGCTTTAGAAGGCAATGGAAACAATAACAGTCAGGCAAAAGCTAGTAATTTGGGTGGCTTGGGGCCGAACGATTCCTTGAGTATTCCCGGTCTGAATATTACCGCGGCTGATGAAGACTGGTACATGATCACGCCAACTCGGATTCCTGAACGCTATCCCAATGCAATCACGATTAACTTTGATAACGCTCAAGGCGACCTCAACCTGGAACTGTACAAAGCCGACGGGACTCTGATTGAAAGTTCTTCAACCAGCGATCGCAGCTATGAGTCTATTAGTTTCCCCACTGGCGATGATCCGGTCTATATCAAAGTCTTTGGTAAAGATGGTGCAACCAATCCCAACTATACCCTTGATGTTGTGCGTCGGGAGTTGGATATTGATGGGAATGGTGCGGCAGATGCTTTCACTGATGGTTTATCGGGTTTCAGCTATCTCAACTTACGTGATTTCCCCGATCCAACTCTTCTTGATCAACAATTGGAAAATTTAGCAGAAGGAGGAGGGGGACAGCGCATCTATGCTGATCAGCTTATAAATTATCTAGAAAGTGCTGAACAAAATATGCTTGATGTGGATGGCAATGGAAACATCGATCCTTATACTGATGGATTGATGACCTTTAGTTATCTCAACTTACGTGATTTCCCCGATCCAACTCTTCTTGATCAACAGTTGCAAGGGTTAATACCAGATTCAGCACAGCGTACAACAGCAGCAGAAATTAAGGACTTTTTGGGTTTGTATTATCCACCAAATTCAGGTCTCATTGGATAGGAAGTTATTAATTCCTACGAGAAATTTTTTCTCCTGACCAGAGTTTGTTAATCTTCAAGATAAGGGAGCTATAATCTAGCTCCCTTATCTCTATAAATATTAAAATTGATAATTTATTAAGAATTTTAAATTTCAGGAACAATTCTTATCTTAATTTAAAACTTTTTTTATTTAGATAAAAGTTGATAGAGTTATTGATCAAATTTTTATTTTAAGTTTGATTAATAATCCTGATATTTGGATCTTTATCCGAGTATAATTAATCAAGAATAATAGAGATTTTAATTTCTTGATTAATTGAATCTCTACAATTACATTCAATCATCAGTCTTGTTAGAGACTAAAGGAATAACTATGCCCGAACAAATTGTTAGATTCAGTAATGTTGATACTCCACAACAACCAATTTCTTCTTTAACCGCAAAATCAGGTGACACTATTGCTTTTGATGTCGTTTATGAGACTAAAGGTGATAACGGAGAAATTCCAGCACCTGGTGGTGAAACACTCAAGGGGTTACCTTTGTTTGTGCATTTTAATAACCAGGAGCTACAGCTAGTATCAGTTACAAATCCGCAACCGTACACAGCGGATGTATTTCAAAAGCAATTCACTCCAAATGTTAGCTCAACTGATCTAGATGCAGGTCAACCTAACTCGACAGAAACCAATGCCTACATTTCCGCAACATGGGCTGATCCGACTTCAAACTGGACAGGGCCAGGCACACAACCAGCACCTCTATTTCGGTTAACCTTTAATGTTTTACCGGCGTTTGATGGAAGTCCAATTAACTTTACAACTATCCCCCGAAATCAACAGAGTGCTGCACCAGGATTTACATTTACTCCTCAACCCCTGCAAATTAATCTTTTAACAGATACACCCCCGACAATCAGCGATATTACCAACCAAATCACCAACGAAGATATCGCAACGGCCGCTATTCCCTTTACGATTGGAGATGATCAAACTGCTGTTGCTGATTTACAAGTGACATTTACCTCCAGTAATCTGACTTTAATCCCGGCTGCTAATATCGTTTTAGGAGGAAGTGGTAGCGATCGCACTCTCACCGTTACACCAGCCGCCAATCTAGCTGGAAGTTCAGATATTACCGTCACCGTCACTGATGGAAGCAATCAAGCTACATCGGACACCTTTACCCTAACGGTGAATCCAGTTAACGACCTGCCTACGATTACCGATATTACCAACCAAACCACCGCCCAAAACACAGTAACGGCAGCCATTCCCTTTACCATTGGGGATGTGGAAACCCCTGTGGCTGACTTACAAGTAGCTGTAACATCGGATAATCCTACCTTAGTTCCCAATAATAATATTGTTTTGGGTGGGGCTGGAAGCGATCGCACCTTAACCGTAACTCCGGCAGCTAGTCAGAATGGAACTGCTAATATTACCGTTACCGTTACCGATGCCGATGGTGGTATAAGTTCAGATGCTTTTGCCCTGAATGTTGCTCCGCCTGCTAATATTACCGTAGCCCCCACCACCGGATTAACCACCGATGAATTGGGTAAAACAGCTAACTTTACGGTGAAATTAGACGCGCAACCGACGGCAGATGTCACCATTCCCGTTGCTAGTTCTGATCCCAAAGAAGGAACTGCTGCCCCTACCAGTTTAGTCTTTACTGCTGCTAACTGGGATACCGCCCAAACCGTAACGGTGACAGGTGTAGCGGATAATACTGTTGATGCGGATCAAGATTATACCATTCAACTGCAAGCTGCTGTTAGTACCGATCCTAACTATACGGGCAAAGATGCGACGGATGTTGCGGTTAAGAATACCAATATTGATGTTGCTGATATTATCGTAGCCCCCACCACCGGATTAACCACCGATGAAAAAGGTAAAACAGATACCTTTACGGTGAAATTAGGCACTAAACCGACGGCAGAAGTAACCATTCCCGTCCTTAGTTCCAACACCGCAGAAGGAACAGCTGCCCCTACCAATTTAGTCTTTACTGATGCTAACTGGGATACCGCCCAAACCGTCACGGTGACGGGTGTAGCGGATAATACTGTTGATGCGGATAAACCTTATACCATTCAACTGCAACCTGCTGTTAGTACCGATACTAACTATACGGGCAAAGATGCGACGGATGTTCAGGTTACGAATACCAACATTGATGTTGCTCCTGTAACCCCTCCTGATGTAACCCCTCCTGATGTAACCCCTCCTGATGTAACCCCTCCTGATGTAACCCCTCCTGATGTAACCCCTCCTGATGTAACCCCTCCTGATGTAACCCCAACCCTGAATACCGACGAAATCGATACCTTGCAAGGTGGAGATGGTGCAGATAGATTTGTCCTGACAGGTACTCCACCGACCAAACCCTCTAGTCCTTCAGCCACGGACTCTACTAAAGATCAGCCCAATCAACTTTTTGGGACTATTAATGATGATGTGATTATCGGCAGTAGTGGGGATAAAATCTTGCTTGGTTTCAAAGGC
>Ga0209229_10000637_pt1 | contig 14276 bp, 10 predicted proteins | sample SanBayMetagenome_FD_187466 | JGI IMG/M metagenome (GOLD analysis project Ga0209229, IMG submission 187466) | Freshwater and sediment microbial communities from dead zone in Sandusky Bay, Ohio, USA (SPAdes) (version 2) | ecosystem: Environmental > Aquatic > Freshwater > Lentic > Sediment... | reverse complement strand
AACTTCTGCATCTAGATATTTGACTTCATGGGGAGATTGGATTGAGTCAAAGAAGAAAGTTCAAAAGTTAATTTCTGATACGATAAGCGGTGTAGTATTTTCAGTTGATGATGCGCAGCTTGATGCGAGCAGAGCATCTGTTTATATAAATGGTACTACCTTAGCACCAAGTGAATATACTATATCTGAAAATAAGCTAACTGTTAATGCTGTTGTTAGGACAGGGCATGAATTAACATTTGTGTATGACAAATATACTCCAACGGAAGAAGAATTAGATTTTGACCCCGATGTACAAGATGATGTATCCATTCTCATTCAATATAAACAAGATTATGAATATACACGGTCAGAAGTTAGAGATGAAAATGGCAATATAATAGGATCAAAATACTATTTCTGGGTTAGAGATAAAACAGTACCTCAAGGCAAAAAATCAATGTCACTTGTGCAGGCCAGCCAGCTGTTGGCAAACGGCGACTCACAGTATGCTATACTGTCAAGAGCGATAATACGAAATGAAAAAGTGTTCTTTGATTCATGCGCGGTATATGGGCTCAATACATTAGTTACTAAGAATGATTCTTTCAAGTTAAGATTTATTCGTAATTTTGTTCTTAGAGATGATCCTGAAGAAATAAAGCTTAAGAATATTCACACAGAATGGGAATTAATGCGCAGGGGGCAAAATACTAAGATACCTAAAAAGCTATGGGATCTTATAACAGATGCCGCATGTGGTCAAGATATTGCGGGGAATAGTATTCCCTCAATGATAAGAATTGATTACGATAATAGAAATGGTACTAGAACCAAGTATGGATTTAAACCTGGCCAAATTTTTGCTGATACAAATTTAGTTAGAGAATCTATACTAAATACTATACTTAATACTTCAATAACTATTAATCTAGGAAAAACCAAATTAGTAAACTACATAAGAAGTGATGACCTTGATTTCAATAATAGTGATGCATGGTTCGAGACCGCTGCGGCATCGCGCGAAACTATGGATGCTATTTGGCGCGATGCAAGTCCAAAACAAATAAATGAAATATTTTTTAATGCTTTAGAAACTGCATTAGCCGATAACTATGAATTTAGTGATATCATAAAAACGTCTATGTTTGCTTTAAACATAACGCGATTTGATTCCGCTACTAGTTCAAATTTTGGAGATGAAAATGAAATCTTTTAATGTTCCACCAGAAAGCATGGATAGAAACACTCAAAGCTTAATAGATTATGTAAGTGACATTAAGCCTTATCATTCTAAGCTGATAGAAATAACAGAAGAATCGGTATTTCAAGAAAAAGCACGAATTAGATTCATAGAAAACCTAAAAATAGAGGAATCCTGATTCATACACTGCAGGTATAGCATATAAATACCATAGTTCTTATAATACATATCATATCTTTATAATAAAGCGGAGAAAAAATGAATCTCTCAAATCTGCGCGTAAAGGTGCACGGGCATCTTCAAATAAAAGACAAATCTTCAGGATCAATTCTCCTTGAGAAGGATAATGCTATTCATGGTAAAAACATGTCTTTGGCTATTGCGCGAGGTTTGACAAATAAGCCAAATTCATTTATTGATTCAATGAGATTTGGAAATGGTGGTACCATACCAACGGCCGGGGCAGAAGTAAATTTCAAATCCCCAAACGTATTACAACCAAATGCTACGCTTTATAACCAAACATACCAGGAGACTTTTGCTCCAGGAAATTCTAATTTTCTCATCTATGAAGAAGATGCAGATCTTTATCCCGTTATAGTTTGTCAAGTAACACTATCTGCAAATGAACCAACGAATCAGCTTGGTTCTAGTTCACTAATAGATAACAACAAAGATAATCAATTCGCATTTGATGAGATCGGTTTATTCTCAGCAGATAATAAGATGTTGTCTCATGTCATTTTTTCTCCTAGACTTAAAGTCCAAGGAAAAGAATTAGTTTTCACTTATACATTAACAGTAATCGCAACTGATGAGGTAGAGGTTTAAGCAAAAATAATCTTATATCATAAAGCATATCATATATCATAGGCGGGCCAGCTAAATGCATATAACATTCAGACAGGGTATTATCAGAGCTAGTACCAGTATTTCAGCACCACAGTTCGTGCAAAAATCAAGCTTGACGGGGACATCAGTCGACTTGATAATTTCTCCAGAACCGGTAGTATTCACGTTTGCACACTATTCTTCAAATTATCTTTTTGAAGAAGGTAATTCTATACCCGGAGCTTGGGGCACTGGTACCGTTGGATCAATCAATGGTCCCATGGCAGAGCTAGGAGAAACGCAATATTTGTTCTGGGATGTTAATCTAGCATCTGGTGAATTAACTCGAGGTTGGACTTTAATACCTCCTATTTCTGGAACTTCTGAACCAGCACTTCCAGTGCATGACATGCACTGGTTTGATGTTACAACGATGCGAATGAGAGTTTACCGTAAGCCGAACCCAAATGATACTGGGTACTGGCAGGATAAAATCAGATTATTTGCCGCAACTTATTCTTCATCTGGTCTTGTGACTCCAATGCCGATTGGTTCTCAAGTTGGAGTTTTAAATGGAGCGTATACAACTGGAAATATTATTCTGGGGATTAACAACAAACCACTTAGACAGTCAGATGGAACTTTTGTTACTACAGAATCAAACTTAATCATTTACCAAACCAGTGGGCAAAACGTTAAATTTGATATGGCTCTTGTGTTTGCGCAAGCAGCTGAAGAAATACCAAAATTTCATTTAGTGACATTTGCTCCTGATAGAAAAATATCTTTAGCATCAAATGCTAACATCAATAGTTTTGTTAGCGGTATAGTCGTAGAAGATCTATACCAAGATGACGTTGGTCAAGTGATCACCAACGGCGTTGTAAGAAATGAGCAGTGGGATTGGACTCCAGAGCAAATCAACAAGCCTCTTTTTTGCGGTCCAAGTGGACAGATAACTTTATCTCCACCAGTGTTTGGCGCCGTTCAACAGATAGGATTCGTGTATGACCAGGATTCAATTTATTTCAACCTTTTTTCACCGATTAGACTAAGATGAGCATCAAAAAACCTATAGTTCTAGAAGATGATGGCGTACTAGCGCAACTGGCTGATGGCGGTATCATCAATGCGGGAGGGGTTTCCAGCTCTACCTTTACGGTTGGCGGAAAAGGTCTCTTGTTTGATGATGGAAGTTCAACATCCCCTGGAGGAATCCAAGGCTTAACACTGCAAAATGCTTTTGATAATAGTTCAACTGCAAATAATCCGGCTGTTATAAGATTAACTGCAGGAAAAAATTTAGATATAGCTAACAGCAGTGGAAATGTTACTTACTTCTCTATAAATTCTCAGAATGGTAATATTTCTCTAACCGGAAATATTATCACAAATGGATTAGTTGACGGTGTCGACGTTTCTTCATTGTCAACCAGCTTAACTAATCACTTAAATGGAACCGGTCAGCGCCATTTAGCAATGGATGTTGATGTAGTTACGATAAGTGGTATACCTGCTGACATAAACAACGTACAAGAAGTTCTAGAATATCTAGTTGCAAATTCATCAGTTGGAACTTCTGCAGAAATTGATGCACTTGAACTAGCATTAGGACCATCAATTAACACTGATGGTACATTTAACCAGAACGGATTTTTAGATGTCGATAACGTTCTAGTTAATCCATCTAGTGTAACAGATGCTATCCAGCAAATAGCAAATGCATTTGGATCAGTAACTATTGGTTCCGGCGATGTACTAGGGCCTGGAGCATCAACTCTTAACGCAATTGCTAGGTTTGACAGCAACACTGGTAAACTTATTACGGATAGCTCTGTAACTATTGATAATTCTGGAGCAATAGTCGCACCTTCTACTGGAAGCATAATACCTTTTTACTTTCAGAATCAAGCAAGTCTACCAAGCGCAACTTCTTATGAAGGAGCCATAGCCCTAAGTGATGAAGATGGTAGGATGTTTTTTGCACATAATGGAACATGGAAGCCATTAGCAAACAGCTCTGAAGTTCCGGTTGCAACTAATTTTGTTCAAATTACTGGCAGCACAATGACAGGTAATTTGATTTTAAGCAATGGCGCTAAGGTCACTGGATTACCTGATCCTATTGAAAATTTAGATGCGGTAAACAAGCAATACGTTGATGATACCTTTGTAAATGTCACTGGTGACAATATAACCGGTAATCTTACATTTAATGGTATTGCTAAAGTAACCGGATTGCCTGATCCTACCCAAAATTCAGATGCTGCAACTAAGCAATATGTAGATAATAATTTCTTAAGTACTACCGGTGGTACGATATCTGGGACAGTTACGTTTGCTACTGGTGCTTTACTTACGGGAATCGCAACCCCTATAAATGACACTGATGCAGCTAATAAGGCATATGTTGATGGTATTCTTGTTGGACTATCTTGGAAAGACGCCGTGCGCGTAGCCACAACAGCCAACATAAATCTTGCTACTGCTGCTCAGAATGGATCTACGATAGATGGTATTACCCTTGTAACAGGAGATAGAATCCTCATCAAGGATCAAACCGTAAAATCACAAAATGGCATTTACATTGTAAATGCTAGCGGTTCACCAACTAGAGCAAGTGATCTAAGTTTAGCTAACGAATTTGATGGCGCAGCTGTTCTAGTCAAGCAAGGAACCGCGAATGAATCTACTGCTTGGACGCAGACCGCAACTGTCGCAACAGTTGGGTCATCTGATGTTATTTGGTCTCAGTTTGCACAAAATGGATCTAAGATTGGAACTGATATTCAGATAGGATCTCCATTAACCGGTGATATGACCGGTGCGATTGAATTACTTTCAGCCACATCTGTGTCAGACGGAATAGCCCAGCTTAATGAAGTTCTAGCTAAGCTCATACCGCCACAGCCACCCAACTTCCCAAGCACCCAATCAATCTCAATCCAAAGTGCAGTTGGTCCCTTCAGGATGACCAATTTCACTCAAACGGATAATACAGAAGTTGGAGACAATAATGTAGCCGGCGGAACTTCAGTAAGCACTGTACTAAGAACATCTTCGTATGGCACAACAACAATATCAAACGTTGGACCAGGAAATAAAGGTACTGTTTCTGCATTAGTAAATGGAATTACGTCTGGTAGCGTTACACTGACTGACGCGCTAAGTGCAGCAGGTACATATAGTAACCTTATCATAAGTAATAACGTTGATTACAATTCAGTTAATTCAGCTATAACTGCTGGTTTTTGGTCAGTATTTAGCGCAAGAGCTGCTGGTACCGTTTCTGCCGGATGGAATGCTGTAAAAATAACTGATACAGCAACAGCAAGCGGAACTAATTCTGCAACGTGGTATTATGATTCAAGTACTCCTGGCACTCCACAGTTCACTAGCACGTCCTTAACTCCTCCTGCCAGTCCATCACTTGCTTACTCAAGTACAATACCGCATTATACTTCCAGTAATAGCTTCACTGTAGCGTTTAATGTCAATAGGTTAAGTGGTGATATGTATCCAGTAAGTGATACATTCATGTCTGGCACCGCACGAGGGGCTTTTAGTGCTCCTTCAAGTAGAACCTACGCGCAAGCGTCAATTACTACTCCACTTGAAAGAAATCTTTATGTTTCAAGTGGAAGCGCTGCAGTGACGACAACTGCTAGTATTGTAAGTGGATTTGGTTCTAGCTCTCAAGGTCCAACTGTTTCAGTTTCAAACAGTTATAACACTGGAACTGCAAACATTGATCCTGCCGGTACCGTTCTTTATAAAACTGGTACTAGTAGCAGTATGGAAGAGACAAATGTACAGGTTGGCAGCACTATAGGAACAGGCAGCACTGCGGTTGCAAGAATAATAAATCCTGGCTCAACTGATACTCCGGTGCATACAGCAAATGCCACGCTGTTTAATAGTCAAACAAGCACTCTTCAGACGTCTGATGCAACTATAGTTGCGGGTATTTTAAAGCACGATCAAACAAATTATTCAACTGGTTACCTACCAGCTGGTCCCGACTTAAGCTCTGGAAGATCGGGTTCCCAGTACTTTACTTTCAAGATAGTCAGAGCATCAGTAAGTAAGTTTGATGTACGCTGGACAGGTACTCTTGCTGGATTATGGGTATCAGTTCCTGGTAGTACAATAGATTCAACGTCTAACATAAATGGTTGGTTAGATGCAAGCGTAGCATATGCGGGGAGCGGTATACCTGGAGCAAATATAGGAGCTAGTGGTAATGGAAGTAATGGCTGCGCGCTAGGAACTCCAGCACCTCTTAATTCAGCACAAACTAATAGGTCAATTACTATAACGTTTGGAACTGTAAGTAGTAGCTCGACTGCAACCAATGAAATATACGTGCGGATTAAATTAACTGCTGGGCAGACTATTACTGCACTATCACTACAGACTGCGAGCAATTAATTATGGCTATATCACAAGCACAAAAAATTGATTTATTGTTCAAGCAGGCGTTTGGCGTTACCAAAACTGACTTAGAAACAAACAAGAGCCCCAGCAACGAATCTATTGCTAGCCCCCTAATAGTTCCAACTAGTTCTATTTGGCGACAATCAGACAGCATACCTAAAAATCAAGCTGCTGCTGTTGTTGGAATAGTACAGGAGTATACTGGAGCAACTGCAGTAGAATGCGTAGCTGATACGACAACTGTGCCAGTGGGAGGAATTTATCCTACATGGAAAACTAATCTTGCAGATTGGGTACCAGTTCAATTTCACAGCTCTTATCTTGTTAAAGTTTACGTAGATGATCCAGGTGCTGCTAATCCAGAATTAACAGGAACACAAATATTTGCTGCTGGTACTAATAGCACCGGAGAGTATTATTTTGATCCTTCTTCTGGGGTTTTAAACTTTATTGGTGGAACGATCCCCGCAATATTGACTTCTGGCAAGAAGATATATATCGCTGGTTTTAGATATATTGGATCAAAAGGCCTGCCACCAATACCTTCTGCAAATTGTATAGGATATGAACATGAACAAACTATTGCATCTGACACATGGACAATAACTCATGGAAATAACAGCACAAAAGTTGTGGCATCCGTTTATGATGAAAATGCAGAACAAATCATACCCGACTTCATAAAAATAATAAATAGTAATACGGTCACGGTGAAGTTCTCGTCATCTATCTCTGGTAAGGCGATGATAATATCGTTTTAATCAGGTTGGAGTATAAATATGATAGAGTTTAACAAACTTAGGCCTTTGGGAAAATAATATGACAAAAAAATCAATTGAAACACAAGACATTGTTCTTGCTGCTACTTTGAAAGTTCTTGGATACAAATTAGACACTATAGAAAAAGTTGGAAATAAAGGCATCTTTTTCTTTAATGATGTTGATGAATCTGTAGTGAATGATTACGATCTAGGTAAACTTAAAGTGGAACCTATTTCTTTTAATTCTGCGATAAAAGCACTAACAACAGCATCTCGCAGAACGATGTAAATGAAAACGATGAAAAATCTTAACTTGCAAGGAGATTTCTAATGAAGATTAATGGTAATTTATTATTTGACGGCACAGGCGAAATTCAAAACCTACGCGTCGAAAAGCTTGCTCACACAGCAGTTCCTGCTGCAGCAGCTGGAGACGTAGGTCGTGTAATTTACGTCACAAGCGCCGGTACAACTGCTGCTGGTATATTTTTAGCCAACTCACTATATCAAGGTAATCCTGATGGTAGCGGTGGTTATCAATGGAGAGCAGTTTCTGGTAACGTTCAGGAAGAAGTTGACGCAATCGAAGCATCACTTGGCTCAATGGTCAATGCTGATGGCACATTCAATGCAGCAGCTTTTACGACAGCTAATAGCTCAATTTGGACAACAGGCCCAACAAGCCTAATGAACGCTCTTGATGTTCTATCTGACTTTGCTACAGGCAAGGACACACTAGAAGAGATCGAGCCAGTTGGCGCAACAGGTAACATCATTTATGCTGATTCTGGCACAACTTGGGCACAAGCAGCTCCAGGTGCAACATCAGGCGTTCAGCCTTATGACACCGAGCTAGCAGCTCTAGCAACAGTCTCATCAGCAGCTGACGCTCTACCTTACTTCACAGGTTCTGGCACTGCAACCACAACAACTCTAACATCATTCGGTCGTACACTTATCGATGATGTAGATGCAACTGGTGCTCGTGCAACACTAAATCTAGTTATCGGCACAGACGTTCAGGCTTTTGACTCTGGTCTAGCTTCTCTAGCTTCACTAACAGGCCCAGGTCTTGTAGCTCTAGATGCATCTGGCAACGTAATGTCAGCACGTTCTCTAGTTGCTCCAGCAGCTGGTTTCACAATCTCAAATGCAGACGGTTCTGGCAACCCAACATTCGTTCTTGCCAACGACCTAAGCGCATACGAAGGCCTAGCATCAACTGGTATCGTTGTTCGTACTGGTGATGGTACAGCCACAACACGTGCAATCACTGAGTCAAACGGTCGTACCGTTGTTACAAATGGCGACGGTGTTGCTTCAGCACCAACTGTCGATCTAGCAACAGTTACACAAGCAACTGGTGGTACATTCCTCAAGGTAACAATAGATTCTTATGGTCGTGTTACACAGAATGAAGCAGTAACAACTGGCGACATCACAGCTCTAGTTGATGCTACATACGTCAACGTAAGTGGCGACACAATGGCTGGCACTCTAAACATGGGTGGTAACCAGATCACTGGTCTAGCAACACCAACAGGTGACTCACATGCAGCAACCAAGGCATACGTTGATTCTCTAACAACTGGTCTATCATGGAAGAATGCAGTTCGTGCAGCTACAACAGCAAACATCACACTTTCTGGTCTACAGACAGTTGACGGCGTTTCTCTAGCTGCTGGTGATCGCGTTCTTGTTAAGGACCAAACAGCTGCTGCTGAAAACGGTATCTATGTAGTAGTAGATGGCGGTTCATGGACACGCGCAGGCGACATGAGCGATTCAGTAGAGTTCGATGGTGCAGCAGTTTATGTTAAGGAAGGTACACAGTGGGAATCAACAGGCTGGACACAAACAGCAACGATTACTACAGTTGGTACAACTCCAGTAGCATGGAGCCAGTTCTCAGGCGCTAACCTCTACACATGGGGCACAGGTCTTCTAGCTTCAGGCAACACAATCAACATCAATCTAGGTGCTGGTATCTCTGAACTTCCAACAGACGAAGTCGGTATTGATCTATACGCTCCAACTGGCGGCGGTCTAATGCTAACAGAGAATGGCTCTGCATCTTCAACAGGTGCTGCAGCTAAGCTACATCTCAAGCTCAAGGCTTCTGGTGGTCTAACACAAGACGGTGATGGTCTATATGTTCCAGCAGCAGGCGTCACAAACGCAATGCTAGCAAATAGCACAATCACTGGTGATGCAGAAGCAGGTTCAGGCACACTAGCTCTAGGTGAGACACTAAACATCGTTGGTAGCTCAGTTCAGGGTCTAGGTACATCAGTTGCTTCAACTGGTGGTGTAATGACCTTCACACTCACACCTGTAGATGCATCTACATCTCAGAAGGGTGTTTCAAGCTTCGACGGTAACGACTTCTCAGTAACTGGCGGCGTGGTAAGCATCAAGACATCTGGTGTTGGCAATGCACAACTAGAGAACAGCGCAGTTTCACTAGCTGGTGACACTGGTACTGGTTCAGTATCTCTAGGTGGCACAATCACTCTAGACGGTCAAGGTGCTATGTCTGTAAATGCAACTGGAAGCACATTCCAAGTTTCTGTTGCAACAGCTGGCACAGGTAACGTTGGTGTTGCAAGCTTCGCAGCTGCAGACTTCACAGTATCTGGTGGTGGAGAAGTTGCAGTTGTTGCTAAGGGTCTAGACAGCCTAACAGATGTTGCTGTATCTTCAGCAACAGGTGGTCAGACACTAGTTCACAATGGTACTGAGTTCGTAAACCGCAAGGTCTACCACAACCACACACAAAGCTCAGCAGCTTCTACATGGACTGTTACACACAATCTAGGTCAGAAGTTCTGCAACGTTACAGTGTATGACGGTTCAGACCAAGTTATCATTCCTAACACAATTACATTCACAAGCTCTTCAGCGCTTGAAGTTACATTCACAACTTCAATCACTGGTGGTGTAGTTGTTATGGGTGTTAACGCAGGTGCTTAATCGCTAAAGCGTAATGGCTAAAAGAAGGGAGCTTACGCTCCCTTCTTTGCCATCCTGAAAAATTAACAGTAAATCATCATATTATCAGATAATCTCATAAATATCATAAGCACATAAAGAATATTGGATATTCAAAATTCATTCTTTTGGCGCAATTTAGGGGAATTAATATGAAATTTTATGGTGAAGCTAATCTTCAACAGAATTACCTTAAACAGGCAGTCCTACCTCTAGATGAGGCGTTTCCAACGTCACCTGTAGCTGGCCAGCTTGTTTTTAAGAGTGACGTCCTTTACATCTGTGTAAGCGTCACAAATGGGCTACCAACATGGGTGCCTCTAACAAAAGAAATAACTTCTTACACACATACTCAAGCAAATGCTTCTAGTACATGGTCAATTACTCATGGACTGAACACACGAAGCGTCTTTGTCATGGTGTATGATTCTTCTGATCGAGCCGTAATACCCGATGCAATTGAAATTACTGGTGTTAATACAGTAGCTGTTAGCCTAAGCGCTGCTGCAACAGGTAAAGCAGTTGTTCTTTCTGGACACGTAGATGGAAATACACCTCCATCATACGCTTATGAGTTCTATCAAACTAATCCATCTACAACATGGACAATAACTCACAACTTAGGGCGTAATCCTATTGTTAGAATTTTCGTTGGTAATCAAGAAGTTCAGCCTCTAACAACAACGTTTACATCATCTAATGTTGTAACAGTTACATTCACGACTGCACAGCAGGGATCAGCGAAGCTGTTATAAGGAAATAACAATGGCAACAAGAATTATTCCATCTGTTTATAGGCATGAACAAACAACTCCATCAACAACATGGACTGTTGAGCATAATCTTGGTGGAGCCGGTGGAAATGGAGTTCCTATAGTCGACGTGGTAATTAATAGTGGCGGTAATAAGGTTAAGGCATTACCACTGCAAGTCAGTATTGTTGATAAGCATACAGTGACTATTGAATTTTCTGCAGCGCAAACAGGTACTGCGATAGTAGTAGCATAAGGAGTAGAAATGTCAGCCGTTGTCAAAACTTATTATACTGTATCTTCTCCTTCATCAACCTGGACAATAGAGCATGGCCTAGGGGTTATGCCTATCGTAAATATATTAGTTGAAGTTGATGGCGAAAAAGTTCCAGCTTTTCCTCTTTCGATGACGCACAACAATAGCTTAACTACTACAACTATAACATGGTCGGTTGCTAGATCTGGTGAGGTGCACGTACTATATTGATTGAATAGAGGGAGAGCAACTGTTGCTCTCCCTATATAACAAATATACATCAAATGTTTAAAATACTTAGAAGAACAGGGCCAATAAGTTTAGGTGATGTTCTAGCATATCAAATAAAAATGCCACTATCTTCAACGTGGCAAACTATGGCTACGTGGAAAACATCTGCTAATGATGTTGAAACAGGCAATGGCCCAACGTGGGAAGCGCAGCCATATCCATCTAACGAATCTTGGTTTATAAAATACTTTCCGGAAGCATGTCTCCAGAGCGGATTATCGTTTCCATTTGTTCTTTATCCATACGCAAATATTTTTGGTGCAAACAATATAACATATTCGGGTAAAACCGGATTCCCGTTTTACTTAGGAAGAGCAAATGTTTTAGAAAAGCCACTTCCTAATGTTTCTACGGTATTTCAATTAGATTCTTCCTTATCAGCTCTACCATTCACAACATTTTCTGTACTAACTGATCTGTCACGTCAAAGATTTGGTACTTCTTCTGCTAAATTTGATGGGACTCATAAGATAGAAGTTTCTGGAGAAATTTATTCAGATGGAATTTCTAAAACTTCTCCAGCAGAATGGACAAATTTATCAAATGCTACAGCTTTCAACTTTGATGAACAAAATTTATTTACCATAGAGTGCTGGGTATATATTGATGATGTGCAGCCAGGCGATGTAGGAGTTATAGTTCATCGAATTAGATCAACTGGAACTTATCATGGTATAAACTTAATACTTTCAGATGGTATTCCACGTTTAATAGTTGGAACTAAAGATAAAGGGTGGGGATTAGATATAAACGCTGGTGAAGTTCTGTCTACAAAAGAATGGCATCACCTTGCAGTCAGTCGCCAAAATGATGGTATATACCTATTTGCCGACGGTGAAGTTGTAGCCAGCGCTCCTATATATGGAAATATAAAAATAGACCAGGGCGCGCACCTCACTATAGGTGGTGGACCACAAGGCCCACTTATCAGCGACTTCTCTGGCAATATTTGTACCCCATCAACTGGTTTTTCAACTACACTATCAAGCACAATAACCAAATTTGGTACTAAAAGCGCTAGATTCTCATATGTTGCCGGTAAGAATGACGTATCATTCAGAAAAACTGGGCAGTTTAATCTATCTACAGCAGATTTTACTATAGACTTTTGGATATATCCAGAAACATCTGGCAATGCTAACATAGTTGGAATAAACAATCCAACTGCTACTCCTTCTATAACTTTATTGTCCGATAATAAAGTTAACGTAAAATTATTAGCCGGACTTAGTAATGTAGAATTAACTAGCCTATATCCAATAAATGAGCAGGAATGGACTCACGTTGCATTTTCTAGAAAAAAGGGTAATCTTTATCTTATCATAAATGGTGCTGTTAATGAAACAGTAAGTATTCCAGAAAATGCAGCTATAGCATCTATCTCTGATGTTTTTTTCTTAGGGCACAATTCATCTATTACTACTCCATGGAGTAATGCATTTTATTTGGATAACTTTAGATTATCCAAAGGAATTTCTAGATATGAAAGTAATTTTCAGCTATCAACTATAACTGGTCCCAGCACCGCAGATGAATATACATCTCTTCTTATAAACTTCGAAGATGTATCCATATCTAACTTTGTAGGAAATATAGATGAAGTTAGAGTATCAATGGGAATCAGTCGCTACAATGCTACATTCGTAGCACCGCAATCAGAATTTGCACCGGATAGTAATACAGTATTACTCTATCACTTCAATAAGAGTTTTGACAGCGAAAAAAGTCAAGTAGAGACAATAATAGACGCATTCGCTGGAACAGTTGTAGAAAGCGTGGATGATATTCCACACTTTAGAATTTTTAATTTAACCACATCTCTAGAAGTTGGTATTTTAGAAAATCTAGGTGGATCGGGATTAGGAATTCCTCTTGCATCACCTGACAGAAAAGAAGCAACGGCAAAATTAGCATCAACAGAAAATATTAATGCCACCTATAATGATGGTCAAAAATCTCTTGTTGTAGAAGGAATCGGAATATTCGTAATTGATGGAGTTGTCCCAGTAGTGGGCGATATTATACTTGTAAAAAATCAAACGAATGTTTATGAAAACGGTGTTTATATTGTTGAAAGTAATAGCAGTACTAGTAAGTTCATATTATCTAAGCAGAATAAAGTAACTTATCCTAATTGGGTAGAAGTCACAAACGGAAAGACCGAGGCTGGATCAAAATATTATCAGTCAAGCGCTATTGCAAAAACTCTTCCATTTGCTCCATCTATATTCAAGAAAATTGATGACACCATAGAAATTGCAGAAATATCTGATGGTGCTACGAGTAGATGGAGAAGTCAGGGGCTTGGTTTAGGAGTTGGCGGGGCTGGGCCAACTGGTCCAACAGGCCCCGCCAATGGCCCAACCGGTCCAACTGGATCAATTGGCACTATTGGTCCAACTGGCCCTATGGGTACCTCATTAAGATTGAAGGGGTATGTTAACACGGTCGAGAATCTTCCATCAGCCGGAAACGAAACAGGCGATTGTTGGATAGTTCAATTTGCGTCATATGATAACTACCCATATGATAGACCTGAATACGAAGGTTCTGGGCATATGTGGTGCTGGTCTGGAACTGAGTGGGTAGATGCTGGGCGCATCGTTGGACCTGCGGGACCACAGGGTCCAAGTGGACCGACGGGCCCAACTGGTCCTTTAGGTGGTCCGCCAGGAGAGCAAGGTGAATCTGGAATAGTTTATAGAAATACGTGGCAATATGTCACGCCTTCAATACCAGTCGGCGATCAATTTGAATTCGAAATAGAATTAGGT
>Ga0209229_10000634_pt1 | contig 14312 bp, 23 predicted proteins | sample SanBayMetagenome_FD_187466 | JGI IMG/M metagenome (GOLD analysis project Ga0209229, IMG submission 187466) | Freshwater and sediment microbial communities from dead zone in Sandusky Bay, Ohio, USA (SPAdes) (version 2) | ecosystem: Environmental > Aquatic > Freshwater > Lentic > Sediment... | reverse complement strand
AGCTACGAAAACGACTACGGCTACTGCTACGGCTACGGCTACGGCTTCGGCGACGGCTACAGCTACGGAAACGGCTACGGCTACGGCTACGGAAACGGCGACGGCGACGGCTTCGGCTTGGGCTCGATAAATGTAAACACTCGCCGGAGAATCTAATGGAAGCGTTCTTTTTGGTCGGAGACGGAGACGGCAACGGCTCCGGCGACGGCTTCAACGACGGAAACGGCTACGGCTACGGCTTGGACTACGGTAACGGCGACGGCAACGGCGACGGCTACGGCCTCGGCTTCGGCGACGGTTACGGCGACGGCGACGACTACGGCGACAGCGACGGCTACGAATACGGATACGGATACGGATTCGGCGGCGGCCACGGAAACGGCTACGGAGACGGCTTCGGCTTCGGCTTCGGGGATGGCTCGATAAATGTAAACACTCGCCGGAGGAGTTGATGGAAAAGTTTTTTCCGGTCGGTCACAGCGTCGGATACGGCTTCGGCTTCGGAGACGGCAACGGCCACGGTAACGGCCACGGCGACGGCTACGGCTATGGAAACGTCTATGGCTACGGAAACGGCTACGGATATGGCTACGGAGACGGTTATGGAAATGGCTACGGCGACGGCTACGGAAACGGCGACGGCTACGGAAACGGAAACAGTTATGGCTATGGAAACAGAAACGGCTATGGTGACGGCGACGGCGACGGAACGCTAAGATTAAACAAACTTCGGAGGCCGTGACACTTATAAAAAACGCATGAATTTTTAAAATAACTAATTTATCTTTAAACACGTTATTTATATTTATAAAAACGACTACAACATGACAAAAACTGTTTATCAATTAATCGCATCTGTTGCGGCTGAAATTGCTCAAGAGGGCATCAGCAAGAGCCGCAAAAATCAATCTCAAGGTTATACATTCCGCGGGATTGATGATGTTTATAACGCGCTGGCTCCGGTTATCGCAAAACATGGCCTTGTGATCTTGCCGCGCATCGTGTCGCGGGAACTTACTGAGCGAGCGAGCGCTAAGGGCGGGGTGTTATTCGCTGTAGTTGTAGAAGCCGAGTTTGATTTTGTAAGTTCTCACGACGGGAGCAAGCACACAGTAAAAACTTATGGCGAAGCGATGGACAGTGCGGACAAAGCGACTAATAAAGCGATGAGCGCAGCATACAAATATGCGGCTTTTCAGACGTTTTGCATTCCAACAGAGGGAGACAACGATGCAGACGCAGTAACGCATCAAGTCGTGCAGCGTGCGCAAAGTATTGATCTGGAAGCATACGAAGCAAAGCATTTGCCCGCATTGCGCGAAGCATCGCTTAGCGGGGCTGATGCGCTTGCAGCAGCGTTTAACGCCCTGCCCAAAAGCCCGGAAAAAGCTGCATGCTGGCAAAAGCATGGCGCGTCTCTTAAAGCAGCAGCGCAAAAGGCAGCTGAATAATGGAACAGCGCACGGAGGAATGGTACAGGGCGCGTTTAGGAAAAGTTACAGCTAGCAGATTAGCTGACGTAATTGCAACGATTAAAACAGGAGAGGCGGCGGCGCGTGCTAACTACCGGATTGAGCTTGTGGCAGAGCGTTTAACCGGCATGAGCTCGCCTGGTTTTACGTCACCAGCTATGCAGTGGGGTATCGATAACGAGCGTGCAGCCGTGGCGGCTTACGAACTTGATACCGGGCGCATTGTTTCTGATGTCGGCTTTGTCATACATCCAGGAATTGCAGACTCCGGCGCAAGTCCTGATGGCCTGGTCGCAGATGATGGGCTAATTGAGATCAAATGCCCAGAGACTAAAACTCACATTCACACGTTGCTGCATAAAAAAGCGCCATCGCAATATATGCCACAGATTCAATGGCAAATGGCATGCACAGGGCGCTCATGGGTTGATTTTGTAAGTTTTGACCCGCGAATGCCAGATCATTTAATGCTTGCAATTATCAAAGTAGAGCGAGACCAAAGCTTAATAGAACAATATGAAAACGAAGTAAAAAAGTTTTTAGATGAAGTTGCAAACCTAGTATCAGCACTTAATGAAAGAAATCAATCATGTTGAATCAAGCGCAAATAATTGGACGGGTTGGGCGAGATCCAGAGCACAATCAAACAAATAGCGGGAACATTGTTACTTCCTTCTCGATTGCGACGACAGAACAATGGAAAGATAAGACCACAGGTGAAAAGCGAGAGGCTACGGAATGGCATCGAGTAGTCACGTTTGGCAAGCTCGCAGATATTGCTAAGGAATACGTAACAAAAGGCAAACTTGTATACATTAGCGGGAAACTGACTACGCGCAAATACCAAGCAAAAGATGGATCAGAAAAACAAATAACGGAAATAATCGCAGATAACTTAAAGCTTTTGAGCACAACAAAAGATTCAAATGATAAACAAGAAAATAAACAATCAAGAGCAAACGCAGATTTAAAAAATGATTCTTCTTTTGACAGCCTAGACGATGACATCCCTTTTTGAATATAACAAATCAAGGAAAAAAAATGAGCTGGTCAAAGTATGAGTTAGACGTTATTCGCTGGGCAGAGGCCAGGAAAATTATCCCGAACGCTACTCCAGTTAGTCAGTTGCTTAAAGCTGTTTCAGAGATGGGAGAGTTATGCGATGCGGAAGGTAAGCAAGATCATGCAGCGATGCAAGACGCGGTGGGTGATGTTCTTGTTTGCTTGATTAATTACTGTGCATTGCGCAGTCTAGATATGACGCGATGCCTTGCCTTTGCATATGAACAAATCAAAGACCGCAAGGGCACCTTGATGCCTGACGGCACTTTTGTGAAAGAACATCAAAAGACAACAATTGGCACTTGACAGGTACCACAATTTAACACACAATAACACGCATCGATAGGAACTTGTATAGGCCTTCCATGACCGATCAAAACTTAGTAAATGCTGCGCCTGATTTGCTTGCGGCATTAAAGCGGCTGCTTTCAAACTTTGAAGAGTGCAGCATCGAAAATTTAAACGCACACATTCAGCGAGAGGCAAAAAAAGCTATCGCTAAAGCAGAGGGCAAGCCTTTTTTAAACCTTGGCAATGTATGACGAACGACATAAAAATCAGGAAACTTTCGGCATCGGATGTATACGAGATAAGGTCTTTATTGAGGCAAAAAAACAACATGCTTGATTACATAGCAAAGGAATTGTCGACTAAGGCAATCGCCGAAAAGTTTGGAATTAGCAAAAGATACGTTCTAGAGATTGGGTCAAATAAGCATTGGTCACATTTGCCGGAGTAAATAATGAGTGCAGAAATTAAAAAACGCCCCAGGTCAATCATCCCGACCTGGATAGAGAGGTGCGATGTTACAGATGGCCGAGTTCCGACGCACGGGATGATCCAGGCACGTATGCAAGCTGAAATAGCAGACCTTCGCTTTGCACTAAATGATTCAATCAATCGAATTCAGTCAATCAAACAAAAGACGAAGGACTACAACTCAATCGGCCTAATTGTGTAAAAAACACTTGACAAGTTACCACAAACTATTACAATAGAGCACACTAAGAAAGAACATCAGATGGACATGAAACGAAGTGAAACGATGACAATCCGACTGCCAGTCTCTGTAAAAAAGCTTGTTTACATTCAGGCCGAGGCAAGTAGACGGAGTGCGATTAAGCAGATCCAGTTTTACGTTGAACGTGGACTAACTCAAGACGGGGTTAAGGATGAATCACAAAAACAGGATGGAGTACGTAATAAGGAATAACAAAGGCAACGTAGTTTTCTCTGGGCCGGAATCCGCATGCACATCTATTTTTTACGCATGCGGCGGCATGAAATATGGCTGGACTATAAAAAAGGAATGGAAAAGTGGCAAAAACATTAATGGCATTTTTGGCATGCGTGGTTCTAGCTGGCTGTAATACAAAAGACAATAACGCAATGGATGACGACGAGGCGCGATATTGCAGGATGGTTGAAATTTGGAAAGAAGATGCAGCCAACGGCATAAAGCCCAATCACCGCAGAGGCTGGCCTCCGTTTAATGGGGAATGTGCAAAATGATTATTTTTCAGTTTATTTGTTTAGCTGTGCTACTTGCGTTTGTTTTTATTGCTTTTATTGCTGTTGAGGCATTTGAATTTATCCCAAGATCTTGCAGTGGGGCGTGCAATCAAGGGCGGGCTGATTGCACATGTATTAACGAGATGCAATAACGCGCGGTGGAATCATGAACAGGAAACAAACGGCTTTTATTGCAGGAAATTTGCTTGCATGTTTGCTTGCTTTATCACCGGTTAAGGCATTCCCCGCCGACTCATGGTCTGGAATAGATAAGGCAAATCACTTTGCTGTGAGCGCATCAATTGCAAAACTAACAACTACCGCTTACGGGAAAAAAACTGGGATTGTGGCTGCATTAATCCCAGGAGCACTCAAGGAGTTTTCAGATCTTTACGGAACCGGAACGCCTTCGGTACGAGATATGGCAGCTAACTTAACTGGCGCTATTTTTGGTGCGATGTTGCCAGACGGATACATGGTGGCGCCTATAGATAACAAAGGGGCGATTAATGGCGCGATGATTGCTTATTATTTTGATTTGTAAACAAGGCAAAAAATTACAATACATAACGCAACGGTTTTTTTTGGGGTAATCATGAAAAAAACTGTGGTTTTAATAAGCGCTGAAGAAGCGTCAAAACGTCTCAATTTGACAGAAAAAGAAGTTGCTCATCTAGCTCATGTCAAATCAATCAAGAACTTTGTAATCAAAAACGGCAAAAAATACTATGTTAAATGGTCGATTGATAAGTACGCAATGCAGAAAGGCTGGCTAGACTTTTTACATAGAAAAGACCCGCCCGTAGTGTTGAACTGGAAGGCTCCAGGATCGCAAGCGACAAATAACCAAAATCAATAACGACACAAAACACAAAATTATTTGGCGTGATAATGAAAACACATCTTATGAAAAAGCTGCCGTTTGATTACGCTAGATGTAACGGAACGGCAGCGGAGCTATGCAAGACATGCAGACGCAAAGAGCCCGGGCATCCAAAATGGCAGCCTTACATATTGCCAAATGTAAAAGACGGCGCTTGCAAAGATTACATACAACAACTAGACATTTGAACGTGACAATAAAAAGGTTAAATCCTATGGAAAATAATTTAGATTTGTCTTGTGTCGATAACTCAGATCCTGATGCTGAAGATTTAAACTTTATATTGCAGCACTTTTGGGGGTCATGCTACTGGAGCGATCTTCTTAGAAAGTCAAAACACATTAATGAAAAAACTAAAGAATACCTGCTTGCAAAATCAAGTCAATTTGATTTATTGCAAGAAAAACTGATTCGTTTAGAAAGTGAATGTAATATAGAGCCATTAACTGATGAACAGATACAAAACTTATTCGGCGATCCTAAACCGTCAAAGAAAACAATTTTTATAACTAGAGCTGTAGAACGGGCGCACGGAATCAGAAAAACACCACAATCCGCTGATTGATGACGGCTCACGATTGGGAAGACGGCGAAGACCCAGAGAAACAGGCCGCAGACTGGTTGAACCGCCGAGCTAATTTCCCTCATTTTTAAAACAACAATAAGCGCCAGCGTTGCAAAACGCGATGCGTTTGCAAATTGCAAGACTGGGAATGAATACGGCGGTTAATTTTGAGTGAGAACGCAAACATTTCGGCGTACAGCGCGACACCAGGAGAAGTGTATTGGCGCGAGCCTGAACAACAAGCACCGCCAACCGGAAAAAAAGTTTTGCTTTTAACGCGCGGCGGCGTGGCAGTGATTGGCTTGTGGACTAAGAATGGCGGGTTTGTTGCGTGGAGCCCGTTACCTAAAAGGATCAAACGATGAAATCAAAAACACATATCACCCCAGCCGAAGCGGCGAAGCGTCTTGGTATCAGTGAACGGACGCTAGCGAACTACAGGACAGAAGGCCGGGGACCGAAATGGAAGAAAGTGGACGGCAAAGTCATGTACGAAAACGTGGCGGTGAAGGAATACCCGAGTAGACAAAAAAGGCAGTCAATGTGGGATCGCCACGAACCTGTGGTCCTTAATTGGAAAACCCCAGCAAAAACCCAACACCACGACGTGTGACAGACATGATCAACATCTTCTACCGCTACAACGCCCCGCAATGCGCTGAGCCGAAACTACACGCAAAGACAGTGCCGCTTTCAGAAGCGCGTCCAATCGTTGAAGCATTGAGCCCAGTTGCGGCGGAAATTCTTGTAGAGCACGTGCCGATGTCAAAGTTACTGCACGAATTACAAAGCGGAACTCGGCCTACGCCGACGCCTAATGCTGTGAGAATTAAATGAAAGAAAGTCTAGACTTAGAAAAACCGATGGGTGTGCAAGTCGGGGGCAATCACTACATGAAAAAAAAGATTCAGCCGGTCGAGTACATTCACGCAAACAAGCTGAATTTTCTTGAAGGTTGCATTGTAAAAAGAATCACTAGATGGCGCGAAAAACAATCTAGCGCAAGGTTTGAGGATCTTCTCAAAATCAAGCATGAAGTTGATCTTTTGATAGAAATGGAAACGCGCTATAACAGTTAGCTTGCGCACGGCAGCGGCAAAAAAATAATTATCAATGCCGCTGCATTTTCAACATTGCTATTTTGACCGCTTATCGTAGACCGACCATCCTAGGCCGGCAGCGGCAGATGCGCCCCCGATAATTGCATCAATAGTGCCTCCGTCTATGCCGTACTTAACAGCAAACCCGCCCGCTATAGCTGTCAAAATGTGGCGGGTCAAAGCTTGTATTAGTGCTGCATTCATTACTGCCTCCCTAGTTTTATCGCTTGATAAACAGTCCTACCGTTCCCACCCCTCCGGGCTTCTAATACTTCACGCCTTGGCTTTTTGCCCATATTTTCAGGGACAATCGAGACATGGCACCAGGACGAAAACTCATCGATAACCTGGTCAAATGGCAGCCCAAGTGTCACGATAGCAGTACAAATATCACGGGCAGACGCACCAGGGCAAACAATGTCAGCAGCCAGGCCGAACATATGAGCGCTTCCAGGAGCGCCATTTATTCTACGGTTTAATTCTGGGCAACGATAACCAGAGCTAACGATCAAAGGTGCCTTTAACATATCACGAAGGGGTTCTAATACTAACAAGCATAAACGCTGTAAATTAGTGACGATTACCGAAGGCGGATCGTTGTTAATGCCAAGCCTGACAGCCTCTTGTGATATTGTAAATTCTTCTAAAGAAAAATTAGGAGATAGGCGCATTATTTAATCCTGATCTGACTTTTAGCGTTTAATCTAGCTTCCAGCATTGTTATTTGTAACTGCTGCTCAACACGCTTAAGCGTTTCTAATAACTCAGACCTCATAACTGCCTGCTCCCTTACCACTGCAATATCACGTCTTAATGATGTGATTTGCTGGTCGTGATTTTCGAGTACGGCTGTGATTTTTGTCACTGTTTGCCATATCGCTATACTGGTCGCAATTATTGATACTGTTAACGCTATCAATAACCCTGGCAACACCTTATCCACGAACCACACCCACGGGCCAACGCTAACCGGTTTTGATGGAGCCATATTTACCCAAAGAAAAAGTTAATAGTTTCTCTGGCGTGATTCGCTCCTTCGGTAAGTTGCCTGTTATTGCAAGATAAGACCACTCATAACAATAGAGCCACTTCGAAACGCTAACACGCCAAGGCAACACAAACCCAAGCAACGAAAGCCAGTCATACTTTGCGGCCTTGTGTTCGTTATAGCGTTTTAACACTTCCGAATCGATGGCGTCAACACGGAATAAATCCCAGTCTTGACTATTTTTTAACTCCTCGGAGGCCATCCCATGACGCGCTGTGATGTGGTATAGAGTGTCATTTATCACTACCCCGGAGTGCGGGTAGCTTGTGATGATTCTTGCACGTGTTGCTTTCGAGAATAAGCTCGCAAACCCTTTTGCGTCTGTCTTACGTAAAGCTAGGAATACTTGGTTAGTCATTTATCCACCTTTTTATCTAGCTTCTCGATAATTCGGTGCAGCATATCTTTGACTTCCCGCAAGGCTTCTTTGAAGTCCTCGCGATGCACGCGATTATTCGCTATCTCTTCGCGTAAGTCGTAAAGGTCTGACCGCAGCGAGGAAATCTCAACGCGTTGCATTTTGATGTGCGACCATAACTCGACAGCGAACCAACCCATCACAGCGCTGCCGCATGTAAGCAAGCCATTGATAGCCGTTTGGAGGTCCATTATTTATAATAAAGCAGTTACATTTACTAACAGCGTTCCCGTTGTTGTTCTCATGCTTATGACGCCAGAAGCCAATGTGAAAATAGGAGTTGTTGCTGTGGCATCACTTGAGGAAATTACAGTTGTCCCCCCAAGCAACCACCAGCCTTGAGCGCCGCCTGAAGTGTTATATCCATTAATATAAACAAGGCTGCTAACATTGCTAACCTGCACGAGCGCGACATTAGTCGTAGATACTGTTACAGATTTTTTTCCAATGAATCCAGATGTTGCTTGACTGATTCCCGTTACCTGACTTATAGCTCCAGATCCGGTATCTGTAGTTGAACCCACATAATTAACGCTTCTTGCGTTTTTTATATCAGAGCCGGACGTTTGAAGATTTGTGATGTGGTAACTGACAGGCGTGCCCAGTGTAAATGACGGGAATAAACACCCGTGCACTTCAACATATGGCGTTGTAGCACCGGCGAAAGTTATGCCTTCGGTCCCGTGACACGTTAACGCCTGCACGTGATTACCTGTTCCGTTAATTGTTATATTTGAGCCAGAACCGTAAAAGACCGAGTCTTGAATTCCTATCCAGGTTGACGAACAGTCTGCATAAATTGGCGAACCTGTGTTTGCTTCCCAGTGACAGTTATTAAATGAGACTGAACTTTGAAGTGTTTCATTAGCAAAGGTTGATGCTATATAAATTACTTTGCTTGTACTTGCTGCGTTCCCTTCAATATCACAATTGTTAAACGCGATATTCGCGCCTTTGTGCAAATACGCGGCATTAGCTGAATTTGACTGCAAAACGCAATCATTCAGTGAAATCAAATTAGAGTATCCGTTATTTACTGGAGACTGCGAGGCGTAGAATCCAATATTATTACTCAACAAATAACTTGAGCTAACTCTAAAAATTAGCGACCCCATAGATTTAAAAGCGTTGTCGCAATTATCGATTCTTACCCCTTCCATGAAGAAGTGCGCAAGAGTATCAGCATAAATTCCGTCATGGGTTTTTGCATTGCCAACAATGCCAAAGTTTTTAAATTGGCATTTTGAAACTACCCCATTGCCGCCACCACCGCCAGCGGTACCGCTAATGCTAAGGATCGGCGTGGTGCTTGACCCTATTTTTATTAAATTTGAATTGTATGGGCCATCTCCAACTATGACCAATGATTTTAAACTTGTTGGGTTAATTGTTAATGATGAAACGCCTATGCTTCCTCTTGGCAAAACTAATGTGCCGTTAGTGCTTCCGGCAGATAAGGCATTGTCTAAAGCCGCCTGCATTTCAAGTGTTTTGTCGGATCCGTCTGCAATAACTCCAAAATTTTCAGCATAGACAATATGCCTTAATTGTGTTTGTACGTTGCTATTGACTACACCTGTCCCAGATGGATAATATGGAATTAAAGATGCGTTAATGCTTGGATCAGTGTTCCACTCTGATAACAGCTTTGAATAAACTATCTTTTTGTTTTTATCGCGGACTGTTACGCTGTAGTTAGTATTAACGTATACGCTTGCAGGCGACCCGTTACGTACTGCAAACCCGCCTGATGTCCTAATCGGCTGCGCAGCTGGTTGCGTATATGCAGCATCCCAGTAGACCGTGATCGGGTTTGTTTCCGGGTTCTGATTGGCCGCGCCGAAGTATAAATAACCTCCCGTAAGTGGCGCTCCCGATGCGTCGAAGTAGCTGGGATATGGTGGCGTTGAAATGATTGACATTACTGCTCCTAATCTGCTACGCCGGAAACATTAAGGCGCGGCGGTTCTTGTGTTTGTTGTTCTGCTCGCGTTGCTTCGCCGATCCGTTTAAAAATCGCTGATTCATCTTTCGACCCCGGCTGTGTGCGTGATAACTTAATCATAAGGTTGCGCACTGGAGTTGACTCATACAGACGCGCCGCGCCACCTACGCCACCAGCCGTAGCTAATGCGCCTCCAAAGCTTCCAAGTACAGATTGCAGAAAGCTCCCAATTGCAAACGGCACCGCCTGCTGGCCTGATGCAGTACTCACGCCCGCCTCGGCTGCGCGCTTGGTCAGGTTTAGCGCCCTGGTCAACCCGTCTACCTGCGCCTTATCTGCCCCGGCAAAGAACACGCCGACCTGAGGCTCCAGGCGTTTCATTTCCTTGGCAAACAGGTCGGGGCTGAACATCTCATCGCCGGTCGTGGTGCGATACATGGCCTTATCGGCTGCGCGCCGCAGCACGGCAGTCCTGGCCATACCTCTCCCGTCTTGCGAGAGTTGCCCATAAAGCTGGTTGATTTCGCTAGGCTTGGCGCTGAATAACATCCGATTGACGACCTCGGGCGTCGCATTGCCAGATTGCAAAACCGACTTCAGGGCGCCTTGCTTGACATCGGAACTCATGTCAGACAGCCGCTTGTTGGAAACCATCCACTTTTCAAAGTCGCGCCGGTCGCCGTTCGCCTTGATGAAGTCGCCCATGTCCTGCCGCACAGGGCCATAGATTGCGCGCAATGCCTTCTCGCCTATGTCCCTTGCCGCAACTGTCATAGGACGTACAGGATCGTCTTTAAACGCCGCTGCCAGCTCGTCGGCGCGGTATGCCTCAAGCTGGTTGAGCGACCTGCCTTGCAAGTCAGTTTTTATCTGCTGCAATCGCTCGATGGCCTCATTAGCTGGGCCTGATCGGCGCTCAGTCAAGGCTGCGATCTGGTTGTCAATCTCGGTCATTGTCTTGGTCAGCGGAACTTCTCCGCCTACGCTTGAGACTTTGCCGATAACGTCGCGCTTAAGCGTTGCGTACTTTGACAACTGCTCTGCACGCTGCTGGCCGATGTCCTTGATTAGATTGGGCGACATATCGACAGCATCAGCCGCACCGAACTCGGTCAGCATGTCACGCACGGCGGCGGTTCGCGCCTCTTGTTGACGCGCACGGACCGGGCCAGTGCCTGCAAGCGGGACACGCTCGCCCAATTGCTGGCCTATCTTGCCGATAAACGTTTTTGGTGGCGCAACGTCTGACGTAAGCACAGGAATACCGCGCGCCTGCGCCTCTTGTGCGATTCGAGCGGCGCGCCCTGGGTCTGCAACGGGCACGCGAGCAGGGCTGCCTGCTTTAGCGCCAGCTATGCCACCAGCAAGACCGGCTGCAAACTGCACACCAGGGCCGGCACCCATCTCTGCCGCAGTTTGAGCTGCACCGCCCGCCCCGGCTCCGCCTAGCACCTGAGCCGCAGGAGCCGCAGCCATAGCGCTGCCAATTCTGGCGACCGTCGGCGCGGCTTGCCCTGCTGCTGCCTTGATAGCCTGGCCCGCTGCAACGCCACCTAGGCCACCCGCCGCGCCGCCCGCGATGGATTGCACAATGCGCTCGGCCTCGGTGTCGGCCTGCGGTACGCCAAGGCGCGTCAGCAAATCGCCCATCGCGTCCGTCGGCGTCTTGTACCGCGTGCCTAGCAGCGAGTTAATGCCCGACACCAGCGGATCGCCAACAAGTTGAGCCAGTCCGGCAGCGCCAGCACCAGCGATAGCACCAGGGATAGCACCGACGCCTGCAAACGGAGCGCCTGCAGCTGCGCCAAGTGCCGCACCAGCTGCGATAGGAGCCAGCCCGCGAGTCGTCGCACCGGCTAGACCTGCTGCGGTTGTCTCTGGCTTGGGCTGTGCAGTACCGCCAAACTGGGCCGCCAACGCTGCAAAGTCTTGAGCACCTGAACTCGACTCAACCGCACCGCCCAATTGCCTAGCAAGTGCCTCGTAATCGGTTGCCATTACTGCACCCCTGCGCGTCGTTTAAACTCTTCGGCTGCTTGCTTCGATGGGAATACAAACCTTTTTCCGTCGGGTGTGGTAACTGATACGCCTTGCCCTTGTGGTTGCTGTGGCTTTGATTCGGCAGGTAACTCGGAGACGTTTTGCAAAAATAGCGCTGCTGTCTCGCTTTTGTTGGCTGCTGATTGCAATAGATTACGCGATTTAGTGTATTGCGCTCGAGCCGCTCTATCTGCCACGTCAAAAATTGTCTGTAGTTCTGGCTTTGTAAGGTTTAAATTGCCACTTCTGGCCTGTACAAGCAATCTCTGCTCGTACTCTGTAATCTGACCCTGGCCTGTCAGCATACTTCTAGATTGCAACGACATCTCAGCAAGACCCTGCATTAACTCGGTCGTTGCGGCCACTGCCTTGTCGCCATCAAACCCAAGCGCCGACGCTACTCGCGCCGATGTCAGTCGTGTATCTGCTAATGGGCCAGTAATTGCAGAGTCAAGCGCGCGCCTGTATCTCGGCAATTGCGCGATCTGACCCGCAGCTGAATTCGCCTGATCGTGCAGTTTTGGCACAAGCTCGCCCAATTGCGTAGCAGCGCTCTTGTCCAAGTTTGTAACATTGACGTTAGTCACTGCGGCAGGCGGACGCGACAAAGTTTTAAGCGATAAAAAGACCTGCTTATCTTCTGGCGGGAGGTTCTTAAAGTCGATCGCCTCTTGAATTGATGGCGCTAACTTTATTTTTTTTGCCTCGGATTCCGCGCGCCGTTCCTGCGTCAACTTTAGCGCGTTTTCAAGTACCTTGTCGCCGCCTGGTATCAATGACAAAGCACCGCCAAGCTGCAATACTGCGGATTGAGGATCAGCATTAATCATCGCAATCTGGTTGTCCAGCTCCTGCATGACTTCCGGGTTGTCTTGATATGCGCTCTTTTGGCGCTCAAGTATTGAGACGGCAGACTCTGGCTTGCCAGCGTTAAGCGCGAACACAACGGGCGCGATCTTCGAGATAGACGCTCTGTTCTCGTTTTCGCTGCGACTCTTAAACATCATCGCAAGCGTTTCGGCCTGGTCTTTATTTCCTAGCAGCATCGCACGCTGATAGTCGGCGGCGGTTGCATCAGGGCTGAGTACACGCGATGACACCTCTTGCCATTGCTGCTGCCGTAACGCCTCCTGCTGCGCCTTCTGCTGGGCCGCGATTGCCTGAGCCTGCGCGGCCTGCATCTGAGCCTGGACGTTAAGACCCTGCAACTCGGTCTGATATGCATTTTGGCCCGCTTCCATCGGGCTCTGTACGCCGAGCGAGTAATTAAACGGTTGCGCCATTATTTAGCCCCATACATACGCGACATCATGTCAAAGAGTTGACCTGCTCGCTGTTGTCCGGCCATCTGCTGCGGGATGTTAAGCGCCTGGCCGATGCCCTGGCCGATGCCGAGCGTACCGCCTGCCTGCGCTTGACCTTGTTGTGCTAGTAGGTTACCGATATTTGATGCCGCGTTCATACCACCCTGACCCTGCATTGCTGCGGCAGACTGACCCATCCCAGAAAGTTGCGAAGTCACACTAAGACCCGTGCCAGATAACCCGCCTAGTCTTGAATATTGTTGATCGATTAAATTTTGCAGCATTGCAGGCCTAAATTGAGCAAGCGCAGCCTGTACATTACCGCCACGCAACCCACCCGTGGCTGAAGCACGCTGAAGAATTGCCTCCTCGCCCTGCTTTGCTAGTGACTGATAAAGCGGGGACGATTCAAGGGCGCCGATTGCCTGCTGTTGCGCTTGCTGGCCTTGCAGCCCTGCTAATGCCTGCTGCTGCTGGAATGCTTGTAGTCCCGCCTGCTGGAACGGAGCAAATCCACCGAGCGCCTGTGTTCCAGCTTGCTGGAATGGGGCAAGACCTGCCCGCATTGCCTCAAATTGTCGCCGCTGTTCATCGATGCCAGATTGCGCCGCCGCAGTTTGCTGACCTGCCGCACGTTGCGCAGAGATCCCCTGTAATGCTGCGCTTCCGAGCTGCGAAACCGCTTGGCCGGTGGGCGAGCCAAGCCAAGACATTAACCCAGATAAACCACCACTAGTCCCTGCCACTTGTGCCCCCGTTAACGTAGGCGCGGCAAATCCAGGCAATGCGCCTGCGCCTGTCACACCTCCAAGCCCTAATGCCCCGCCACCACTTAAATATCCCCCGCCACCAGCGGCTGCCGACTCAACACCACCGGCGAACAGTCCAGAGGCCACCTCTGGCGCGGCAGCCGCTGCGGTACCTGCGCCAGATCCTAGTGCTCCTGCGGCTGCGGCAGGGAAC
>Ga0209229_10000632_pt1 | contig 14322 bp, 31 predicted proteins | sample SanBayMetagenome_FD_187466 | JGI IMG/M metagenome (GOLD analysis project Ga0209229, IMG submission 187466) | Freshwater and sediment microbial communities from dead zone in Sandusky Bay, Ohio, USA (SPAdes) (version 2) | ecosystem: Environmental > Aquatic > Freshwater > Lentic > Sediment... | reverse complement strand
CTTATCTGGCTTAGACTCGCGAAGAGCCTGCGCAAGTGCGCGATTGTACTTCTTCTTTCGGCTCTTGTTGCTAGTGTCTGCATCCATAAGTTCTTTGACGCGCTTCTGCACGCCAGGGTCGCTCTCGCCTTCCTTCCAGTTGGCTTCCTGCCCAGACTCTTGCTGCTGCTTGGTGACTTCTGCAAGCGTCTCAGACACTCTGGTCTTTGATTCACCCTCAACCATGTCACGACCACGCTTGCTTAGTGGCTCGCTGATTCCCTCGCTACCCTTTCCTTGTCGTCGTGCGCGGAGTTCGCGTCCCTTACGACCAGTGGTCTTCGCAGTAGTAATCTCTGCGGAAGGAGATCGCACTCCGCGACCGCTTGCCCAACTTGAAATAACCTTTGCGGCATCGTCTGATCCACGTCCGCCAGTTGTGCGACTTGTAAGTCCGCGAACAACTCCGATAGCAATCTCTCCGTCAATAGCCTTTGGGATTGCGTCAAGGACAATCTTCGCCTTCTGTGCATATGTCAACGACTTCCACGAATCACCAGCCTGCGTGGTGGCTTCACGCCATACACGCTTTACAAGAAGTTCTCCCTGATTACGAGTCTTTGCCTTCTTGGTTGCGCCCTTCATATCGTTGCGGGTTACCTTGCCTTGTCCGCCCTCGCCACCGCCAGCGATCTCTACCTTCGGACCAACGCGCTTTGGATTTCTTTTCTTGCCCTGCGGAGTAATCGTTGAAGGACCACCGCCAGTTGAAAGACGACTTGCCATCTGAACGGAAACAGCGTATGACTTTCCTTCTGCGCGAAGTTTGTCATACCTAGCACGCCACGCAGCATCGTCATTATTTTTGCTCCATAGATCCTGGATTTCAGCACCAGTTCGTCGCGCAACCTTCTTAGCCATTCTTCTTCTTCCCCTTGTTCTTCTTGCCACCCTTGCGGCTGGCTACCTTAATGGCGATGGCGGTCGCCTGCTTCTTACTGTATCCCTCTTCCATCAGACGCTGGAGGTTTTTCCCGATGTTTTCCTCGCCCTTATAGAGTGGCATTTTATCACATCTCCTATTCTGCGTTAGAGAACAATTTGTACCACTGGTCTTCCGTCAGCGTACCCTGAGACGACAGGCTCTGCCCTGCTGGAGTAATCGTTGGGAGGAACGACTTCTTGTCATTCATATCCTTATACATCATTGTCTTAGACAGGTATTCGTAGTATGCTTTGTTGTCAATCCCGATCCTACCGCCAGACATATCCTTGACAAAGTACCCTTGCGAGATGAGATCGTACATTTCCTTTGCCCTAGGATCTTGAGCGGCGTACCTTCCGTAGTAGTTGTTGTCTAGTCGGTCTAGTTCTTGGGCAACGTACTCGGTGCTATTGAATCTGTTAGGGAACTGCTGAGAAATTGCCATGTCTGCTCCAGCGGCACCAGCGGACATTTCGGCAGTTCCGTAGTAGTTCTCCCGACCGACCACTCCAGAAATCCCTGGCATAAAGTCGTTGAGCGTTGGCAAGTCAAACCACTCTCCGTTCATCCCATCGTTGCCCATACCAGCATTAATAAACTGTTCGGCAAGCATAAACATGTTGCTAACTCCAGCAATCGTTGTTCCAGCAGCCCATCCAAGACCAGCGCCTACTGCCGTCCCAACGCCAGGAACGAAACTACCGACGACCGCTCCGCCAGCGGCGAGTGAGCCAGCAAACTGTAGATCCTGCGCCATAACATCTGCCGCAGTAGAAACGCCAGTACCAATCTTAGCGGCATCCAGATACGCCTTGGACGCAACATCAGCCACGTCATCTGGGTATCCGAGTTCTTTATACCAGTCCTTTATGCCGTCGGCATCTGCACCTACCTGTCCATTCATCACCATGGAGATAAGGTTTAGGGCGGCGAATGCGCGACCACCCCTCGCCATCTTGGTCATTCCCTTTGGAGGAAGGAACGACTTCACCCCAGATACTCCCTGCGTCTTGAATGGTGCCAGTGGGTTTATTGCACCCATTCCCCTTAGTGGTGCAACCTGTGGGAACCTTGCGTCAAACCTCTGGTTGCCACCCTGAAAGCCCGTCGGCTTAATCTGCGCCACCCTCGGCGCTCCTCGTGGTCTACGTGGCGTTGGCGGCTGTGTTGAGTCTGGCGCTGGCAGACCTACTGGAGGCGTGGATACTGGCTTTGGCGTGGTGCTAGTCCGTCGGATTGGAGATGCCCGCTCAACGGTTGGGGCTGTCGGTGCAGCAACGGATGTCCTGCGGATCGGGCGGGTAGAATTGACGGGGGACAGCGTGGCGGCACCCTCCCCCGTCAATCTGGAAGCCTCGCGCTGAACTAGTCTCGCCATATTTTTTGTACTCCCGCCACTTATATAGGGACCGATATTTCTTATTTAGACTTATTCTTATCCCTAACAGGGTCCATTATACACCATGTTTAAGGGGAAATTTTTTTATAAATAAGTCCTATACCAGATATATGGGTCTGATTGTTACCATCCACGGGCTACTTCCCAGTGATATCTGGCGGTGTAAACAGTGATAAGCCTTATGAACAGTCTGTTAACCCTGGTCTAACGGAGGGCAAATCCCCCCGCCGCCTTATCAGAGGGGGTGTTCAGTGCGGAATTGAGATCAGGTGTACCACCCGCCCGCTGCCAGTACAAACGCTCACACCCGACCCCTCGTGGAAATCTCGCGCACGCGCATGCGCAGATGTGCACACGCGCCCGCACGCGCGAGGCTTGAGTAATACCCCCACCCCCCTCGGGCGCACGCCCGCACGCCCGCACGCCTACGCGCCCCCGCGCGCGCTGACCCCACGCGTATGTGCGCGGGCACCCGCCCGCCTTGAGTCCCGATGTTGACCACTTCCAGATTTCGCCGCATTCTGTTTGTAGCGGAGCGGTCTGCCCTGTTCGCTGTGAGCAGGGCACCCGCCCCGTGAAGCGTGCCTAGGCACGAGGAGGTTTCGGATGAGCGAGCAGGAGAAACTCGCACAGGTGATCGCGGCGGCGGTCGCACAGGCACTCGCGGGGGTTCAGGCACAGGCGGCTGCGCCTGCGCCCGACAAGCCGAAGGGCAAGCGGAAGGGCAAGCGTGCCACGGGCGGGCTTGTGCTTGAGCGCAAGGGCGCAACCTTCACCTTCACGCTCGTACAGGCAGGCATCCGTGGGGGCACGAAGGACAAGTACAGCGTGCGGATTGAGCGCGACGGGCAGGCACACACGCGTGGGGTGAAGACCCCTGCGGGCGTGAGCGTGTCCGAGCACTTCACCGCCCCGCGCTTGGACTTCCTCACGGGCATCACGAAGAAGTACTTCGTGCAGGCGTAAGGCAAGCGTACACGCGTACGCAGGGCGCTCAACCCTTCGGGGTTGGGCGTACCCTCCTGCTCCCTCGTGGGGGCAGAGGGGTGCGCCCCAACGCATAGGCGTTGGCGTACCAGTAGTGGAGGTCGCGTATGAGCGATCAAGTGGAAGGCGTGGAAGGCGAATCGGTTGAGCCGATTGCGATCACCACGCGGAAGGGCGAGAAGCCGTTTCCGAGCGTCAAGTGCCCGCGTTGCGGGACGATGGCGCATTGGCAGGGCGTGCCCTTCTATCGTTCGGGAGGGCATCTGCTCATCACCTACGCGTGCGTGGAGGATGACGGCTGCGGCTCCGTGGGTTCTCGCCCCTTGCGAGAGGAAGTTCAGGCATAGGGGGAAGTATGTACGCAAGTACGATTCCTGTGAGCGAGTGCTCACACCCCGTCGCACGTGGAGTGCAGCGGGTTCCGTGTGGCAAGCGTGCCACGCTAGTGTTTGTGCGTGTCGCGGAAGGCGGCAAGCGTAAGGGTATGTGGGCGTGGTGGTGCGACTGGCACGAAGATGCCTATCGCAAGCATCTCACGTATGTAGGGAAGTAGGAGGGTTGTATGTTTGAAGGATTCGTGGGTTCGTTCTTGGGTGTGTGGGCGGTGTACGGAATCCTGTTCGTGAAGGACGAACTGGATAAGCGTGCCGAGCGCAAGTATCGCGAGCGTGTGCGTCGCGAACAAGTATAGGGGGAGGTATGCACGGAAGTAAGGCTCCTAACGAGCACATTGAGCGAGTGCTTGCGGAGATGTTCCGCAAGACTAACGCTAGAATACTGCGCAAGCAGAGGAGGATTGTATGAGCAACCGACTACGCCCGTGTGCCGCTTGGATTCACGGGTGCGAACACTTCGGGAGTATCTGGATCCGCTTCAGCAATGGCAAGCGTGGCGTTGTATGTGCGAAGCACGCACGCTACCAGCGGTAGTATGCTGGGAGCCTGCCCTCCGTCGTGCGGGGGGTAGGCTCCTATGCTACGACCATAGGCAGGACTACTGGAACGCCAGAGTCCTCTCGTACACGCCGAAGGCGCTGCTCCAATGGGCGAGGGAGAAGCGCAAGGCAGAGTATCTCGTCCTCGTAGAACTGAACGGAGGGTAGGATGAAAGTACCCGAGCACTACCACGCAGAGATTAGTTTCCCTGCGTGTATGCCCGAATGGGAGGAGATCTACACGAGCGCCATCGCTGCAGTGGATGATCTCAAGGAGCACGCGGGTTGGAATGAAGAGGGCGAAGAGGTGGATCTCAAGGTCGTGCACAATGACCAAGACTTCCTCGTCGTTGCCCGTTGGGAGGGGAAGCCAAGCACCCTGAACTGCTTTGCATACTCGTGCAGTGCCGAGCATTGCGCCGAGCGACTAGCCTGTATGGAGGAATCGTATGCTTGAGTTCTTCGTTAGGTGGGTAAGCATTGGCATACTCACGTACTTCGCAGTTCACGTGCTGCTGTTTCTAGCACGTCTACAGGGAGGATACTTCGGATGATGAAGGTTCCAGACACACACAAACTATCGGAAGCGGAGATGATGGAACTTGACCAGTGCGTCAAGCGGATGCGTGAGTTGGGTTGCATCGTGTTCGCATACTCTCCTGAAGATACGTGGCAGGTAGCCACGCGTTCAGGTGATGAGGTATGGGATGAACGCGTGAAGATAGAAGATCTATCAGGCTACGTGCAGGAGGACGACCAGATCTGGGAGTTGATCTATCACGTAGTGCAGACAGCGTACGAGCACGAAGTGCAGTACCACGACGACCCCGAAAGGGATGAGCGAATCATCGCGGCTCTGACAAGCGGTGAGAAACTAGTGGACGAGGTGATTTGATGTACGACGCGTGGAGAAGGGCGCACCTAGCATACTTCAGGCTTGTCAAGTACAAGCGTGAGTGTCGTGAGTGGCTCAAGGATAAGGAGAACTATGCACTAGCGCAGTCAAGCGGATGGCTCTCGGTCATCATTGACGAGGGCAATCCTGCAGGGCTACCGAAGTACACCGCACAAGCGGTGCTCGGCGTAGACGATGCGACGAACAGCAGGTTCCTCGCACGATTCAACAAGGAGGTGCGTAATGGCTGACCGCAAGACACCGAAGTTTACCAAGCGGGACTTCCAATGGATCGCAGACCAGTGCAAGGATCATTGGGAGTACCTCAAGTACGAAGGAGAGGAGCAGAAGTACACGCTGTTTGAGCGTGAACTCCTAGACTATTTCCATTGGAAGTTTGTACAGGGGTTGAGCAAGGAACTCTCTCGTACGAATGGTGCATACCAGCGCGACAAGTTCATCCGAGCAGCAGTACCCGAAGAGTTCAGGGATCGGTGGTATCTAGGCGTTGTGCCTAACCCAGTGAAGCAGGAGGCGTAATGTACGACGAAGAGATGGATGACTTCACACGTGAGTACATACTGAACGAGATGATCCGCCCACTAGCAGGCGGGTACATCATCGGAGGGGGCGTGTCAAGCGACGGCTTCCCGATGCTACGCATTGGATTCATGGATGGGCGTGAGGTATGGGCGACCATCAGTGAGGACGATGAGATGAATGGCGGTGGACGCATCATGATTGAGGAGATCAAGCGATGAACTATGAAGAGGCACGAGTTATCTACGACAACGAAGAGAGGAGAAAGGACTGGCTCACGCTAGACGAACAGGTACGTACGGATCTCTTTGACTTGCTGGAGTGGTACGACGCACGTCAATCGTGCTGCGAACCATACGATTGCATGTGCCATGAGCAGTGCTCGTGGCAGGATGAGTTGGCAAGCAAGTGCGGTGGCTGCCAAACAGGTGCACGATTGCACGAGTCCACGATCAAGGTGAGTGGCGATCAGTATGAGTTTGCTCTAGCATCACGTGAGATTGGCGATCACAACAGTAGGCTGTGGGATCTGCAGACAATCAAGATGCTTGAAGAAGCAGGCGACTATGCAGGAGCACAGCGTATGTTCTATGGGGAGGATCAATGAGCGCACACGCTAAAGTATACGTCAGCATCCAGCACACAGGGATTACTTCGCTGAACAACTGGATGCCAGATGCAGTCAAGGAAGTACACGAATGGCTGTACTCGCATGGCTTCAACGTCAACGAGGTTGGCGATGGTCAGCAAGACAGCGGCAAGTGGAAAGCACGTGAGTACTATTGGGTTGAGGTAGAGAGTACGTCGTGCTCATACGACGTGTTTGATGCGGAGTATGTGCGCACTACTATGGAGCAGATGGCTAACAAGTTTCCTGAGTTAGGGTTTGAGTATTCAGTATACAACCTAGACGTTGAGCCAGATCTATTCATTGCAGTAGGAGGGGTATCATGAAGATCAACAGCATTACACTTACCAATGAGGACGCAGCAGACATCGTGCACTGTGCAGTAGAGGGTGGCACGAACTACTGGGCAGAGGTGAAGGACTACAACTGGAAGGACTGGTATGAGAAAGATCCGCTACGATCAACGCCTCGCTATGATGGGGAGCGCATCAAGTTGGATCTACCAGATGACTATGTGTTTGTATGGATCCGAGAAGACGATGAGCAGGTAGAACCAGAACGATTCAGCAACACGTGGATTCCACTAGATAGGAAGACATTAGAGAAGGGGGTGATCGCACTGATTGAGAACGTACCGCACCTCATCCACGGTGTAAGTAATCGTGGCGAAGGAGACATTGAGTTTGACTTTGACGGCACGTCATGCGACGTGATCGTACAGTATGCAATCTTTGGGGAGGTTATCTATGGGTGAAGCACCGATTCCAATAGGGTACACATACGAGGGCGCTATGTGGTGCAACATGTGTACCTTTGAGAACTGGGGTATCAAGGGAAACATCTTGCAGATCAAGCGCCATGAAGAACTATGGCAGACAGCGGAAGACGCAACCGATGATGAGGACATGATCCCGCAAGCAATCTATTCTTGGGATGACACTAGCCCACACGGTGAGCAGTGCCATGCATGCGACGAAGAGATTGCACCAGCGTGGTGCGAAGCAGCAGACCCAAGCAATGCAGGCAATGGTATCTGTACCGAGTGCCACTTCAGTGGCATGTCTAAACTGGAGGATCAGTATGAGTAAGATGAGTGAAGTTGACATTGACTATAGCAACCTTGAGAAGGTTCTACTAGATGCGTTGATAAGCGCCGCTACCATGGAGGACAACCTATTCGTCAATGGGTTTAAGGAATCATCGGAGAAGTTGTTTCAACAGGTAGTGCTACCGCTTCATCAAGCAGTGGACTACCTTCGCACTGGTACTGAGGTGGACTACGTATGACACACCAGATGACTGATGTTAAGTTGGTTTACGATGGAGGTTCAGTCGGCATTCTTATTCCGAAGAGTGGGGCTGCACAGGAATGGTTCAATGACAACGTATCAACGGAAGATGCCGTGAGATTCGGTGATGGGATAGCAGTGGAGATGAGGTATGTTGATGACATCCTCAATGCTCTATCTCATGATGGTTTTATTGTTGAGTTTGCTTAGTATTATATAAATATATTAGGAGGAATAATAAATATGTCTAATAGCATTTACGATATCAAGGAATCAGTTAAGAATATTATCACAAATCTTCACGACCTAGACAGCGACATTGATGATCTGGAACTAGATCACGACCACGATACGTGGGGCTGCTCGGACTGCGAAGAGATCAAGGACGAAGCAGCACGTGAGGTCTGGGATAACATCAGCATCACCGACATTATGGACAACGCATGGTCTGAGTATGAAGCGATCAAGGAAGAAGGTGCTGAAGAGGAGCGAGATACCCAGCGCCTGAAACTTGCAGCATTCTCAACAATGCTTTACAATCTGGCTGACTTCGCTAAGAAGTGGGATGACCTTACCGTTGCGACCTTTGAGCACAATGCTCTGGCTATTCGCAACGTGCTACACCCGAACCGAGTAGAAGAGAAGAAGACAGAGGAGGTAGTCAATGAATCTGAAGTGGCTTACTAATCAGGAACAAGAAGTATACGACCGTATTGTATACGGAGAAGAAGATCTTCGGTTGATGCGAGCCTCGCTTGACAACGAAGATGTGGCAGTCATCGTAGCCTTCAGCGAAGATGGCAGTCACGAAGAGGGGGAAGAGGGGCACAAGGTAAGTGCCGAGCCTCTCGCTATTGTTATCAACGAGGACATCTTTAATAGGCTTGTGCCACCAGAGAATCCAATAGAGGCACTAGTCCGAGAGGTTCAAGACCGTGGAAACTAGCAACGACGTGGCGTACTTTGCAGGTGTCGCCACAGTACTACTGATAGTGGGGGCTGTACTTCTATGGATGAGTTGAAAGAACGAGTCGTATGGGTTCCAGTTATGTATGGTCTTCTTGTGCATGGATCTAACGACAGCGAGGACGCAGAGAACTCAGCACGAGAACTGATCATGGATCTAACCGAAGAGGTATGGAACGAAACGTTTGAGGCAAACGGAAACGTCCTTGACTTCATCGGATTTGAATGGCTGAACGGAATGTTCACCGAAGAACAGCGAGTATTGGAGGTTGACCGTGACGATGCGGAAGCGACTGAAGACGGAAGTAGCGAGGCAGGCTGAAGCATATGCTATTGCAATTGCTAAGTGCCGTATTCACGGTGGCGGGGATGATGATTGTCTATGCAGCAGCAGGACGGAGACGTATGCCGCGTTAGTAGATCTTCTTCGTAGCACCGATAGTAAGTTGCCGAAGAGTGGCAAGTCTGCAGCCAGACGTAGGCAGACAGCACGTGAGATTAAACTCACGGTGCTACCTCACTACGTTAACGACGACCTGATAGAATGCTTAGCCCCTGCGATGGAGGAAATGAATCGCCTCGGTCATGCATCTCCTGATGTTGTCTTTGACGACGGCTGCTGTGCTGCCCTCTATTGCGAGGACTGTGGTAGGTGGGGTCACGTCGTATCCAACTACGCCATTGACGATGAGATCGTATTCCCAGGCGAAGAGAAAGGAGGACCAATCCTAACAGACGAATGTTCAGTACCGTACGAAGGTACCCTTGCGGATACCTTCCAAGCAATCACAAGGAGGAAAGATGAATAGCAAGACACCGCACCATGCGGAGGCGGAGGATTCAGTCATCGGCGCAATGCTGATTGACAGCGAGTGCATACCGTCCACGCTAGAGATCCTAGACGCAGAGGACTTCTACTCCAATGCAAACAGGGTTGTGTATGGTGCGATGCAACATCTAGCCAAGAACAACATTGCCGTTGATGTGGTCACCGTGTCCGAGTACCTTGAGAAGCAGGGCAAACTTGATGACGTAGGTGGTCGTGCTTGTATCACCCAGTACTCATCTAGAACACCGACCTCTGCTAACGTAGAGTCGTATGCTCGGATGGTTGAGGAGGCTGCCGTTAGCAGGCGACTCATCAGTACTGCTGCAAAGATTGCAGAGATAGGGTATCAAGGGCTGCCATCCGACGAGGCGTTGGACAAGGCGGAGTCAGAGATCTATCGGCTGTCACGAGCAAGAAGCAACTCATCCTTTGACGACCTAGGCGAACTGCTTGGCAAGTCGTGGAAGTCAATGGAACGCGCTGCCCTTGGAGAGAACGTCACTATCAAGTCGGGCATCATCCCGATGGACAAGGTGATCGGAGGCTGGGCTAACTCAGACCTCATCGTTGTTGCAGCACGTCCGTCTGTTGGCAAGACGGCACTCGCTGTCAACCTCGCAACCAATGCTGCGCTACGTCAGGGTAAGGCGGTCGCTATCTTCTCGCTAGAAATGTCTGGCGAACAGATTGCTACCCGCATCCTTGCCGATGCAGCACACGTTGACATCGCCAAGATTCGCAACGGATCTGGTACGCCAGAAGAGATCAACAAGTTGGCAGAGGCTGCCGACCGTATCAAGGACGCACGTATCTATGTTGACGATGCCTCGTCCCTCACACCGATTGAGATCCGTAGCCGCTGTCGTAAGTTGCGGCAGGACAAGGGACTGGATATGGTAGTCATTGACTACATCCAGTTGCTGTCTGCCGTACGCCAGCAGAAGGATGCCAACCGAGTAATGGAGACGGCAGAGATCAGTCGTACTCTCAAGCAGATCGCAAGGGAACTCAACGTGCCAGTCATTGCGCTGTCGCAGTTGAGCCGCAACTCAGAGTACCGTGACAGCGGTGAGCCTAGGCTTGCCGACCTCCGAGATAGCGGTAGCATTGAGCAGGATGCCGATGTGGTCATCATGCTATGGAAACCCAAGGAGCAGACCGACGAGTACTATGATACAGTGAGTGTCAAGGTTGCGAAGAATCGCAACGGTCCGACTGGAGATCTTAACCTGATCTTCAGGAAGGCAACGACATCGTTCACGACAGGTGAACAGTAGGAGGAACTATGGAACGATCAGCATCCGCACAGTTTGACGCTGTGCTTAAGGAGAAGCAGAAGATCGGTCGTCCATCCAAAGCATTCTGGCGTGGCTCCCTTATGGGTGGCTGCCTTAGAGCGCATTGGTATGACAGCACTGGTGTCCCGCCATCCGAACCCTTTGATGACAAGGTGCTCCGTGTATTTGAGCGGGGTCACGCTGTGTCGGAGTGGATCAGCGGTGTCTTTGCACATGCACCAGACATCGTTAAGTACGAGACGGAAGTACCAGTGTCCATCCCAGACTACGACTTCGCTGGCAACATAGACGCAGTAGTCACGTGGTCAGACGGTAGGCAGGAAGTGTGGGAGTTCAAGTCAACAAAGGCAACTGCATTCAAGTGGATCAAGGAGGAGCCGAAGCCTGAGCATGCGACGCAGGCTGCACTCTACGCCATTGCCATGCAGAAGGAAGACGGCATCGTCCGCCCAGCACGTGTCATCTACATCAACGCCGATGACTTCTCTATGAAGGAGTACATCGTCAGCGATGAAGACAGGTCACGTGCATGGCGTGCGCTCAAAGTTGCACGCCACTTCAAGGATGCCAATCGCATCCCGCCGCAGTTGCCTGTGCCTGACGGCAAGACAGCGAGCAGTATGTACCCGTGTTCATACTGCAGGTACAAGACGGAGTGCCGAGGATGAGTATCATTCTTGCACTGCTCTTAATGATACCGAGCAAGCATCTAGATATGCCTATCACAGCGAGGCAGAAAGGGGTGGCTACATGGTATGCAACTAACTCTATCCGAGGGAGCGAACCTCCCAAGTACTACTGCGCAGTAGGGGAGTACCGACATTACCACACTAAGCGGCAGTATGTTCGTGTACGTGGGAACGGAACGGCATTCATCTGCAAGGTGATGGATCATTGCGGGGCTTGCCACAGGGATGGCTGGGGAGGGCGGGTCGTTGACCTATCCCCCTACCTCTTTGAGAAGTTAGCACCACTACATATTGGGGTGGTGAAGGTAACGATAGAGCCATTGGTATACAATGGACCCAGATAGGAGGACAAGTATGTCTAGTAAGATTCATAGTAAGTTGTCAGAAATCCTGAAGGCTGTCGGTTATATTGAGAAGACTGGCACGAATGCCTCGCAGGGATACAAGTATGTACAGGCGGCAGCCGTTGCCGATAAGATCCGTGATGAGTTCGCTAAGCGATCCCTCACCATGGTACCCGCCAACATTGACGTGACCGAATCAGGTCTTACGCCAAGCGGGAAGCAAGCCCTCATTACCCTTCGGGTAACGTGGCAGATCACCGACGGAGAGACAGGCGAGTTCGTCACCTTCCAGTCGGTTGGCTCTGGCTCAGACAGCACAGACAAGGCTGTCTACAAGGCAATGACAGGCGCACTCAAGTACGCCCTGTTGCTAGGGTTCCTCATCCCAACAGGTGATGACCCAGAGAACGAGAAGAGTGGCGACGCGGTTGTCGCTGCGGCTGCGAAGAAGATCTTTGCAGAGGAACCAGAGAAGAAGGCGCAGGCATTTGACCCAAGCGCCATTGATTTCTAGGAGGAAGTATGTCTGATCGTATTGACATCTGGCTATCGGATAAGAAGCAACCAATCCGCAAGACTACCAAGAACGGCACGCCGATCTTGGAGTTCTATGGCACATGGCAGGCTGAAGCGTACGACGCTTGGCTTAGCGCAGGCAAGACTGGCGCAGCACCTAGCCGATATGTATACGTCAACGTCACCGTCTTTGACGGTGGCTTGATGGATCACGTAGAGAAGGTATACGCCAAGGCTATGTCACTAGCGGAGGGCGATCCCCGACCACACGCTCACTTGATTGGCAAGTGGCGACAGGGTGGCAGCCGAACGGTAGAAGGCAAGACGTACGCTGACTTTACCGCCAACGAGGTATCACCGCTTATCTTTGGACCGCTGAAGAAAGCATCGTAAGTGGACGCACGTAAAGGTAGGCTCAACCGCAAGCGCGGGATCTCCTTTGAAAGGGAGGTCGCCGCGCTTGTAGGTGGGAAGAGAACAGGAATGTATGGAGGGAAGGACGATGTTACCAGCGAGCGACTCGTCATCCAATGCAAAGTTGGATCAGCATTTCCTGAGCGCATCTACGATTGGATATCGTCCATCCGACCCGTGGCTGGAAGGACAGCCGCTGTTGTTATCGGAGATGCGCCAGGTGCAGGTACTAAACGACGAATCATTATCGCGATGGAACTCCATGACTTTCTGGCTTATGTGGGAGAAGAAGAAGATGGCAGTTAGGAAAGCACAAGTGGAAGACATGTTGCCGCATTGGATGTATGCATATCGGTATGCGCTCGCAGTCATGCGAGAGGCGGCAGGACTCAAGGGAGATGTAGATAACACTAACCCGCTTGAGGGAGAGATCTTGAAGAAGGCTGCAGACGTAGCACTCTTTATTACAGGAAAGGTGAAGTTCTAATGGCAACTAATGAGGTCAACGTGGAAGACAACCCGAACCCCATCAAGGTGGTCGTAGAACGGGCTTCTAAGGCAGCAAGGAAGTATAGCCTAGGGCTATGGCTCTCTGCCCTATTGCTCGCCTCTACGAGCCTCCCAGACCCAATTGCGGGGATTGTGGTGGTAGGTCTAGCCGCCACGATGGTAGAATATGAACGATAGTAGGGCGATGGCTGCACTGGCTGCTTCGGGAGCCGCTGCGTATATTGCCCTAGAAAAAATGAAGGCGTTCGTTGGAGAGGCAAAGACCAACGAACAGTACAGGTTGACCATCATGAAGATGATCAACGAGAACCTAGTGTCCAACGATATCGTTGGGGCGGTTCTACTTGGCGTGGAAGTGGGAGCAGATATTCTGGAGACCCAACTTAACGCCGTAGCAAAGGGGGACTCTGATGTCCAACGCACTGACTAGGCAGATCATCGCAATGAAAGAGGAAGGGAAATCCTATACCCAGATCGGCAAGGTTGTCGGCATGAGTAAGGATGCAGTACAGAAGGTATACAAGAGATACCTTGAGGATGATGGAAGCGCCATCACAGCAACGAAGATTCCAGCGTCGGTCTCGGCAAGCAAGTCCCCCAAGGGATATGTCGGACCGACGATTGCTTTCTGGGACATTGAGACAACCTACTCCGCGTGGAGCAGGATCCTCTCGGTGTGTATCGTAGATGGCTTTGGAAACTTGGAGGTCTTCAGGCTTGACGATCCTCGTTATAAGGGAGAGTCATGGACTGACGACTCAGTTCTCGTTAAGGCAGTGAAGGAAAGTCTTGAGGGGTACGACATCCTCGTCGGGTGGAACAGTAAGTTGTTTGACCTACCGATTGTCAACGCTCGCCTCCTTGCCTCTGGGCAGGAGCCTTGCGACCCGCTCATGCACATTGACTTGATGTACAAGGCGACTGGCTCTGCCGTTCGCATTGGACGTAAGTCCCTAGACAACGTGTCCAAGTACTTCGGAGTGGAGAACAAGAAGACTCCGCTTGATCCGAGGATCTGGGACAAGGCTGACCACGGCGACGTGGAGGCATACGAGAAGATCATTGAGCACAATATTGCGGACGTGTATGTGACTCGTGATGTGTACGGTAAGTTGAAGCG
>Ga0209229_10000629_pt1 | contig 14387 bp, 10 predicted proteins | sample SanBayMetagenome_FD_187466 | JGI IMG/M metagenome (GOLD analysis project Ga0209229, IMG submission 187466) | Freshwater and sediment microbial communities from dead zone in Sandusky Bay, Ohio, USA (SPAdes) (version 2) | ecosystem: Environmental > Aquatic > Freshwater > Lentic > Sediment... | reverse complement strand
GAGTAGATTTCAAAAAGTTTTACCTTTAAGTTCTTCATGAAGTTGTTACTTTTTTGTTTCTTATACTATAGTTCCATTTCAGGTTTTACTACATAAAAAAAGGGAACATAAAATATTCCCTTTTAAATAAATTAAAAAATTTAAATTATGGTTGCTCTGGAGTTGGTGCAGGTGGAGTAACTGGAGTTGGTTCTGGTTGAACCCATTCAGTATCTCTAACTAGACCTGCTTTTGTTAATACTACATCAACAAATACCATATCATCAGTACCCCAAGAGGCAGTATCTTCAGCTGTACAGTTAATGTGTTTAGACATAATTTGAACTGCTGCTGCAGCTGGCGCCGGTGTTCCTGGGTTAGGATCAGTTTCGTATAAATTAACCATAGCTGAAGCAATTCCGCTGGCTAAATCATAGTGCATTAAGTGAATTGTAGCAAATTCTGCAGTTTTGCCAAATCCGGTAATCGATTCGATTTTTACTTTTAACATTGTGAACAATATTTTTTATTATTTATCTAGTACTAAGCTATACCAAAACGGGTTTGGTACTTCTTAAAGTTTTGTGTAACTTCGGCAGCGGTTAGTGCTCGGCTGTATATTTTAGCAACTGGGATTTCTCCATTATACGGACCAATTGACACCCCGTGTCGCTTACCAAATATAATAACAGAATCAAAGTTATAATCAAGAATAGGATAGTTTTGTGTTGTTAGTATTAACTGACCATTTCGATATAGATTATAGTTATAATCAGAGTAGGTTGCAACTAAGTGGACAAAATTAGTGGAAGTTTCCTTTACCCCTGACCAGGCAGTTCTTTGAAATCCAGTCGAACCAAATCCCCAGCCTTGGCCTGTTTCATTGTATACAATTGTATCAAAGGGCTCGCCGCTTTCTCCCATTATTCCGATAACTCCGCCTGCTTGATGGTTTACATCATATAATTTGGTGACAGCTTCATAGGTTTTATCTGTAATATTTGGAACAAATACGCCAGTTTGACCGTAATCATCTGTTCCATCAAATCTCATTTGAGCAGATGAATTAAATGAAGTTGTGCTAATGTCAATTAAATTATTTCCAGTTAAATCTAACAAACCTTGGGTAGCAGATCTGGAACCATTTACAAACTGTGTTGAATATGGTTTTTCTTCTATTTGAGGTGCCGCAATATCAATCGTTCCTTGCTGATTATATCGATAAACTGTAACTTGTGAAATTGTTCCAGTCACATCATTTCTAGTATAGGAGTACTTTCTCCACTCTTGGGTAAGTCCCCCAGCTCCAAAAAACCACCAGCCACCATCTGAACCTGTTCCAGTATAAACATACATTAAATAGGTACTTGGAGTAGCCGATCTAGATCTCATCCATACAGAATAGGTAAAAGTTTTACCAGTTGCGGCAGTCGGAGTAGTATTTCTAGGATTAACAAAATATCCACTACTATATTGAGCAAACCCAACTACATCAGTTTCATATGGAACATCAGTTGTTATAACATTTGCATTTCCATCTGGTGAAATTATTAAATTTGTTGTAGGAACTCCGCGATACGAATTTTTTATATCTAGTGTATCATATGCAAAAATGAGGTCGTTTGCGAGAGAGCCTCCATATCCGTGTTGTACTGCCATATTAATTAAGTCTTTTCTCTAAAATATAATTCTAGACTATTTATTGGAAGCGGTCCATTACACCCGCCACCTGGTAAAATATCTACACCATATCTTAGGTATGCATTATAGGGCTGCGCATAGTCTTGACTCCACCCGCTTCCTCCACACATTGCATGTCCAGCATTTATAGTTGAATTACAGTCACAGGTGTCATCATCTAACATAAATGATTTAATACCCTCAGATGTTCGGTATTGCCAACTATCCTGATCTGCTGTATAGCTTGATCCAGTAAGTACAGTTGGATTAAATGCACCTCCCTCTGCCCAAGCGCCTTCTGTTCCACTAAATAGAGAGTCCCAAACCCTTTGTGCTGTTCCTGATGAATTTGCAAAATCCCATTTGTAAATATTTCCCAATCCATCCTTTGCAAGAAGTTCAGTATTAGATTTTGTTAAGTATTGAGGTAATCTTTGAAATCCATAATCTCCACCTTGATTATTTGAACCAAATGAATATCCAAGAGCATGTAAACCAGACGGCCAACCCTTTCCATTATACCACCAAAATTTAGTCCAGCCACCGCCATCCGTTGTCATATCACAATATGCTTGAATTGGATTTGTTAATTGTGGAGGTTTAATCCAATAATAACCGTTGCCTGCACCAGAGTTAATCAACTTTATGGTTTTTGCGCTTATTCCAGAATTTGCTGAATTATTACCTGCTCCAGGTATATTAAACTGATGTTTTCTAACTGTAAAATTTGATAAAATTTCGGTTGCTGATAATTCTCTATTATAGACACTAACCTCAGCTATTTCTCCACCTAAAACTCGACTTGAATCATAGACTCTTCCTATTGAAACATCAGACGTTCCAGATATATTATCGCCATTGCCTGCAACTCTAGTTGGTAAAGCTACTCCATTTATGTATAAAGTTAAAGTATTACTACCAAATGTCATACCAACTTCTGTCCACTGACCAGGTGTAACGTAACATTGGGCAGAATCGATACGATCGTATCCTGCATTTGGTCCATATACATAGCAATTAATTCCGCCTAAGTATAATTGAAAATGGATAAAGCCGCCTCCTAAAAATGTACCAAAAATTCCATCCCAGCCAGAAGTATCGTTGATTTTTATCATGGCAAAAATAGAAACACTGGTTGTGATATTAAGTTGAGAACTTGGCCCAATGCTTAAATAGTCATCTGTTCCGTCAAATATTAATTGTGAATTTTGATTAAACGATACATTAGACAAATTAATAGTATTTCTATTGGTTAAATCTAAAAGACCTTGTGTAACTGATCTAGAACCTGGAGTAAATTGTGTTACGCGAGTAGTATATTCGTATTGTATTCCAGTGATATACATTGACCGTAAAGTTCCTGACCCTGCGTACTGTTGATTCATACTATATCCTATGCTGCCAACCCATCCGCCACCTCTTCCCTCAAAATTAGCGCCTATTCGAAACCACCCAGGATAACCTGGTACTGGTTGAATTATACTGCTAGTATTAGATATTCCGCCGCCGTACGTTATAGTATTTGTAGTTAAGTCAAAGAAAATCATATTGCCGCTATCTGCAAGTAAACCGATTGTAAAATTGGTAATATTATTAGTAAGAGGATATATGTATGCAGATAAAGTATGAGCACCACTTTCGCTTCCTCCACCATATCGACTTAGTCCTTGCCAACCAACTGAAGTCGATTCAGTTAATCGGGTTCCGCCTAGACCAATTGGAGTAACTAAATTTGGTAAGTATGTTTTAGTTACAGTAGTTTCTGACCATTCTCCATCTGGGGAATATCCAGTTCCAGTAAAATCTTTAAAGTTTGATCCAAAGTTATTAGAAGTTGGCTCGCCTGCATAGGAATTTACCGTATCTGCTAAGTCATAGCTAAATACTAAACTATCATCTCTTAATATATTTGGTCCTAACGAACTCGGCATCGCTTTTAAAATTTATTTAAACCCCAAATCTATTTTTAGTGGAATTATAAATTTGAGTAATCTCTGATAAAGATAATACTCTATTATAACATATTAAGGTTGCAATTTGGCAACTTGAATATTGACCATATTGATTATTCAAGTTCCAGCCGTTGGGCCCCTGACTTCCATTACTATTTGTTATAACCAAAGAATTATTAATATAGGCACTATAGGAATCACCTGCAATAGCACCAGTGCCAGTATACATTCGCCAAACCGTATCGGATTGCGGACTTGACGCATCGTTTACCCAGCCTTCTGCATAATAATCACCATACGTGCTATCGTGATGAGCAAGTAGCCAATTATTATTATATGCAGTGATAGTTCTGCCAGTATTACCATTTGATAATTTTCTAACCCAACTAATAACAGTATAGTCACTAGCGGATAAATTCATGCTAGAATTTCGTCCATATCCACTACCGTCTTGTGAAAATTGAAGAACCGTATTCGCAATATATGTGGTTGGGCCAACACTTGATCCCAAACTTATATGATGACCATTTCCTGAAAGATCATACCATGTGCTACCTGATCCAGGATAAGAATTAATATCCGCTGAATCTAGGAGTAAAACTAATCCATCTGTAATAATTTTAGGTGAGTGATGTAGAGCCATATAAGATATTTATCTGGCCGTGCTAATTAATCAGGTCTTCCTTCAGTAAAGGACTCTGTCCACTCTTCAGTTGAAAGAATTTCTAAGATTTCTTCGTGGGTATATTCAGTCATGCCCTCTTGCCAAATTGCAGGTCGACCGTATACTCCAGCCAGTGTAGTATAAGTTTGTTCTTCCCCAGTTTCAGCATTAATGTATTGAGACACAAGGTCCTCTTCTACAATTGTAATATCGTATTTGATAAATGTTTTAGTACCATCAATTGAATAACGAAGAGTTTCAGCTGAGGTTTGGTGAACCTGACCAAAATCAATAGATTCTATATCAGTCGATGGAATAATTAACCATCTACGGTTTGGAAATTGTGTGCTCATATAAGTTATTTATTAATTTTTACAAATTGAATCTGGTTTTATAGTGACGATAATTTTGATCAATTTCAGAAGAGGTTAGCGCTCTATTGTAAAGTTTTAGAACTGGAACCTTTCCGGTTAATCTTTCTCCATTACTTGTATTTTTACCCACGATAAAGGAATTTGATCCGATACTATTATTATTTGAAACTTGGGTTACCAAAACACCATTTAAGTAAAGTCTACAAAGACCTGATTCCCGAGTGGCAACTGCATGGTATGTGCCTGGCCCTAAGTATGAAGGAAAATAACAGGCACCGTTTATGTAAAGACCGTATCTTCCCATAAATTGCAAAGAACTTGCTGGATAGTTTCCAACTATAGTGTGCGTATCCAATGTATCTAGTGTATAAACAGTTTCTATAGAAAAATTGGCAGTTCCAGTAAAAGGAGCTGACCCTAAATCAATATAGTCATCGGTTCCGTCAAATATCATTTGACCAGTTGAATTAAATGATACGTTTGATGTATTAATTGTTCTATTACCAGTTAAATCCAAAAGACTTTGATTTACAGTTCGGGTTGTGCCCTCATCAATAAATTGTCTAGGCTGTCTAACTGTTGTTCCAGGAACAATACTAACCGCAGCCAACGATACTTTATTTCTGCCATAGTATTCATAGTGCCACATACCACAGAATCCGTTATTTGCTTCTGCATTTGTTGTAAATGTATTCCAAGCATGGTACCAACCATCTCCTAAGTGAGTGCGTAATCCTTCTGTGTGGACGCCATATTCAGTAATATAGCTACCATTTGCTCTATATTCATAATGGTACATATAGTTTGGATGAGTATACCCAGTTTCGCTTTTATAGATGATTTGATATGTGTATGTAGTACTAGGTAACCAAGGAAACCCGCCCCAACCGCCAGTTGTATATGAATATATGTTAGGGCAGCAATTATAGTTACCGTTTGTTCCATATCCGTCATACTCATTGTGTATTTCAATTGCATCAACTTCTCTATATCCTAAAGTTGGAATAAAAACTGTTTCTTTATAGCCGTTTGATCTAAAGACTTTGCCATTATCGAAATTTTGAACACTTAGTCCGCTATAGCTCCTAAATGGACCGCCTGCGTAATTTTGACCAGGTGCTCCCCTATATGAATTATCCATATCTCCGGTATCAAAACCGAAGATTAAGCCTGTACTGGAAGTCTTTCCAAATCCTTGTGCAATTGCCATATTACATATTAAATCTTGTTTTATAACCTAAGAAATTATTATAAATTTCAGAAGGAAGTAGAGGTCTATTATAAACTTTAGTAACTGGGATTTTTCCGTTTACTAATCTAGGATTTGCATTATTACCCTTTCCGACATATCTAATCGTAAGGCCAGAATAAGCTGGATTCCAAATTTGCGAAACATGATCTCCTCCCTCAGCCACTCCATTTAGATAAAATTGGTATCTATATCCATCACTAGAAGATACAATTGTAATATGATACCAACGATTTGGTTGTAGGGTAGTTGATCCATATCTCCAATACCCTGGTGAAACATTCCATAGAGCCAGTCTATTGTCCAAAACTGACCAATACCAACTATTATAGTCAATACTCTCAGAACCAATAAAGTTTGCTGGAGAAGTTGTATTGTTATAACCACCTGCTACACTATTATAATAGACAACCGATTCGACTGTCCAGCCGCCAGTTGTTTTAAAAGTAATATCTGAACCAAGTGAAAGAAAATCATCTGTGCCATCAAATACAATCTCTTGTGAAGAGTTAATAGTAACATTGGCTAAGTTAATTTGGTTAGCCCCTGTTAAATCCAGTAAGCCTTGGGTACTTGATCTAGAACTAGCGGTAAATCGGGTTGCATGGTCTTTCTTTTCTAATTGCGGATTGTACATATAGAGTACAAAATCAACATCCTGTGGATCTCCACCGCCTCTGGCAAACCAATAAAAATAGAATGGAACTGAACTTGAAGTATTTGTTACACTTGCTTCAAGCTTTTGCCATGTACCAACCCGGCTAAGATCATAGTAAGCATTTTCTCCGCCTGATCCTCCGTGAGTTGCATTAACATTTGGAGTCCATGCAAATTTACCATTGGGTTCAATATAGAGTTCGCAAGATCTGGTAAAAATATCACCAACTGCACCAACTGCAGAAATTCCAGAATAGGCTCCAGTCCAGTTAGGATTATTTCCTGGGCTAAAAACGTGGCAGCGTAAACACGTGCGACCTTGAAACTCAACGACTGAAGTGGTAACCCAGCTCCAACCATATCCAGAAAATGTGACCGGATTACTAGTTTCTAAATTAGTAGTAGGTTCGCCAATATACGAATTTATAATATCGCCAGTATCATAGCCAAAGATAAGACCAGATTCTGATTTATTTGGACCTGTACTATTTGCCATTTTCTTCGATCCATTTTTCGCAGTCGTCTTGACTTAGAAAACACGCAAGCGGAGTTAGGTCAATTGCATCTTTAAATATACAAAATTGACTTGGTAAATCTTTATATTTAATTTCTTTAATTACCATATCATGATAAGCCATCATTTTGTAAGCCAGTTCGACTTGAAAGAGCTTGATAATTTTTAAGAATTTCCGAGTTTGAGAGAGGCCGATTATAAATCTTAACATTTTTGATTTTACCATTAAGATTAAAATATCCACCTGCATAGGTTTCACGACCAATCATTGTATTACCAGCATCGCTTGTAAGAGGGCGATCATTTTGGCTACCAGTATAATCACCACCGGTTTGAACCCCATTAACAAAGAAATTATTAACGCCCCTAGACCTTCTCCAAGTTACATAATACCATATACCAGTATTAAAGGTATAGGGCACAGATATGTATGGCCGCCTCATTTCAATAGAAGCATTATTTTGATTTATCGCAAATGCCCAATGTTCAACATTCCAGTTACCAGACGAAACTAGAGTTCCATGATAATTATCATGATTGCCTCTTACTGAAAAAAGAACTTCCATTGTAAGATCATCTAAATCAGTAAAATTTCGTTCAACGTTAATATAAGAGCCATAATCTGGCTCAAAATTGAAAACCTTACCATTCAGATAAGATTCACTCATATTAGAAGATAGAGTATAACCATTTAGGGAAAGATCATAAACAGTTTGACCAGATCCTGGATAACAGCTAGGATCCGCTGCTTCGACATAAAGTTGAAGTCCGCTTAATTCAATTCTTGGATTATAGTGTAGTGCCATTATGCTTGAGTCGCTGCTGCATTTTTTGCCTTATTATGAAATATTTGAGCATAAAACGCAAAATTATGGGTGATAAGACCAAATTCAGGAGAGCCTATATGAATAGCCCCTTCTTCGCGTTCACAAATAAAGAATATTGTTGAATTTACATCAATAATTCCAACGACTTTCATTCTTGAATTTGCTCCAATATTATAATAAGTGTCTAATTCATAGACAGCTTCTTCAATTTGATATGACTGTAAATTTTGCATATTATACGATTTCTTCTTTTCTATTATGTGATACTACATCTTCAATTACATAAGTATGCGCTTGATCAACTTCAATTTGAATAACCTGCAATTCTCCAAGCTCCTCAATCGATTCAATTTCTGCAATACCATCTATAGTTTGTACTTTTGCACCAACCCATAGTTCTGATAAGGCTACAAATCCCATACTTTCAGTTAAGAATTTGTGATTACTTGATACCTTTAACGTTTTTCCACCAATTACAGTTTGACTTACAATATTGGTTGCAGGGTTTGCTAGGGTCACCTGGTATGATCCCCATTCACCAGTATGCTCGTGTTTAGTGTAAACATAATCTCCAACTTTAAGATCTCCTGCCATCACCCAAGTGTTAGGGGCAATTAGGATTGGCATATCTGGGGTTGGACAGACTCCAGATCCACATATTTCATTAAGGTTACCATATCCGCCATATGCAATTGCAAATCCACAAAAAAGATATTCTCCCCAGCAACAAGCCCAACCTTCAACTCGGTTATTATTACAATCAGTACCTTGCCACCAACCGCTTCCATCTGAATAAAAGCTATAACAGTCTTCGGCTGGAGGAACATATCCGCATGATGCAGAATTACTCTCAACTAAAGTTGAGTAGGTTCCGTTACAGCCATCTGAATAAGTATAATAAAGATTATAGCCTGAACAATATTGACTTAAGTATGTTCCATATGCTGGCGAACAACAACATCCACCACATGCAGTGGTACAACCTTGGTTTGTATCGTAAGTTCCGCAGCTACCGTTTGCATATCGATAATAAAGAATACAACCTGAACAGTATTGACTTAAGTAAGTTCCATAGGCTGGACAGCCGGCACCGGTAGTTACCGTAATTGTATTGGAATATCCAGAATAACCACCGGTTGAGGTACACGTAATTCTAACCCGAATTGTATACGTTATACTTGCAGCAAGTCCGCTAATGGTTCTAGTTGATGCGCAGCCACCGGAATCTGTGCTCCAGGTCGAGCCATCATTTGAGCTATATTCAACGTGCATTGTTGTACAGTTTGAATAACTTACATTAATTGTAATTGAACTTGATGTACTTGAATTACTTGAAATACTTGGTGCATTACAACAAGCAAAAGAGTGATTATAACCTCTCCACTCAGACATGGAAGCAGGATTGCTTGAGCTAGGCCTACTTGGCGAACAAGAATTAATTGCAGCATAAGACCCGTTTTCCGCTGCATCCAGTGAAATTGTTGCAGTTGAACTTCTTCCTAATTCAAGATTAATTCCCAGCATTGAAACTGAGCCAGTTCCTATTGCCATATTATTCGCCTCTTAATTTTTTAACCTCAGCTTTAAGGTCTTCTATTTGTGCTTGTTGTTCTTTAATTGCTTCAATTAAGAGTGCAGTCATGTTACCATAAGAAACATTGTACATTCCTGAATTATCTTGATTTACAACTTCAGGTACGACTTCTAGAGTCTCTTGTGCAATAACTCCAATCTTAGTTCGAGTATCATCAGAATCGGTTCGGTTATAAGAAACTCCACGTAAAGCTAGAGTTTTATCTAGAGCATTTTCAATGGTTTGAACATTTGTCTTAACTCTGGCATCAGAAAACGCAGTTACATCACCAGCAACGGTCATATTTCCAGACATGTCTAATTGCCATCTATTAGCAGCAGCAGACCAACCTCCCATTCTTAATACGTTATCTGAATCAAGTCCAAAGTTTACAGCATAATTACCGCCTCTATGAAAAGACATAAATGCAGAATTTCCACCTGTACAATATGCCTGTAACGGAGGACTAGATAAACTTCCGCTAGTTGCTCCTAAATTACTTTGAAAGTAGTTGGTATTTGTCCAAGTGTGTGAATTACCGAGTACATTACTAATACTATTAGTGTTACTAGAGGTACCGCCATTTGCTGGAGCAGATCCGGCTGAATCTGCATATGCAACTTGAACTCCACTTGGGTGGTTTGATGTTAATTGCCAATAGGATCCCGTCCAGTTTGCTCTAACATAATAGTCAGTAGGATGAGACTCTGCCCATAATTTAAGAGCGCCATCTGCTCGGCTAACCGTTTGGCTACCAATATTACCCGAGTGAATCATTTCGACCCAACTTCTAGGCGTATCCCAAGCACTTCTCCAAAACCATCTGTTATTTGCCTCTTGTGCACAAACCATTTGCCAACCATGAAATCTAGCATCATCTGAATTATTATAATGGAATGCTTGCATTCCAACATAGTGACCAGATGCGCCTGGGCCATTTGCGGGACTTCCCCATACATCAATAAACCCTGAACCCCAGGAAGAGCCAACTGTATTGAGGTTAGTATTACCCCAACCCATTGCTCCAGTTTGATAAAGAGTTCCTTGGTTTGCTCTAGTTGCCCATGGAGAATTAATCTGTCTAGAGTTTAGACTGTTTCTGTTTAATGTGCCTTCGCCAAATTTGTATAGGTTTGACGTACCGTTTGGATCAACAAAATATGCACTATCATTTGAATCATAAAAAATTGTTCCATAAATTCGACCGTCTGTATGAAGGTATAAATTTCCGTCCCAGTTATTTTTATTAATTGTATAGTCAGTAAAATTATAGTCAGTAATAAGGCGTTTCCATGGTCTCCAGCTTCCAGCATCTCCATTTCGGCTTCGCATAGAAAATGCATCGCCATTGTAGTTACCATTTAATTGAATACCATAACCAGAAGCAGGAAAATACGCAAGACATCCAGTTAATGGAGCATTATTGCTATATGTAAAACCGGCGCTATTTTCAGACATAGTATTAGCATCTTGGCTAGGATAGCCTGAGCCAAACCCTCTATTGAAGAAGTATCTATCGTCATGAAGGTGGCCTGTTCCAGATTTACCATCTAGAAGAGTAGTCATCCAGCTTCCTCTGGTTCCTAAGTAAATATCTCCACCTACTTCTAGGCTTCCCTTAGTTCTTACGTAACCGCTACTTCCCCATACTTCAAATAGAGAATCCCATCCGTCTGAATGGACTCTAAATGATTCGCTTGCACCAACGTGCATAGCTAAACTGTTTCGGCCAGACCAGCTTCTTGATGAATTACTGAAACCTATACCAAATTGAGTACTTCCACCAATATTAATGGCATTCCAGTTTTCAGCACCACCATCGTTAACACGAAGGTTGGGCGAGCCGTTTCCTAAGTGAGGCATTTGGATAAAGTATAAATTACTAGTACTGTTAGGATCTAAATAATAACCAGTATTATTTGAATCATAAAAAATTGGAGCTCGCATTGAACCTGCCGCTTCCATATAAACGTCTGAATAAACATATCCGCTTGTGATAAACATTCTACGGCTGCCGCCATACATTAGGCTCACGTTATGGCTAGTATAACTACCAAAATAAACTTCTCCTGGCGTATGTACATAAATTCCAGCTTGAATTCCTGGTGTACGTGCCTCTACAACAAATCTGGTATGTGGTGCATTACTAAACCATACTTGAGTACCCCATCCTCCTGGATCTGACCAGTTACTTCCAGAATCTCCAACATAAAGATTTCGGATTCGGGATGATCCAGCTGGATCTAGGTAAAATGCAGTATTATCATTATCATAAAATGCTGCAGCGTACATTCCAGCTCCAGTTACCCAGTTTCCACTATCATCACACCAACTACCCCAACTGCCGCTTTGATTTAAGAATCCAATTCGGTTAGAGTTACAGTGAATTTCGCGAGTTCCTTCATCAGAATCATACATAAAGATAGATGAGTTACCTACATCCTGTCCTACCGTAAGATTTCCATAAAGCATTGTGCTTCTATCTGAAAGAGTTCTAAGTGACCAACTGCCGCTATTGTTTAGAAATCCGATATTGTTTCCTGTATCAGCATAAACGTATCCGCGCAATGTACTCATATGATTACTTCTGAATTGAAGTTCTATACTACCACCGCTACCAGTAACGGTCCAGCCAGATCCTCCATGAGAATAGAAATGAGTTCCAGTTGCTTGATTGTATACACCTTCATTTGTATTATAATTTCTAAACCATCCATAATTGTATACATTGGTAAAGGTAACTGCGTCTGATGTTCTAACATATTGATTCATATTGGAAGGATACGGATCCGCTGACGTATTTAAAGCTCTAAACCAGCCAGACCAGTCTCCAGCTCCTCTCCTAAAATATAAATTGTCATAGGCGTATGGAATATAGATTTGAGCGCCTCTAGTTCTATTACCAATACCCCAAAGACTTGCATTGTATGCAGTATCAGGACCACCGTAATCGTTTATTGGACCATATCCATCTAAGTTAACGGTGTATTGTCCGTCAAGGTCATTTAGGTTACCGACATTAACTTGATAACCAAGATTTCTTGTATATCGGCCATCTGCTGTTGCTTGTGACATACCTCCGCTTGGAATAGTTACAGAGTTACCACCGCTAATCGTAAGCGTAGATCCGTTGATACTTAAGGTTTGTCCATCGCTATTAGTATCTGTATCAATATCATTAAATGCTGCAGTTAAAGTTGAGCCATCACCTAAAGTTAAGGTTAAAGTTTTGGTTGAACTTCCACTAAATGCAACTCCGGTTGGGCGTTTATTATATGCAGTATTCCAGTTTGAAGCTGAGCTAATATATGAATCGCTAATTGCAGTACCATTCCAAACTGCTCCCGAAAGAGTCGCTCCTCCCCAACTCATATTTCCAATTATAGAAAATGCACTACCATTCCACATGATTCTTCCTTGATAATCAGTTGCGCTATTTACAAAATCAATATATGCGCCGGATGTTCCGTATAATTGCAATTGAGCATAACCATCTGCTAAATTGAATCCCATACCAGGATTAGTTAAGTTATATCTAGATGAAGAAGTACTTCTATCGCCTACATAAAATGGAAATTTAGCATCGACTGAATCGCTATTAATTGCAATTTTACTATCTGAAATTGTTATTGAATTTGAACCATACTTACCAATTTTAACTGTGCTATTTGCTAGCACTTCAATAATAGGTAAACCTGCAATTGTATTAACACTATAGATTGTATCTAAAACTGAATCGGTTACTGTAAATAGTCGACCGTTAACCCCGTCTACGGCTAGGACCTCAGCTCCGTCAGTTGACCCTTTAACATATAGTGGAGCCGAACTTGGAGTTACCGTAGATTCTCCTTCTCCAATCGAAAGAGATTTTGCAATAACCATTCGACCGTCTGTTGTAAGTGAGGCAGCTCCTTGATCATCATTATGGCCAGTATCTCCCCACCAAAATCCTCTGCCACTATTATCATTCATTTGAAATGACATTGCATATTCGTCATTACCAAGGTGACCATAATCATAACCATTCTTCATACCAATTGAGTATTGGTCTGAACTCCAAACTCTTAATTTATCTCGAGTTTGAGAAGAACTATTGCCAACATATCCATTTGTGGTTAGGTTAGCAAAGGTTGGGCTTGCTCCAGTTTGAACGCTTTGGTTTAACCAGCTAGAAAGCCAAGTTCCTCTTGTTCCTAAATATAAATCGCCACTTGCTCCAAAATTACCGTTTGTCCATAGACCAGAGTTTGCCACATATAGTCTATATGTACCTTGACTGTTTGGGTAGAAATCTCCACTGATAATTAAACTACCATTATTGTCTAAATTAAATAGGTTGGTTCCGTCTGCTCTTCTAAAAAAGAAGTTTCCTCCTCCAGTATTTTGTAAATACAGGTGGTTTGAGTGCCACTGTATTTTGTTTTGTTCACCTGTCCAATCGCCATGCGTTCCAACGTATGCAGCGCCTGCACCCATAGTAAGGCTACCTGACATTGAGTCTCCTGATGCATTTACAAATCTTGAATCAGATTCAGATTCAGTATAATATCTGTCATCATGTGTATGTCCGCTTGTTGCATATAATCCTGCGTGGTTACCCCATCCGTATGCAGTATTCCAGTTTCCAGAATTTCCGCCAGATGCATAGATAACTCCGCTTGCAGTTAAATTACCTCCATCCATGTCTAAAATAACACGGTTAGAACCACCTCCAACAAATTCAAAATCATTATTGTCTCCATTCCATCTTAAGCCCCATGCATTTGATGCAGTTGCATGAGATGGATAATAATCTCTAGAAATACCCCAAATATCAAAATTTCCATCTCCAGTGTCTAAACCTAAAACTCCACCTGGAACCTGCGGTCGATTTGAAACATCAGATGGGAATAGGACTTTACCAGTTAGAGTCCCACCA
>Ga0209229_10000628_pt1 | contig 14389 bp, 26 predicted proteins | sample SanBayMetagenome_FD_187466 | JGI IMG/M metagenome (GOLD analysis project Ga0209229, IMG submission 187466) | Freshwater and sediment microbial communities from dead zone in Sandusky Bay, Ohio, USA (SPAdes) (version 2) | ecosystem: Environmental > Aquatic > Freshwater > Lentic > Sediment... | reverse complement strand
TAATCATTTTCTATCACATTTCCAAAGGAATTGTTATGGCGTTCTACCTCGCAAAAGTTCAATTTGAAATCACAAATGAACAAGGTAAAGTAAAAAAGCACAACCGCAATTATGTAGTTAGTGCAGTTTCAGTAACCGATGCAGAAGTTTTGGTGAACAAGTATCTGAAAGATAGCACCGAACCATTTGAAGTCAAAACTATTGCAGAATCAAAAATTGTGGACTGTATCTATGAGAACTGAATTTAATGCTAGTCTAAACGAATTTAACGAAATTTTTACGATTGCTAAAAATTCAAAAAATCTATCAGAATTAAAAGATGCTTATATCAATTTTGAAGCCAAACGAGAAGAAATTTTCTTTTGGTTAATGAACATGGATTGTGATGATGAACAGAGATCAGAATATTTAACAGAATTTGCAATGTATGAACACAATTTATGGGTTGATCCAAAAACAAGAACACTAATAGGTGCAATGCCAATTTTTGATGATGATGTTTATTTTGAGGATATAGAAAATATGTTTGAAGAATATGGATCATATTTTCAAAGGTTTGGTTGTTTGAGGGCTGACCAAGTATTATCTTGGGATCAACAAAATGTTTTATTTATGGACGAATTTTCAAATATTGAAATAGTGAAAAGACCAGATGTATTACTAAACATATAATAAAATACTATAAATCTTTATTTTTCAAGGACTTATGCCAGAAATGATGTAAGTCCTTTATTTTTATAGAGTTAGAATAACTCCTTAAAAATCAACCACTTAAAAAATATTTTAATTATTGCTTTGATCTTAATAAAAAATGCCTTATATTTGTAGTATAAAATGATGACAACCAAAACAAATATAAACAAATTTTTTAAAAAAGTAAAATAGTGCTTTGATCTTAACAAAAAATGCCTTATATTTGTAATGTAAGATAAAGAACAACCAAAACAAAATAATTTACAATCTGGATAAAATCCGTGAAAAACAACCTAAAAATGATGATTATTACCGTAATTAGTGGATTGACTGTTTCATCGGTAAATTCACAAACAGTTTGGGAAAATCATCTGAATGAAACAGACGGTGTATTTGTTGCAAAGGTAATTCTTCCAAAAAATGTAGTTACTGAATATGATATGAATGCAATGAAAGGAACCGATGAGGAAATTTGTCATAAACTATTCAAAATGTCCGTATCATTTATTGATAGTAAAACAAAAAAGAAAATAAAATTTTATGATATGAACAATGCTTGGCCTGGACTCTTGCCATACAAAATGTTGATGACCGATGAATTGTTCAGAATAGAAGATAATTTCTATTATGAACCTAAAATCTTAAAGAATTATTCAAAATATATTGAAGAAAATAATGAATCAATAATGATTGAGAATAAACAAACAAACAGATATAAATTAAGATTAGAATACAGAAGTAAAGTATTTACAATTTACTATAAATTATTCAATTGTAATGGTCATGTGTATAAAGTATTTTTAGATTTTTCAGAACAAAAATAAAAATAATGCTTTGATCTTACAAAATAATGCCTTATATTTGTATTAAGAAATTGATAACAACCACATTCAAGGATCTCAAAATGAGAAAAGTAACAGAGCTCGCCGTAACAAATTGGTTAATGCGTAAGAAATTCCGCAGAGACAATACCCACACAGACGGAACTACACTATATCTACACGGCCATCCCATTGCAAAAATTGACGATAATGACGGCATGATATATGTTCGTTCTGCAGGTTGGGAAACCAAAACTACCAAAGAAAGACTGAATGGTATCGCGGGTGTTCATATTCATCAGAAAAATTACCAATGGTTCCTAAACGGCCAACCTTGGATAAACAGCCAAGACTGGACTCCTATTGGTAAATTCAATTATGATTATCATAAATACAATGGCGTTCCAATCATTATTTACTAATCAACCACCAAAACTGTATTACAAAAAATTTATTATGATAAGGAAATAAAAATATGAAACGCAAAGGAACATCAAAAAAACAGACAAGAAATCTTGAAAATATCAAGATGCGAACCGTAACTTGTGAGGGTGGCAACCCAACAAGTAAATGGTATTCCGGCCGTGACTGTAACGAAAAACTGCGTGTCATGGAAGGCGTAGTCTCTGCCACTTGTTGGAAATGTGTTGCTGGAAAGATTCCAGGTCCCACACTAAATGAGAAATCAGTTTCCACTGGTTTTCCTCGCGGCTGGAAATTCTTTAAGGAATTTGTCCATGAGAATGGCAAGGTATATCATAAGGGCGTAGAGAAGCCGGAATTGTTTGGTAGTTTACCTGCAACGGAAATCAAACCAACGGAACCAAACAAGAAAAAGAAATTGACGCTCGATGATAAAATTTCTGCTGAAGTTACGAAGAAATTGAAAAAGAAAAAGTCTCCTACAAAGGCGGCTCCGAAAACTACGAAGAAAACTGCGAAACCGAAGACTGCGAAGACAACGAAGAAAACAACAACAAAATCTATTAAACCAACCAAAACAACCAGGAGAAAGAAATGATTGACACACCACAAGGCAAATGGTACACGGTTCCAGAAGTTGCAAAAATTCTCGGATGTTCATTCCAATATGTTCGCCGACTAACAAATGGAAGAACCAGAAAATACCAAAGTTACAAAATACAAGAGAAGCCAGTAGTTGATCAAACTCTTGTCCTCAAAGTCCAGAAAGAGAATCAGAAGAAAGTAAAATATCTGGTTCACGAAGATGCTGTTAAGTTGTTGGTAGATAAGAAATTATCTAAAATTAACAAAAAAAATGAAAATAATGCTTTGATCTCTCAATAAAATGCCTTATATTTGTATATCTTAAAAACAACCTTATTCATTTCTCACAGGAATAGTTCTATGTCTAGAACCAAAACAACCAAAACCAAATCACAAAATTTGTCTGTTGCAGATATTGTTGCTACAGCCCCATCATTCCGTCCGGAATCGCTTATTCTATCGGACATAAAATGGAAATATCTTGTCCGTAGTGTTCTCCGTGGTCAAAATCTTATGATAACTGGTCCTGCCGGCTCTGGTAAAACTCTTGCCGTCCGAACCGTTGCAGATGCTATGGATAGACCGTTCTATTATTTCAATTTGGGTTCCACACAGGATCCAAGAACGGCTCTCATTGGAACCACTCATTTTGACAAAGAAAGTGGAACATATTTCAATCAATCAACCTTTATCAAGGCACTTCAAATTCCTGATGCAGTTATTCTGCTCGATGAATTGTCCCGTGCCCATCCAGAGGCATGGAATATCTTGATGACCGTTCTTGATGACGGACAAAGATATGTGCGTGTAGATGAAAGTCCTGATGCTGAAGTTATCAAGGTTGCACCCGGTGTTTCTTTCCTTGCTACCGCCAATATCGGTGTGGAATATACCTCAACCCGTGTAATTGACCGTGCTATCCAAGACCGTTTCCTTATTCTTGAAATGGATTTGTTGGACAAAACACAACAAGGTAAACTTATCAATTATGTTTGTCCAAACCTAAACGAACAAACGGTAGATATTTTGTCCTCAATCTATACACAAGTTTACAACGAAGTTCTTTCGGGTCACGGTAAAGTTTCAACCACTATATCTACCAGAACCATTCTCCGTGCCGCTGCTCTTATATGTGACGGCTTTACTATCGGTGAGGCACTTGAAGTGTGTGTGTTCCCATATTTCACCGAAGAAGGTGGTGCTGATAGTGAGAGAACCTATGTTCGCCAGATTGTTCAAAAGTTCATTCCTATTGACAGTCTTGACAATGACAATATGTTCGATGAAGGCGATACCGCTAAGAAATGAACATATATCATTCACAAATAGTAGTGTGGGGGTTCGCCCCCTCACTGCTTTATATTTATAGAAACAACCAATAACAACCATAAAGGGATATGTAATGAGTAAATTCAAAAAATCAGTCAAAGGTATTCTTGCAGAAGCAAGTACCAGAACAAACCAATTTTGGAACAAATATGCGTCTGACTATACAGACGAGTATTCAGCCGGAACCAATTACTGGCTCAAAGGTAGTTTGTTTGACAAAAAAGAATCAATGTTCGATAATGAATCCGGGTTCAAAGAAGAAAAATATGACTTTTTTGCCCTCGCACAATACCAAAGAGCAATTGCAAACTTTGTCCATATTATGACAGGTGACCCTGCTATTCATGTGCAATATAACAACAACGGCCAGAATATGACCGATGGAAAGACAGTTCACCTTTCTGCCTCAGTTAAGGAAGAAGACTTTGATTCCAATGTTGGTCTTGCACTCCATGAGAGCAGTCACATACTTTATACTGACATGGGCAAGTTTCGCGATGCTGTGTCTGACTTGACATATAACTCCGCAAATTTCCTGAAGGATGAAAACGGTAATTTAATTTTCAACAACCAAGACGAAGTAGAAAAACTGTTTACGGGTTATTTCGAGAAACAAGATTTCTTCAAATCAATTGTAAATATCATTGAAGACTTGTATATTGATGCCATGACATATACTGCTGCTCCTGGCTATCGTATCTATTACAAATCTCTTTACAATAAGTTTTTCGGTGACGATAAAATTACGCGTGCTTTCTATGACAAAAAATTTATGGAATCCACTGCACACAATTATCTTTTTCACTTATGTAATTTCCGCAGTCCGTTTCGTAACCTTGATGCTCTCCCTGCATTGCAATTAGTTTGGGACACACTTGACTTGCAGAACATTCGTAGATTGAAAACTGATGAAGACCGTATCAATCTTGCTTACAAAATTGCAGGTATCATCACCAAACAATTGAGAGAAATTCCAAAAGACGATGATACTGACGAAGAACCTATTGACCAAGACGGCGATGATGGTGGAGGCGATGGTGACGGTGACAGTTATGACTATGAACCAATAGGTGGCAATCCTGGTCCTCAAATACCAGACGGCGTTAGTGACAAACCACTAACAGACAAACAGAGAGAACAGATTGAAAAGTTGTTCAAGAAACAAATAGACCTTATCAACGGTGACACTAAAAAAACAAAATTGTCCAAATCAGATGCACAAAAAGTTGATGCGGTATCTTCGGTGGATCTTGACGAACAAATTGTTGCCAAGAATTTCTTGGATGACTATGGTAGATTCAACCCACGCGGCGTAAAAACTTTTATTATTCGTAATATCAACCGTAAATTCATGGATAGTGATGTGTCTGCACCATTTGGTATTCGTAAAACCGGTTGGAAAAGACGCGATGTATCCAGATACATTGCTCTCGGTAAATTGCTAGCTAAGAAGTTGCAAATTCGTAACGAAGAAAGAGTAACTACATCTACCCGTCTCAAATCTGGCAGAATTGATGCAAGATTGTTGCATGAAATTGGTAGTAACAATTATGAAATCTTCAAACAAATTACTATACATGAATATCAACCCTCATATATTCACTTGTCTATTGACCAATCAGGTTCAATGAATGGTGACAAGTTTGATGAATCTGTTAAACTTGCTGTTATGTTTGCGGTTGCTGCTAAACAAATCAAGAATCTTCATGTTGTAGTTAGTGCTCGTTCTGTATATTCAGACCATTATGGACACGGTAGAGGTAAATCTACCATGCATGATACGCCGTATCTTATGTATCTGTATGATTCTAACAAACACAACATTGCTCACATTCGTGATGTGTTTGAGTCAATTTACACAACCAACACAACACCAGAAGGACTTTGTTTTGAGGCCATCATGGGTGAAATCATCAAACAATCCGCTAACACGGATGCTTACTTTATCAACCTATGTGACGGCCAACCATTCATGGTAAATGAAAAACAACAGTTTGCTTATCGTGGACAGGCCGCTCAGACACACTCCAGAAAACAAGTTGAGCGTATGCGTGCTCGTGGTATCAATGTCCTCACATACTTTATCGGTGGTGCCCATGAGTTTCGTGATGTTGTTGAAACATACAAAACAAATTGCGTTCACTTGCGTCGTGCTGATGAAATTCCAAAAGTTGTTAAGGCCATGAATGCCGAGTTACTATCTGCGGCTAAAAAGAATGGTTAAAACAAAATATCTCAAACGATTTGCAATGGCTCCGCCGGTTAAACCAATACCGGCGGAAACCATGTATCTTTCCAAGAACAAAGTGGATGATGAAACAATTGATACCATAGTCGATTATACAATGGAATGGTGTATAGAAAAATTTGGTATCAATGAACATAGAGGCCATCCGTATGTTTGTTGGGAATGGAATAGTCTTGACGGTGAACAAGATAAAGATTGTCTTGCCTTTTTCGATGACGATGATAATACAATTATTATCAGAGTTCGTGGCCATCGAACTGTAAAAAACTTTATCAAAACCCTTATACACGAATATATCCATTACCTACAACCGGCAAAGGGCGGTTGGTATGAACGATGGGAAGAACAATATGGGTATGAGAAGAACCCTTATGAAATTGAGGCATACTATTTGAGTGACTTGTATGCACAAACTGCAACCAATTTTGTTATGGAAAAAATATAAATTGCTTGCTTTGTTAATAAATTTTTTGTATATTTGTCATGTAAATAATTGATAACTGAATAAAATGGTCCCATCGTTTAATGGTTAGGACACCGCCCTTTCACGGCGATAATAGGGGTTCGAGCCCCCTTGGGATCACAACAGGGCCTTTAGCTCAATCGGTTAGAGCAAACGACTCATAATCGTTAGGTTGCCGGTTCAAGTCCGGCAGGGCCCACAATGGAAAATAACATGAATAACAAAGAAAAATTAGAACAGATGGTTGAAGTTGCCAAACAAATCATTAAAGAGAATCCAGATGATGTTTGGGTTCGTAAAGGACTTGTTGAAATGGAAAAAGAATTAGAACGAATGAATCGTTCAGAAAATAGATAATTACTCCCTACATACTCCTCCCCGGAGTTTGCAATCGGGGCACCGTTTTCGTGGTTGTTTTCGGTGCCCCACTTTTTTATTAACCAACCCGATAAACCATGATCAAAGGAAACGATTTAACACTTGTAGAAGAATCCTACAATGAAGGATATGAAGCTGGCATAATGGACTTTATTGCCAGATTGAAAACAGTATTCCCCATAGACGAAGAACACTTTATTACTATTGCAAGAGACTTACTTGACGATTGATTGCATGAATAGTTTATACCCATCCAAATCCTTTACCTCAATACCACCTGATTGTTGAGCCCACTTCTCTCTACTTGGGAATAAGAATGTTGGAACAGCTGCTTTAATTGCAGTCTTAATCAATTTTTCGGTCTTAAATCCCATCATGCATTTCCTACTGACATCAACATCCATTCGTTTGATATATCCCATTGCATTCGGAATGAACATATCTTTTGAATAAATACGGTCTTCGTATTCTTCGTATTCATCATCACCATGTTTGCCATGATAATAATTGTAAGCACCACCTTTGTATTTGTTTCCTAATTTTGTCCCATCTAATTCAAATCTAACAAAGTAACATTGGAAGTTACTTGTATTCCTTGTATAACCCTCTACCTTTGTTCTTGCTACGGACATATAATATCCATCTTCATACTTTCTGCCTGGATCAACATTAGGTTCAACCGGTGCATCACTCAATCTGAAACGGTTTGTTTCAATTATATTATTTGCTGCCTCAGTAGTGGTGAAGTGGTATACTATATCGGAAATGCGTTCCATCAATATGTCTTTTAATTTAATCATTTGTTTGGTTTCTCCCATCCTATTGCTTTACGGTATTGATCATAATTATTAACTACCCAATTAACAGCATCTATGTGATTACTAAATGTAATCAATTCTTTTCTTTTCTTTGAATAAATACGAAGTGACCCCATCATATCATATATCGGAACAATGTCTGTTGCAGTCTTACCATTGAATATAGTTTGCATTTCATCATCTCCGGAATGGAAACTTCGTATACCTGAAGCACGGAATACCAATATCGTTCCATCACCGTATTTAACTTCACTACCATCCAAACCATATTTTGCAAAGTCTTCTATTGTATATGCAAAGTTATATCCACCTAGTTTCTTTTCTGCACTCCTACCATCAAACCATGTGGTCAATCCTAACTTTGTCCAATCCTTAACACCACGAATAAATCCTTGTTTAGCCATGAACGCTGCATTCAATTCTGATGTTCCATGAACTAACCATTGATTCTTTACCAATTCGGGTTCCTCCATCCAATACCATGAGGGTATATTCTCTGAACCTATATCCAATGAGTTATACAGACTTTCAAGACCCATGCCCGCCATTCGTAGAAGATAGAACTTGAAGATTGCCCCATAATCTTCTTTATTCTTCACCCGCATAACATCAAAAGAACCATATGAATCCCATTCATCTTCTTTCATTATTTCTTCTTCATCGGTTTTCCAACCCCGCCTGACATCAGAGTTACCAATATAATACTCTATCATTGAATCATATCCAATAGTCATCTCTAACTCTCTGAATTTCTGTTCTGGTGTGGAATTAAGGTATGCCATGAGTTTGGTCATGTCGGTATCAACATACTCCCTTAACAGAGTTTCCATCAATATGTCTTTCAGTTTAATCATTCTAACTCCTCGAAGGCCGGGCGCCCACCCAACCGATCTCTCAATGACTTATGTATTTGTGTCGTAGGTTACAACGCTCACATTAAAATAAACTATTCACTCTTACAGCCGGATAAAACCACCATATGATATACCACAATATCACCGCATACAGGGCAATATGAAATACAGATATGCCAGAGGTCTCCTTACCCGTCCACTTATTCATCATGCCCAATGGTGTCCACCACAGCCAAAACATATCACCATATCTAACCATGTCTCGCAGACGACCAAGAAGTATGTAGAATAGGACATCGCAGACTCCCATCCACCATAGGTAAAAAAATCCTAACACCACCCAAGTGTTCCAATCCGATAATAAACCCATAAGGGTTATGATAAGGATTTGCACACTTGTTTGTCCTATACGATAACGAACCATGTTCTCTCTCTTGTCCGACCTACCAGCTATCTCATAACATACCGCATCCCATGACGAGAACAATATCAACCCCAATATCAGTATAAGGGGATTACTTATGTTAATCCATTGACCGAGTGATAGACCGAATAGAGACACTATAAGTGCTGGGAATGTCCAATCCCTTTTAATGAGTGTCCAGAATAATGATAAGTCTCCAGGCAACATAGTTCTTCTCCTATAATGATTTACTATAAATATCATCTATTTATGTAATATGTTTTAATATACCTATCTGGAGTGTGTTATGTTTGTCCGAAAAGATATTACCGATGTAAACCCTAATGAAATCCTACACCAAATGGCAAATGAATTGTTGATGTGGGATCCTGATGTCAAGGTTGGTGAGAGTGGCGGCGGTTCTGGTTCTTATGATGAATGGGAACTCGGCGATAATGTTGAGTGGTGAAACGGGTTGATAGAATTATTATACCCAACGGGGTATTCCCAGACCATGATTTTCCTATAGCAAAAAATTGGCTCCGGTCTGGAAACGGACTAGGCCTGGCAGGCCTAACCCCCTACCCCATAGGGATTTACGTGAAATTACCCCACCCCCCTACCTAGAGGGTGTCTAAATCCTTATGCGCCACACACTTACCCCCCCTCCCCTAGACCACCTATTTTGACCTATTTTAACCCCTTATCCTTATTTAGACTAATTCCAAATTTCATATACCCCAAAATAGTGCTTGCTTTTCTCATGCCAACGCCTTATATTAGCATAAGAAATTGATACTAACTAATAGGATATACGATATGTCTAAACTCAAAACCTCCGTAACTACCTTATTTCTCATGGTGTTATGCTATGGTGTTACCGTTCCTACGGTATCTAACAGTAAAAAAAATGTAGTTACCACCGTCAAAAAAGATAAATAATGCTTTGATCTTACGAAAAAATGCCTTATATTTGTAGTGTAATTGAGACAACAACCAACAATATAATGGTAAAAAAAAGAAAAAGATTGCTTTGATCTTAACCAAAAATGCCTTATATTTGTAGAGAAAGAATAACAACAACCACTTTTAAGGAAACAACCTTATGAAAAAGAACAGACACATCCGTGAATTCCAGGTTACAGTAACCGGTTTTCAACCCAATGGCGTACCAGTATCTATGGATATGCTCGTCCATGCTAATACAGAATCAGCTGCTATGTTCAAAGCCGAGGATATTCTTATGAATACCTATGGTATTGACAATGCTATTACAGAGTCTATCGAATTGAATACCTATGCTATACAGTCACCAGATGGTCTTCATGTTAGTCAGATGGATCTATACAAAGATGAATATGTAATGAACTGGTCATACTTTACTGGTAGTGACTTGGCAGATGATGATTATATCTCTCTGTAATATCAGTCTCTCTGTATAGTATAGTATTATTATTTTATCTACCGTTAAGGAAACAACCATGAATAAGACCAACGAAGAAGTGCAAGCCGGTGTAGTTAGACACTGGGAACGCAAAGCCCGTCAGCACAATATGACGGTAGATGAATACCATGCTTACCGTAAGGCACAGAACGAGCAGAAACGCAGAGAATGGGGCTTATCTATGGCTGATGCCATTACAGAAGATGATGCTAATTCATTACTGGAGTATGCTCAGGAACTTGCTAAGAAGGCAATGTCTGTTTCTATTCTTGCATTTGATAAGTCAGGTCAGGATGAGGCATTAGGTGAGGCGATATGTGCCCTACATGATAGGTTGCGTCTCGTTACTGCTGTGCTTGATAGGATAGATGAAAATAGACATTGATTGTCTTCATCCGTATAGTATTATTATTTTAGTTACCGATAGGAAAACAACCATGGAACCATTTGCGATGACACCAGAAAGAAGAAAAGAATTGGAAGCCGAAGGATACCGGGTATATTCGGATGCCAAAGCCAGAGATATTATTGCCGAAGATATATTCGAGAGTATGACTTTTGACCAATCTTCAATATGGGATATTGTTTGGAACGGCCACAAGGGCGTGAATGATATGACATTGGAAGATATAGAAGATTACTTTTCTGATGATGATGATGTTCTTTTTACTTGGTATGGTAATCGATGAAAATAAAACAAATGCTTAAAGAGATTGGCGTATTCATCCTTATACTGGCCGTTGTTATATTCGCGTCTAGTATAGACAGTATTATTGATTTATTATTATACAAATAACCGAAAGGAAAACAACCTATGAATTACAATGTGTATTATTACTATGACGCACCAACATCCCGCAAGGGAACATTATCCAGTTATGGCGTATTTGAGGGCAATAACGAAGACCATGCTAAACAACTGGCTGACACCTGGTTGAGAGAAAGGCATGGCGATGGCCACTACAAGATATGGGATTGCTTGCTATCCGCTGACTTTGTTGATGAAGATGACTATTCGACTGGCTTCTAATCATCAACAATGCCACCCAACAAAGTGCGGTATGCCACCTAACAAAATGAAATAACGCTTGTATATGTCCGAAAATTGCCTTATATTTGTATATTCAAAATTGATAACAACGGTAAGTAAACCAACTAACTAATATCTTACTTACCCAATTTACACAACCCTATTACAGGAGGCCATTATGGCAAAGTCTAATTCATCCACACCAGTTTACGCTCGTTCAAACGGACAAAAGGTTGCTATCGCATCCATGAACGAAAATCATCTGCGTAATGTTCTCAAACAATATGTGAACAATGGTAAACCGAATGGACGCAAAACCACATGGACATCACAAGATGGCAAACGCACATCTATTGATTCAATGAATGTTGGTTATCTTCGCAATGCACTTGCTTCTATCGTTACCCCATCCGGTAAATTTAGAACAAGTAAATCATCACGCTAATCATGCGTGACTGTGGTCAAATAGTATGAGTAATACTATTGCCACTGGTGGACATGATGGAAGGCAAGTTTACGGTTTCGTTTACTGATGGTTTCAATTACCTCCATGTCCACAGAGTTTTCATAGACTCCGTAATTAAAAATAAAATATGGTTATACCGGTGGCCCCGGCACGGATGCTAGCTCCCCTGCTACATACTATAAGGCCATGCCACTGGTATCTCTTTTTTAACAACGGTAACTACAATTATTTTTTATACCCTTTAAGGAACAACCACATGATTACCAACCTAATCCGCACCGCTATCGCTCCAAGCATTGAGACCATTCTCAATGAAGAACGCACCCGTCTTCAAGACATTATATCCTCTATGGAAGATGCCATTGATGATGTAAAGTCAATCCGTGCCTCTGATATTGCAGACAATATAAGCACATACGATATTGCAGCTGATATATCCCTTGATGCTTATGATATTGCTAAAAACATTGAGATTGATCCGGATGATATTGAAGTAGATACCCGTGACCTTGCTGAACGTATTGCAAGAGAAATCGGTAGTGACATTGATATAGATTATTCAGAACTTGCTCGATACATTGCGGATAACATCGATTTGAATGAAGTGAATGCTCGTATCAATAATGTTCACACCAATCTACAAACAGTAGAAAGAAAGATGGACCTTATTCTTAAACACCTTGGTATTACACCGGAGAATGCATAATGAGTAAAGGAGTTATTAAAACTAAACCCGTGGCAAAGAAGGCTGAACCCCATGCCAATCTTTCAATCCTTGAACTGATGGATCATATTACGAACACTACGGAAGACCTGCAAGAAGTAATAAGAAGATTGGATGATCTATCCGAAGATACGGAAGGATGGAAGAACCAAGTAGATAGTGCTTATAGAGATTATCTTGAAGAAAAAGCCGGTCTCGAAGCACATTTGAAACTGGTGGAGGAATATGTAAACAGACGGAAACTCCTTTCCACCGAACTTGCTGGTTATTCCGATGCATTTAAGAATAGGATGGACTAATGACAATAGAAGAACAATACAAAGATTATTCAAACGAACAACTTATCAATGCCATTAGTAATACATTAGTTGCATTGGATAGACAATCGAACCGATTGAATGAACTCAAAGAACAAATGCTAGAGTATCAACAATCAATGCAAAAAGCATACCTGAATTACAAAAGTGAGCAGGAAGAATATGTTGAACACCTTGCACAAATAGACAATGCACAAAAGGCGTTGGACAATCTCCATGTCTCCATGTATGGATATTCCAAAGCTCTAACTGCAAGAGTTAATAAGACGGCTGGAATGTGACCCTGTTGAGGTCACAAACTGTGACTAGTTCCCTGGAACCCTGTGCTGCCCACGCATGCGCGCGAGACAGATGCAGGGACAGGGCTGATCACACAACAGTTCCACATTTCCCCACATCAACCCACAGGATCATATTTATCACCCACAGTATGACCGATCATAAATGGCATACTAACAAAAATGATCCTATGTTATTATAGTATAACATATCCATAATTGGTCATGTGGCCGAATATAAAATAATAGTTATATGAGTAATTGACTGGTAACATAAAACTTGTATTCGGAGTATGATGTGGATGCATTGCAGGTATTAAATTTAGGTGGATGGGTTTCTATTCTATTTTATTTCGTGTATAGGAATATGTGGCATAGTAACAATCGTATAGGTCTTCGGGTTGTTATACTGGCCTATCTGTTATTCCTTATCCTTATTAGTATATGGGCTATATGGTATAGTCTATTCATTGAGTAGAGTTATTAGTATTGGTTCTGTATAGTATAGTGTATTAGTATTATTAGCAGTTTGTATAGTATTTTTATTTTACATACCGTTAAAAGATAAACCCAATTATTTATGGGTTAAATAACAATAAAATGTAATGGCAAACCCCCTAAATGTTGAACGATATAGTTGATTATTATTTTAGTTACCGTTGGAGTTTTGTTATGAGAACCTATAACTTATTATTATCATTTTCCTTCAATGGTCAGACTTCTGAATCTTGGTTTGAGGGTATTGAAGCGGATGATATTGATAAAGCAAAAGCTATTGCATTCAAAGAAGTGATTGATGAAATACAATCAACCATAAAAGTAAAAAGAGCTTTTAGGTATGATAGTGATGATGAATATGATGATTGATGAATATGATCAGGTATTGGGATTAAGTTTTATTTTAGATACCGAAGGAAACCAAATATGAAAAGTGACCGTGAAGTATTTGAGCATTTGTTAAGGACTATTGAAAACAATGCCCGTGATAATGAGGCAACCATTACCAATGTAGATTTGTGGGCTAAAAGTTGGAGAGAAGAATTATACAGAGAGCGCGTTTACAGTAATGAATATCATCCTATTTATTGGAATAAATTAGATAGAGCTTTCTATTG
>Ga0209229_10000627_pt1 | contig 14415 bp, 9 predicted proteins | sample SanBayMetagenome_FD_187466 | JGI IMG/M metagenome (GOLD analysis project Ga0209229, IMG submission 187466) | Freshwater and sediment microbial communities from dead zone in Sandusky Bay, Ohio, USA (SPAdes) (version 2) | ecosystem: Environmental > Aquatic > Freshwater > Lentic > Sediment | place... | reverse complement strand
GCTCTTCGAGAGGGCTGAAGGCCAGATCTATACCAAGCTAGGGCGTAGCCCTAGCGACATCCCACCACCGCCCTAGCGACATCCCACCACCGCCCTAGCGACATCCCACCACCGCCCTAGCGACATCCCACCACCGCCCTACCTGCGCTCCACTCGCCCCCTACCCCTATCACACGATAAGGCCACGCTGAGCGCGCATGCGCTGCTCTTGCTGTTCGATGAGCTCTGGTGCTGCGCCGAGGTAGGCGAGCACGTGCGTGAATACGCTGATGCTCGATTCAAACTCTTCAACGATGACGAGATCGGCACCCTTTTCTCGTACAGCACCACAGTCTTGGAGGTAGCGTGACCGAACAATGATCTGCACGTCGGGACGCATGTGGCGAATGACTTCTACTCCACGCACGAGTGCCATGGTGTTGTTGATGGCGACAATCACAACGGCTGCATCACGCACACCTGCGTGCTCAAGTGTGTCTACATCCGTGATATCTCCTGCGAGTATAGGTTCGCCCCGTTCACGGAGTCGAGCTACTGTATCACGATTGAGTTCGACCATGCGATAGGTGATACCTGTTTGCTTGAACACATGTGCTACATGCGTTCCAAGTACACCCCCACCGATGATCACAACCATTGGCTTGTCGCGCTCTTCATCAGCAGTTTCGAGCTTGATCATTCCTCGCTCGTCATCCATGCTCCATCGTCGAAGTGCAGGGATTGCGTTGGCTAAGGGCACTACACGCTCGGCAACAAATGGTGCGATCGTAACCAACGTTGGTGTGACAATCATCGTTACGATGATAGCCACAAGCATATTCTGGAAGTCCGTCGATGAGATGACGTCGTAGTCAACACCGAGCGAGATCAGAAGGAAGGAGAACTCCCCTACCTGTGCGAGAATCATCGCTGCCATGATAGCCGTGCGAATCGGCAGACGCAATGAGATGAGGATTATGGCTACTACGACTGCGTTTGCGAGTAGCACTAGTAGAGCAGAGCCGATGTTCGTTGGTAGCGCCACGAGATTCACGTTCACGAGCAAACCAACCGACAGGAAGAAGACACTTGTGAATGCATCGCGCATTGGTCGCAGGGTCTTCTCCAGGAGGTGACTCTCCTCGCTACCAGCAATAGCCATACCTGCGATGAACGCGCCAAGCGCCATTGAGATACCTGCAATTGAAGTAATCCAAGCAGCACTGAAACACAACCCAAGTGCTCCGAGGATCAGCACTTCTTGATGATTGGTCCGCGTTACATAGGCCATGACGCGAGGCATGAGTGTGCGCATGCCGAAGAGCAGACCACCTGTAACAACAACAAGGGTGAGAATTCGAGCAAGTGCATCAATGGCTTCAACGTTGCCGCCAAACTTCTGTGTGACCCACAGCGTGAGCATTGTTGGGTGTGTTGACGCGTGCGTGGAGAGCATCGTGACGATGATCATCATGGGCACGACGGCAATGTCTTGGAAGATGAGGATTCCCAATACGGCGCGGCCGTGTGGCGCGTGAAGTTCCTTTCGGTCGGCGAGTAACTTGGTGCAGATCGCCGTTGAGCTAATCGCCATCGCCATGCCGATGAGTATTGCTCCGTTGAGATCGATTGGTGAACCAGCCCACTGACTAATGAAATAGGCACCTGTACCGGTCAATACTGTACTGAGAAGCACTTGTAAGGGTCCACCGATGAACACGATAGACTTGAGCTTTCGCATATCATCAATCGAAAACTCGAGTCCAATCGTGAACAACAACAGCACAATGCCCAATTCCGATATCGCAGCGATGATGGCATCTTGTTCAACCAATCCAAAGCCTGTTGGACCAATGATGAGTCCCGTCGCAATGAGTCCGATAATTGGCGGCAACTTCACACGCTGAAACACAGTAATCACTGCAAGCGCAGCTAAGCAGAGCAGAACTAGTTCATCGAGAAACTCAAGCGTGTGCATCGCGTACTCCAAATGCTGCCGTTCCTACACGGACGATTGTTGAACCCTCTGCTATCGCCCATGCGAGATCACTCGACATCCCCATCGACAACTCAGATCGCGTTCCGTACTTCGCATCATATGCGTCGCGAATCTCACGAAGTGCAACAAAACACTTCCGTACTGTCGCCTCATCCTCACTAAGCGCACCAATCGTCATAAACCCAACGATGCGAAGTGCAGTACATGTACGAACGTGGTCGATGAGCGACCATACCTCATCAGGTGCAACACCATGCTTGGATGCTTCACCCGAGGTATTCACCTCGATCATTACGTCGATCGTCGTTGTTCGCTTTTGACACGCACGTTGAACTTCGTCTGCAAGCGATACGCGGTCGATGGATTGAATGCATGAGGCACGTCCTACGACGTCGCGCACCTTATTTGTCTGCAGGTGTCCGATGAAGTGCCACGTGATCTCAGCATCTGTCAGCGCGTCGACCTTAGGCACTAACTCCTGCACACGATTCTCACCAAAGAGGTGTTCATCAGCTGCAAGTGCCTCACGCAATGTCTCAACGGATTGTGTCTTCGTAGCCAACATCAGTCGCACGTCATGTGGGTCGCGCCCAGCGGCCTCAGCCGCTTGACGGATCTGTTCATGAATGCGCTGAAGATTGGAGCGGATGTCGTGCATGTCGCAAACTTAGTGCTTTGCGAAGGAGCATACGACCGTTACTTAATCACCGTGAACGAGCGCGACTGAACATCGGTGCCGTGGGCGACCACGAGCACGTAGGTTCCAGCAGCAAGAGCATTCAGCGACACGTCTGCACATGGTGATCCATACGCTGCCTCGTGCACCACTCGTCCATCAAGGGTTGTGATGCGAAGAGTCCAACGACGGTCATTATCAAATGGCGTGCAGATCGTTACACGCTCGCGCACTGGATGTGGCTCAATGCGAAGCTGCGAGGTTGCATCGTCATCGGCGTTGATCGAGGTAAGAATACCTGTCACAAACGACCGACGATCAGAGTACGGTCCGCTCCTCGCATCGATGTCTTCTGCTCGTACACGCCAGAAGTAGCGCTTGTTGTTCTCGAGAGCACGAACGCGCACAGTGGTATCTCCCAATCGATCAACCTTCGCAACGATCGGATTGAATGCAGCGTTGGACCCTACTTCGATGCCATACCCAACAGCGCCTGGAACACGATTCCAAACAAGGTCTACGGCAGTAACCGCTGTGGCGCCGGATTCGGGGCTTACCAGGACGGGCGGACGTATCTGCGTGCTAAACGCCCATGACTCTGATGTTCCACCACCACCGCCGCCACCGTACGCCTCGACGTTCCAGAAGTAGAGCACAGGTCCTGCCTCGAGTGTCACATCCAAGAACGCGGCTGTGATTCCTGAGAACACGGCAACTGAATCCGGACGATCTACACGCCAGAGTCGCACAGTATAGCTCGTTGCTCCCTCTGCTGGCGACCACTTGAGCGTCGTATCAAGTCCGATACCACGGTCCATATTTACCGGAGTCCGAAGCTGAACGCGCGCTGGGCGGTCTGGTAGCGATGTTATGCGACCGGTAAACGTTCCACGACCGTGCGTTGCAACAGCTATCTGTCCGTCGGATGCACGCGCTACCACCATGTCGCAAGGAACGTTGCCGATCTCCTCTTGAGCTGCCTGCGTCCAGACCGTCGACATACCATTTGTTTGCGGTGTGAAATACATACCCGTTGATGTTGCAACGACCAACACCGTTGTTCCATCGCTCATCGTGGCTACAGCTAGCCAGTTCACTGCCGGACCATTCCCAGCACCAGAAATCTGTTCTTCGAGATTACCAGAGATTGGCGTCCACTTCACTCCAGCGTTTGTTGATTCCCATATGCTCACTACGCCGTAGTTGGAGTAACACGCATAGAGGTGATCGGGATTTGATGGATGCACCGTGAGTGAGTTGACAAATGCACGTGGCATTGTTGCACCAGTGATATCGATTGGCTGCGGCATACCTTGTTGCGCTTGCTCAATCCGGAAGATCTTTCCGTTCGATGTGGCGTAATACACGTGATGGTCTGCTGATCCCTTCGGCGATGTGGCGCATACGGCAGAGATCTGCGCTGCGCCGACATTGGTTGATGACAGCGAGTCCCAGTTGATCGATGATGAATCGTTGACATCACGTGGCAGCTGACGCAAGTCACTATTGCGCCAGAGAATCGAACCGCCCGCGAGATACATCACATGATCATCGACTGGATGCAGCACATAAGGATTGATGAAGAGGAAATCCTTGCTACCAGGCGGATCCACTCGCGCACGCGAGAGTTCTGTGCCCGTAGTATCACGGTCGATCACATACATTCTGCCTTGCTGGGAGGAGTAATACTCTTTCCGACCGCTATCAGCGTAGTAACAGTATGCTCCATCACCACCACCAAGCCGATACCAGTGAATACTTCCATCAGCTACGCGCGTACCCCACGTTGCGTTGTCCTGCATGCCACCCATCAATCGCGTGCTACCTGCGCGCTCTTCATGTGCGATCGTATAGAACTGCGTGGTGAGGTAGCTATTGTTGAGTTCATCCCAATACACATCCTCTGCACGGATTCGTGAGGTCCGTTGAATTCCACCATCGTTGATACTGATCACAACATTGGAGTCCTTCGGATGGAACACCGCATCGTGTTGATCTGGATGATGCCGGTCATACGACGAGTAACGATCCCACTTCGGCACGGTCTTCCAGTAGCCACCTATCCAAGCGTTGGTGGACGGAGTGCGGAAGGCATCCGTTGATCGATAGAGGTTCGTCCCGCCGATGAGCACGAGGTTGGAATCGTGTGGTGATACCTTGATAAAGAGGTCGTATCCGCCCTGCGAGTAGAAATCGCCACGCTGTGCATCGCTCAACGGGACGCTTGTTGAACGATCCTCCCACCGTCCAACGGTGTCACCTGCTGGACGATGATACTTCCAGATGCTGTGCCATTCGTAGAGGGTCTGACCCCGATTTACTGTCGAACCCTGCGCGCCACGGTCTGGCGTTTCGGCGAGCACCATGATATCATCCGATGCTTGCGGCACAGCACTCAACACAATGCGTGCTGTCTTCGAATCCATTCCTGGTGGCGTGATATTGGTCCATTTCACTCCATCGGTTGAGCGATAGATGCCCCATCGCGAAGCAATAGCGGCAATGCTTCCTGTTGAAGCACTCAACGCAGCATACATTGCTCCCGATGGAGTAACGACGACGTCACTGAACAGCGCATTACTTGTGAGTGTTGGCGCCCAGCTCGTCCCACCATTTGTCGATCGATAAACACCAGAGCGTGCTGTTGCCACGTACACTTCATCGCTATCACGCATGGGGTGCGTTACTATGCGCCATGAATAGGCAAACTGATTGTTCGATGGTGTTGTCGGTGATGCAGTCGATGCAAGCTGGAACCATGAATCACCGTTATCGGTAGACTTCCAGATGCCGTTGCCTGAGATCTGTGCAGAGTTGCCATAGATCTCACCAGTGCCGTAGTACCATGTCGAGCGCCTGCTCGTGCGCGTGTCTTGTGCGAGACAGGTAACGGAGTGCAACTGGAACGGACGTGTGGTGAGCTTCCATGTACGACCTGAGTCGGTGGTTTTCCAAGCACCTCCTGACACTGCTCCAGCAAGCATCGTAGCATCATCAGCAACGTCGAATGCAAGTGCACGCGTACGTCCACCGATGTTGGCTGGACCTCTGTGCGTCCATGTGTCGTACTGTTGGGCGTTCTCACCTTGCTTTGTTCGAGCTGCGATATCAGCTATTGAGCCAGGAAGCTTCGCAGCAAATGCAAGTTCGCGATCACGAATTCCATCGGGGATTTTGTCAATGGCTGGATCACGGTACTTCATCTCCGTGAAAGCTCGTCTGCCCTGCACAGATTGTCCATCTCCTGCGCGATCGGTTGCACAACCACTGCTAAGCGCGACACACACGCTTACAAGAACAAGTAGTCGAAGTGATGTCATCGTCGTACCAACGAGAAGAGTGTTTGCATCATTGATGTACCAACAACGCCAGTTGCTGCAAGCGTTCCCACGTACACGGGCAACGCAAGCAGTTCTGCAGGAATGCGCCATGCGTGGTCAGCAGGTATCATCATCACACCAACGTAGACAACTGCAGTGGCGAGTACGGTAGTTACAACGCGACGAAGATCGTAGCAGATTGGATAGATGCGTTTCTGCGCAACATAAAGGATACCAGCGCTGGCCACATAGGAAGCAACCTTTGCCCACGCAGCGCCCTCCATACCGAAGAGCGGGACGAACAGAAATGTTGCACCAACGCTGATCGCCGCGGCAACACCTGTTGCTAGCGGAAACCACGACGTCTTCTTCGTGATGTGGAATCCAGCAGCCATGTTGATGAACACGCCATTGAAGTAATACGCGAACAGCACGATTGGCACAATGCTGAGTCCAGACCAATACGCTTCGTTCACAAACCGTCCGCCCACGAAGGGAAGCGCAACAATGTGCGGCATCGCAAGACTTGTGAACAGGAAGATTGCACCGCACACAACAGTGAAGAGCGTGAGCACGCGAGCGAACAACGCAGGAGCTTCCGCATCATCGCGATGATTGAGGTAGAACGGCTTCCATGCATACTCGAACACGGTCACGAACATCATCATTGGGATTGCGAGACGGAAGTTTGTCTGGTAGACACCAACCGCTGCACTGCCCATGAGAAGCATCATAATCGGACGATCCGCTACCTGCACCATGATCGACGAGAAGTTCGACGGCACGGTCGGCAAGCCGAAGCGTAGCATGTCGCGAAGGAGCGAGCGGCACGCATCCCACTCGCGACGCAACGTTCCGACAACGCCCTGGTAATGCGGCAAGAAGAACACAAGCGTCGTTGTGCTACCAAGAATGCCTGCAAGAATCACACCTTCGATGCGCCAGCGCATGATCACGACAAACACCACATTGAGCGCTACCGTCATGACGATCGAGACGAGACGTAGGATCGCGAAGGTGCGTGGACGTTGTTGCATGCGCAGTCGCGCAAATGGAATCAGCACGATTGCATCAAGCAGGGGTATAAGCGATGCCAGCATCACAAGCCACGCGCCATTTGCACCGAGCTGCAGCAGGGGCGAATCCGCGATTGGAGCAGCAGCAAGCACGGTCAGAGCCGTTACAACACACCCAATGGCGAGCACTGTAGCCACAGCCACACCGTACACACGTCTGTTCTGCGCATCGTCGGAACGCTCCCAGAACCGCATAAATGCGGGCTCCATACCCAGCGAATACACAATGTTCACAAAGGCGATCATCGCATAGAGTGCCGTTACATCACCGATCTCCTCCTTCGAGAGGTAGTTCGTATACAGCGGTGTCAGCAGAAAGGTGAGAAACCTTCCCAGTACCGTGGATACGCCATAGACCAGTGTATCAGAGGCAAGTGCGCGAATCTTTGACTGCATAGCAGACAGCGTTGGTGTGCGGCAGTGATGGAACGTAGATTTGTGGGTCTGCAAACATAGGTCAGGTCAACATGCTCACACGGCGTTTTCTGCTTTCCGCAGTACTCATCCTCACGGGAGTCTGCACTCAACTGATTGCTCAAGTCCCTGCGACACTCGAAGGGATGCGACTCTACAAGCACGTAGAGTATCTCGCATCGGATAGCTGCACGGGACGTGCTCCTGGGACAAGGGGCATCGAGAACGCAGCAGCGTATCTGATCGAGCAGCTGAAGACGTTTCAGGTGCAGCCGGCAGGACGTGATGGATACCGCGACACCTTTCGTCTGACGTCGGGTGTTGTACTCGGTGCCGACAACTCCGTCACCTACGAGGTCCGCATCGAGCGTCCTGGCATCCCTCTTGATCAGATTAAACCAACGAAGCTGGGTTGGAAGGTTGGCGTAGACTACCAGCCATGGGGATTCTCTGAGTCGGGTACAGCCAACGGCGACGTGGTCTTTGCAGGCTACGGTCTCACTTCTGAGAAGTACGATGATTACGCATCCATAGATGTGAAGAACAAGGTTGTCATTCTCTTGCGTGGTGTTCCAAAGTGGGCAGCCAAGGACCCTGCATACTCGCAACAGTCATCTGTCCGCGCAAAGGCAACGCGTGCACGTGACAAAGGCGCGTTGGCTGTGATCTTCGTTAATGAGCGTGGTGATTCAGCAGATGTGCTGGCGCGCTTCGGCCTCGACCGACTTGGCAAGAACTCTGGCATCCTCGCATTGCAGGCGCGTCGCTCATCATGCGCAAAGATTTTCCCGCCAAAGGGTACGTCGCTGTTCGTTGCCGAGACAGAGATTGAGAAAACAAAGAAGCCGATGTCGTTCGTTCTTGAGAATACTCGCGCTACGGTGACCACATCGCTCGTGTTCACCGAGAGTGTAACGAGCAACATCATTGGAATGATCCCTGGATCCGACCCATCGGTGGCTGGTGAGTACGTTGTGATTGGTGCGCACTACGACCACCTTGGCATGGGCGATGAAAACTCTCTCGCAGCATCACCTACGCCAGCAATCCATTATGGCGCCGACGATAACGCATCAGGTACAGCAGGCATGCTGGAACTCGCGCTGCGCTTCTCCGAAAAGCCTGCGCGCCGGTCGATTCTGGTGATGGGCTTTAGTGGCGAGGAGAAGGGTCTGCTTGGCTCGAAGCACTGGGTAACGACTCCTACCGTTCCTCTCCAGAAAATCGCTGCGATGGTCAATCTCGATATGATCGGACGATTGACGAAGCAGAAGCTGAACATTCAAGGTGTTGGCACTTCGCCAGTATGGCCTGCGCTGATTGATTCAGCGAAGGCAGGCATACCGTTTACGATCTCCACAACAGCGGATGGCTTTGGTCCGAGTGATCATTCATCATTCACTGCGAAGAGCATCCCTGTGCTGTTCTTCTTCACCGGACTTCACAGCGATTACCATCGTCCGACTGATACCTACGATAAGATCAATGCCGATGGTCAGGCAACGATCGTCAGTATGGTCGAGAACATTGTCCGCCGCGTAGCTGATGCACCTACACGTCCTGAGTTTACACAAGGCGCTGACAAGCAATCAACAACACAGTCGTCAAGCATTGCACTGAAGGTTTCGTTTGGCGTTGTACCAGACTACAGCGACGATCCCCAAGGATTGCGGATTACCGGCGTGAAGGCAAACTCAGCTGCAGAAAAGGCTGGTTTGAAGGGTGATGATATCGTCACGAAACTTGGCACAACGGTGATCAAGAACATCTACGATCTGATGACAGCTCTGGGTTCATTCAAGCCGGGAGATACGACAGACGTAACCGTGCTCCGCAACGACAAGCCAGTGACGATGAAGGTCACCTTCGGCGGTAAGTAAGCACGAATGCGCATCGCTATCAACGCTCGGTTCCTGCTCTCGAACAAGCTCGAGGGTCTCGGCTGGTATACCTACGAGATCACGAAGCGATTAGTTGAGAAGCATCCTGACGTTGAGTTTGTGCTGTTCTTTGATCGAGCTTACGACAAACGGTTTGTGTTTGGACCAAACGTAACGCCCGTTGTTCTGCGTCCACAGGCACGTCATCCGTTTCTCTGGATTACCTGGTTCGAATGGAGTTTCCGTCGCGCACTGGCGAAGATCAAACCTGATGCACTCTTTGCACCCGACGCAGCTCTATGCATTGGCTCGAACGTCCCTACGGCGCTTGTGATTCACGATCTCAACTTCGAGCGCGATGATTGGTTCATGCCACGTCTCGTGCGATGGTACTATCGAACTTTCATGCCAGAGTTTGCATCTACTGCTACTCATGTTATTACGATTTCCGATTTCTGTCGTGATGATATTCACGACCGGTATCATATTCCGCTTGAGCGGATTACTCGTATCTACAACGGTGCAAGCGATGCGTTTCATCCTCTCAATGTTGATGAGCAACGGGACGTGCGAGAGCGCGTAACGCAAGGAGATCCGTACTTCGTGATTGTCGGTGCGCAGCATGCCCGGAAGAACATCGCTCGCATGCTCGCAGCATTTGATCTGTTTTGCGAAACATATGGTGCATCGCACCGACTTGTACTCGCCGGCTCGAACTATGGATGGGATGCAGAGATCACAGCTGCGTACAATGCCATGAAGCATAGGTCACGCGTTGTCATCACGGGTCATCTGCCACAAGCCGATCTCGTGGCCTGTGTAGGTGCGGCAGACGCACTCATGTTTGTGAGTCTGTTCGAGGGCTTTGGCTTGCCTGCAGTCGAAGCGATGCGGGCAGGCGTTCCGGTGATTACCTCAACAGCCAGTTGCTTACCCGAGATCGTCACTGATGCTGCCGTACTCTGCAACCCAACATCGATCGATGAGATGTGCAGTGCGATGCATCGTGTAACTGCCGATACTGCGCTTCGAGCGCAACTGATTGCTGCCGGCCATGAGCGTGCAAACGCATTCTCGTGGGATCGTGCAGCAGATGACGTCTGGCACGTGATACTGTCGGTGGTCGACGCTACTTATTTGCGCCAGCCCACGCGATGATTGCCATCGCATACACGCAGTCGTTAACCTCGTGTTCTTTGAGCTTGTCGATGGTGTCGCCCTCGGTATGGTGATACCAGAAGTAGCGATCACCTTGCACCTCTAATCCCATCAACACTGCACCGTACTTCTTGAGTGGACCAATGTCTGCGCCACCGCCACCGGTTTCAACGCGGTTGGCGTGAATCGGGTTGAGAAGTTCAGCAGCCTGCTCCATATACTGTCGATACTCACCAGTGTCGCTGCAATTGAACCCAGTTGGTGCAAACGTGCCTGCATCGCTCTCAATTGCCAGCACGTGGCGCTCGTTCTTTGTCTGTTCTGCATACGCATTACCGCCACGGAGTCCGTTCTCTTCGTTCGTCCAGAAGCATACCCGAATCGTCCGCTTTGGACGTAGGCCAAGCTGACGCATCATGGTGAGCGCACGCCATGCTACAAAGCAACCGCCTGCATCATCCATAGCGCCCGTGCCTAAGTCCCACGAATCGATATGTCCGCCCATCACCACAACGTCATTGGGAAGCTCCGATCCCTTGATTTCAATGATGACGTTGCGCGACTTCGCGTCGGGGAGCCAGCGTGCTGACATCGAGAGTTCCAGTTCGACGGTTTCCCCGCGGTCCTGAAATCGTTGCAGGAGCAAGGCATCTTCGATCGTGATCGCACCAGCCGGGATCTTCGCAATTGAATCCTGATATCCCATGCCCCCTGTATGCGGCGTCTGAATTCCATACGGTCCAACCGATCGTACCAAGGAGGCTACCGCACCATACCGAGCTGCTTCTGTAGCCCCTGCAGAACGGTAGCGCACTGTTTCGCCATAGGTGGTAAACGGCACGTTGTAGACAACGATCCGACCCTTGGCATCAGCAGCACGTTGTGCTAGGTCGGCAAACGAGCTCACGACGAGCACCTTTGCACGCATCGGCTTGCCACCGGTGCCAATGCTTCCACCAAGCGCACAGAATGGCATTGAGCGCGTGTATGGGCCCTTGAGCGTGAGCGACTCAGCGCCGCGCTCCCAATGGGGCACCATGACGTCTTGCGTCTTCACATCCCACCCCTCCGACTTCATCTTGGCGATAATCCAGTCGAGCCCCCTTTCGAGGAACTCCGAACCCGATAAGCGCTTCGGATAGTGATCGGTAAAGTCAGCCAGCATCGGGTACAGACCCTTATCCGCCGTCGTCCATGCGTGCATGCGCTCGGCAGTCGCCCGAAATCGATCAACCTGTGGGTTGTCCCCAGCAGTCCCAGCTATCGATAGCAGTGGCAATAGGATGGCAATGAGGAGAGCTGTGCGAGCCATGAAAACCCCAACGTAGATGTTCAACGGAATGATGGAAGATACGACAGCGGAACCTTGGTATCTTTGCACATGAGCTGTACCGTGCGCGCCCTCGAAAAGAACGAAACTACCTCGTTCATTAAGGCACAGTGGTTGTTCTATAAGAACGACCCGTATTGGGCGCCGCCCCTGATGATGGATCGCAAGAAGTTGCTCAACACGGAGAAGAATCCGTTCTATAAGCACTCGCGTATTCAGCTCTTCCTCGCAGAACGTAACGGTGAAGTTGTTGGTCGCATCGCAGCGATTACCAACGAAAACCACAACGTTGAACACAATGACAATGCGGGCTTCTTTGGATTCTTCGAGTGCATCAACGATCAGTCAGTTGCAAACGAGCTTTTGCGTGCTGCCGAAGCCTGGCTTCGCGAGCGTGGCAAAGACGTGTGCCGCGGTCCAGTCAACCCATCGATGAATGATGAGTGCGGACTTCTCGTTGATGGATTCGATGGAACGCCAGTCATTCTCATGACCTACAATCCGCCGTACTACGCTGCGTTGATTGAAGGTGCAGGCTATGCGAAGTCGCAAGACCTGTATGCGTATCTGTTGCGCAACGAGAACTACGCATCGGAAAAGATGAAGCGTCTCTTCAACGTTGTCGTGCAGCGCAACGAGCTCGTCTTCCGCTCGCTTGACTTCAAGAACAAGGCTGCATTCAAGCGCGACGTTGAGACGTTGAAGTACATCTACAATGAAGGCTGGGAGAAGAACTGGGGCTTCGTGAAGTTCACAGATGAAGAGTTCGACTTCCTCGCTGCCGACCTCAAGCAGATTGCCGATCCGAACCTCGTATTCATCGTTGAATGCAAGGGTAAGATCGCTGGCTTCTGTCTCGCACTGCCAGATGTAAATCAGTGCTTTAAGCACAACAAGAGTGGTGGACTCCTCACTGGACTCTATCACTTGCTCACAAAGCGTTCAACGATTGATCTCTGTCGGATTATCGTCCTAGGCGTGCTGCCCGAGTTTCGCAACCTCGGCATCGATGCCGCGATGTATATGGAGATCGGTGAACGTGCAAAGCAACGCGGCATCCTCAAGGGTGAAGCGAGCTGGATTCTTGAAAGCAACGAAATGATGAACAAGGGGCTCACAACAACGATGCATGGCGAACGCTATCGCACGTATCGCCTCTATGACAAGGGTATCTAAATGGGAAGAGCGTTTGAATTTCGCCGCGCACGTAAAGAGAAGCGCTGGGCGAACATGTCGAAGACCTTTACGAAGCTCGGAAAGGAAATCTCAGTTGCTGTAAAGACTGGGGGACCAGATCCGGAGCTCAATCCACGTCTGCGCGTGATCATTCAGAACGCGAAGGCAGCCAACATGCCGAAGGACAACGTTGAGAATGCCATCAAGAAGGCATCAGCGAAGGACGCGGCAAGCCTTGAAGAATCGAACTACGAGGGCTACGGTCCGCACGGTGTTGCGATTTGGATTGAAACCGCCACAGACAATCCAACGCGTACGGTGGCGAACATTCGTTCGTACTTCAACAAGTATGGCGGACAGCTCGGCACGTCGGGCTCACTGGAGTTTATCTTCGATCGCAAGGGTGTGTTCACGATTCCAGCAGCTGACATCAACCGCGACGATCTCGAACTCACGTTGATTGAGCACGGCGCAGAAGATATCGTCGAGCAAGATGACGATATCATTGCGTACACGTCGTTTCACGACTTCATCAACATGCAACGTGCTCTCGAAGGAGCAGGTATTGCTGTTACAACAGCCGAGCTCCGTCGCATCCCGAACAACATTGTTACGTTGTCGGACGAGCAAGCGGAAGACATCATCAAGATCATCGAACGTCTCGAAGATGATGATGACGTACAGAATGTGTTCCACAACATGAACGAAAGCGAATAAATGTGCGGTATCGTCGGTGTAATTAACCACCCACAGGCAGCTGTTCTCTCATACTATGCGCTTCATGCGCTGCAGCATCGCGGACAAGAGGCTGCTGGTATTGTGACGATGTATACCGACGACGCCAATGGTAAGAAGCGGTTTGGCGTGCACAAAGGCGAGGGATTGGTCCTCGATGTGTTTTCAGATCATGCAGTCTTCCCATCAACATTGAAGGGATCAGCAGCGATTGGACACAATCGTTACTCAACGACAGGTAGCAACTCGCTCGCTAACATCCAGCCGTTTCACTTCAACTACACGGGCGGCAACTTTGCACTGGCCCATAACGGCAACCTCACAAACACACGCCAGCTTCGTGAGCAACTCAAGGGCGATGGTGCGATATTTCAGACAACAACCGATAGTGAGTTGTTTCTGCATTTGATTGCACGAAGCAAAAAGAAGACACAGATCGATCAAGTGCGCGATGCTGTTCAGACGGCAAAAGGTGCATACTCACTCGTTATGTTGTCAGAGAATGCACTCTATGCTTCTCGCGACCCCCATGGCTTCCGTCCACTATGCATTGGTCGTATCAAGCACGAGCACGGATACGGATATGTTGTTGCGTCGGAGACATGTGCGTTGGACATCATCAGCGCTGAGTACATCCGTGACGTTGAGCACAACGAGATTCTGGTGATCGAT
>Ga0209229_10000625_pt1 | contig 14433 bp, 15 predicted proteins | sample SanBayMetagenome_FD_187466 | JGI IMG/M metagenome (GOLD analysis project Ga0209229, IMG submission 187466) | Freshwater and sediment microbial communities from dead zone in Sandusky Bay, Ohio, USA (SPAdes) (version 2) | ecosystem: Environmental > Aquatic > Freshwater > Lentic > Sediment... | reverse complement strand
GATCAGGCCCATGGACTTGATCGCGTTGATGTCATTGTCAGCCGTGGCCGTACGCAGCGTGCTCTTCATCAGGCGCTCAGCGGTGAACTGGAGCTCCTTCGGAACGATCAGCTTGCGTGCGGTCAGCGCCACCTTCAGGCCACGTTCGTCGATGAACGCGGCGATGTCGATGATGCCCTGCTCCAGAGACGTCTCGTTCAGGTCCGCGCCGACCGTGGGACGGTTGGCGAAGTTGGCCGACAGCGCGGTCGGGTGAGCAGTCGAGAACAGCGCGACGCCGTCGCCGCCCGGGAAGGCAGCATCGAAGCCGTTGTTCAGAACCGCAGCGCCCTTGACCTGCTTGGTGTGGGCCATCGAACGAGCCATTGCCTTGGTGTAGCGGCCAGCCAAGCGGTCGTAGAGGTTGTCCTCAACGGCCTCTTCGGTCAGCGCGAAGGCCATGGCAATCGTCTCGTGGGTGTAGCGCGCAGTGAAGGACTCGATTGCGTTGTCGTACTGGACGCCAGCGCCTTCAGTCTTCACCGGAGCTGCACCGAAGCCGGTCAGCATGACTTCCTCTTCAAACGCACGATCCGAAGTCTCGATGGAGAAGATCTCCTCGTGCTCGTTCTCGTAACGCTTGTACTCCAGACCGAACAGAGCGTTCAGACCTGGCTCCAGCTCTTTAACAAGTTGGGAACGGGTAATTGCCATGATCAGGCTCCATCGGCTTGAACACCATTACTACCGTATTGGTGTTGATTGAGTTTCACAACGAGCACTGCGTACTGGCCCAACTCGTTGCCTGCTTGTTCGCTCAGACCAACGATCTTGAAGGTCAGAGCAGCAGTCTTGGCCGGGGTACCCAGCGAACCAGCCGAAACGCCCGTGATGTTGCTGCCGGTGGTAGCAGCAGTCGGATCAGCGTTCTTGCCGATATCGGCCTGGGTGATCGTGCCAGCAGCCTGGATCAGGAACAGTTGGCTCGGATCGTCCAGAACTTCGCACACGATGGGGCCGATGTTGGGAGTGATACTACCGGGGTAGTAGTTCTTCCAGGTCGGCTTGTCAGCGCGAGTGGGGTCGTTGTACTGCACACCGTTGAACACGCCCGTCGGGGCGACGTGCGTAGAGGCGTCGTACTTGATGATGTAGCCGTCATAGACGACCACGAGGTCACCCTGGTAGATTGCGGTTGCGTAGCCAGCCTGAATCTGATAACCGTATTGCTTTTGGGCACCGGTCGCAGAAAGGTTGCCAACAGGACGCAATCCAAAGGGCTTATTGACGTTTGCCATTTGTAAGCTCCAAAGATTGATTAGCCAGATTACTCCGGCTTACGGAAAGTGGTGCGCGAACTCCGCTCGGGGCTCTGAATCCGCATTGACGAGTGCGCGTTCTCACGCAGCATCTCGTTATCGACCGCAATCAACTGATCCCGGGCCTTCTGGGCGAAGTAAGCATTGCGCTCTTCGACAGTTTCAAGGGGAATGCGGGCCAGCATCAAGCCGCCTACGGAAACCACGCCTGCGTGCTTGCCATCTTCGATGGTAGGCAGCATGCCTTGGTATTCCTCGGGCAACTCCTCCAGTCGGACTAGCTCGTAGCCCTCGCGGAGACGTCCGTAGATGTTTTGCCGGTCATCAAACCCATTGACCTCTGATCGAATCCAGCGATGCTGAAAACCTTCAGGGGCGGGAGGGGCGTCAAGACGTGAAGGAGGCTGCCAAGGGCGGCGACGCGACTCTTTTTCGCGAGAAGCACGAGAGCTGCGGTCGAGGGTAAGTTTGGTTTCGCTCATTTGATCACTCCTTTACGTACTTGGCATATTCCTCAAGAGGAACATTCAGCTTCTTAGCAATAGCAACTTGGCTCGGGGATAGCCGAACAGTACGGCGCGCACTATTGATTCCGGAACTCCGGGTAGCAGGGGCAACAGCTGGCGCGGGACGCTGTTGTCTGTTGGTTTGTTGCGGACTTTCGTCCGTAAACCGCTTCGGAAATTCCTCCCGAAGGCGGCGGTCCAATTCAGTATAGTATTCGTCGCTGTTGGGGTCAAACCCCTCGCTTTCCACGAGAGTTTGGTGGATGCCCCAGGCTCCGTAGGTCAGCACACGATCCTGGCCAAACCAGGTATTGCGGGCGGCCCACTCCTCCGCACGGGGAGAAGGCGCAGGAGGCGCTGCTTGCGCCCGAGCAGCCTGCGGGGCCTGCGGAACCTGCTGCGGAGCCGGGGCAGGCTGACGAATCTGCTGCTCTTGAGTCTGCAGCCAGCCTGAAACCTGCCGCTGCTCCATCACCAGCTCAGAAAGCCGCTGATTGGCGTCAGTCTCAGTGTCAATGTCGCCTTCTTCGCGGGCCTTCTTGATGATGGCCTTCAGCGTGGCCTGCTGCGTCTCCAGGCGGGTCTTCGCTTCGTTCAGGCGGCTGTAGTCCGTGTGGACCAGCTTCTGTTGGAGCTCCTGCGCTTGGTTCTGCAACCCGCGGGCGTACTCCAAGGCTGCCTGCTCGCGGCGCTCGGACTCCCGCATGCGGGCCGTCAGCTTGGCAATGCGCTTTTGGACCGCGTCACTGACATGATCCAGCTCTTCGCGCTCTGCCTGGGTGGCAGAAGTCGAGGTAAGCGCCGAGTTGGATGTCTCCATCGGCGCCTTGGACGAATCAGTGAGCTCGTCCAGGGTGATTTCGGCCGGTTTCTCGTCCGCGCCGATGTCAAATTCAAGTTGGGTGTCGGGAACAGTATTTGCCATGGGCTACCTCACAGGTGAAGAATGTCTTCGGGGTCTTGAATGCGCGCCAAGATCTCGTCATCGTTCAAGATTCGGATCTCGCCGCCATCAATGTTCAGCCTGGCACCGGCGTAACGGCCAAAAATGACCCAGTCGCCCTTCTGGCACCACGCTCCATTCGGAAATTTGGCTTCATCCTTGTACGCAAGGTCGCCAACCGACAAAACATACCCGCAGACCGTCGCCACTTGCTCGCGCTGCCGAGTTTGATCGGCCAGGACGATACCGCCCTTGGTTTTCTCAGCGCCGCGGTACGGCAGAATGACAATTCGCCAACCAGTTGGCCTGGGAATCCGTTCCAGAACCGATTCCTCCAGCTTTTCCACGCTCAGACTCCCGTCTGACGTGTAAGCATCGTCCAAAACTGGCTCATGGGCCTCTTTCTCTTCGGCCCATTTCTTTTCCAAAGCAGTCATTTCCATTAAAAGGTCCTTTTGTTAGTCTTCGGCCCCGCGTAAAAGAGAGTGAATCACTTCTTCTACGAATTTGTAGCCTTCTAACCGACCCATCAGGAACTTGTACTGCTCCATGTCGCGAACACCGCCCGTAAGAATCATCATGTGCGTGTCTTCACGCAACCGACGAATCTCATGCAGCAGTGTTTCAGTGAATTCCAGCATGGATATCCCCATGAAGCAGACAGATAGGCCCCTGTCCGAAGGCTGCGGTGCATATTAGCACCAAACTCACGCTAGTTTCACCTTATTGAAGGCGTCTTTTCGATATACATACGACACTTTTGGCTTGTCAGTCGGGTTTTTGACTGTCTTAGGCCCCTCTTTGGGCGCCTTGGGTGCCAATTTGGCGGGCTTTTTGCGCATCTTGTGCTCCTTTTTGGGCTAATTTCGCTTGATCGATGGCCACGTCGTTGGCTTCTTTCTGCTGATCGAAGGCCAGCCGCTGCTGATCCATTGCAATCCGGGCTTGATCGCGCTGTCCGGCCTGGGCAATCTCCTGCTTCTTGAGCTCCACCAGCGGATCGCTCTGGTCGCCTGCCAGCTGCGACTGCAACTGCTTGACTTCCTGGAAGAACTGGGCCACTTTCAGGGCCACCATCGCCTCGCGCTGCAGCGCCGACACCAGTTTTTCAGGATCCGTGCCGTACTGCTGGAACAACTCGGCCTCCACGGCCTCTTCCGCCTTCAAGCGGATGTGATCAAACACGTGCTTTTGCAGCGTCATCGCCACCTGTGGCACCGACGCCACAATCGGCGACATGCCAAACAGCAGGTGCGTCATGATGTGCGCGTCGTGCTGCTGGCCAGCGAAAGCCTTGAGCGGCGATCCGTCCAGCGCCTGTGAGTTCTCGCTGGCCGGGTCCTTGGGCTTATCCACATTCTGCGTGTTCAGGATCTGGTCGATATCCCGCACGCCGATGGCCTCGTACATCCGGCGGTACGCCTCGTACATGTTGTGCATCTGCGGCGCGCTCTGCGCAAGCTGCAGCTGCGTCTGCGCCATGGTGATGCGCTGCGCCACCGAGAAAATGTTGGGGTCCGACACCGGCAGCACATCAATCCGGTCGTCGAAGTCCCGCGCCTTGATGAAGCGGCTCTCGCCAGGCACGTCGTACGGGTACTGCGGCGGCAAGTACTCCGCAAAGCCCTGCGCCAAGAGCTGGAACTCCAGCTTCTGCGCATAGTGCAGGCGCTTGTGGATGGCCGACATGACGGCCGAGCCCTTCTCCAGCAACGCAATCGTCGTGCCCACAGCAGCGTTCTGATTGCTGTCGCCCACCTGCATGTCCGTGATGCTCGACAGACGCCGGCCGGCATCCACACAGAAGCCCAGCAGCGCGAACAGCGTCTGGCTCGGCTCCTTGTACGGCAGCGGCAGCAACGACGCATTGATCTCCGCGCCGCCCGTATCAATGTCCCGGAACTCCCCAGGCTGCAGCGGCATGTCGTCGTTCATGATCCGCGCGCCCTTGGCCTTGAAGCCAGCTGGCAGGTTCGCCAGCGTGCCCGCGTCGATCAACTGCTGCAGCGCGGCCGACGAGGTCTTGCTCAAGCCACCGACCAAATGCAGGAAGCCCAAGCCATACGCACCGGGGCCCTGGACCAGCAGGTAATGCACGTAGTACTGCTTGCGACGATAAAGCTCGTCACCCTGCTTCCAGTTGCGACGAATCCCCACCACGTGGTTCGTGACCTCGTCAATCGTCACGATGTACGGCAGCTTGATGCCCGTGGCCTCGCCATCTTCCTTGTGCTCAAAGCCCGGCAGGTCGTAGTCAACCTGGAACTCCAACAGCACGATCTCTTCATCATCGCCACCCGTAGGCACGATGCCCACGACGCGGTCCTGCTCCTTCTGGATCACGTTCTGGCTTGTCTCAGCCACGGCCTGCGCCTGGGCGGTATCCAAGTACTGACCGCGGACCACGGCGCGCCGGTAGGCATTCACGGGCATCGTCACGCGGTGCGTGATCCGCGCGCATTCGCTCATGACGCTTGAACCGTTGTACGGGATGTACAGATCCTCCGGCAGGATCAAGGCGCTCGTCATGCGGCCCTTGTCCTCGCAGTAGTACACCTTGCGGAAGGCCGAGCCGCCATAGCCCACGTAGAACAGCAGCTGGTCGAAGTCCGGCGTGTACTCCTCCATCACCGTGGTGATCTGGTAATTCATGAAGTCACGCACGCGCTCGGCCTGCATCAACTTCTCGCGCGTCTCCTTGCCCAGGACCTGCGTGCGCACAGGACCGCCCGCGGGCATCAACTCCTTCAACGCCTGCGCCTGGAACTGCACCACGCTCTCGGTCAGCAAGGGATGCTGAACGGGGCACGCGCCCTTAAACGGCTTGGTGCGCTCCTCGAACGAGAAGCCCAGCAGCTTCAGGCCCTTGCCGTACTGGTCTTCCCACTGCTTGCGCGAAGACTTGTCTGCCTCGAACAGCGCCATCAGCTCCGCGGACATGCTCTGCAAGACTGACGGATCGACAACCTCAGCAAGGTTGCTGTCGAAGGGGACCTTGTCGTCCTCCTCCGGCCCGATGCCGACCACCACCTCGCCCGTCTTGGCGTCAAACTCGACGCTGATGTCAGGCAGGTTCTCTTCTACCTCGATGGCCACATCGCCCGCAGGCAGGTCGTCAATCGTGACGTTCTTTTCAATAGGCATGTTCTATCCTTACTTTATACGCCACCCAGGTCCCGGAGCTCTTCCAGGTGCCTTTGCGTGTTGCTGCGAGTTCGCTCGTATTGCAACTGCGCCTTGTAGTGTTGCAGGCCCGACGTCAAGTACTTGTCGTCCTCTTCAATGCTTGTGGGCTTGAGCACGTCCTTGAAGAACTGCTGCACCGCACTGCCGTACTTGCCCGGGTCTGTGTTCCCCGTTGCGCGGCCCTGTCCCTTGACCTGGGTCACAACCGGCGAGAACTCATCATCCATCCGCACCTCCACCGTCGTCACAGGCCGGTTGCGGTTGTCGCGCAGCGTGTAGATCTGCATCTTGCCGTCCTTGAAGGCCTGGCGCTTTTGGGACGAATATGTCGGGCCGCCCAGCTCATAGCCGCCCACCGAGTGGCCAAGGTAGGCGCCTTCGGGCACCGTGGCCTTGGACTCCTCGATGCGCTTCCAGGCGTATCCAGCCAGCGGGCCTTCTTGGATCTGCAACAGCGGCGCACTCACGCCTTCGGTAAAGAACCGCTCGTTGACCCGTTTGCCCGCCTTGATGTCCGCGATCAGCGTTTCCAGCTCAAACTTCTTGAGCCGGAACTTGGCAGAGTCCTTGACGACGTCCTCAAACCGCGTCTTACCAATCTCCTTGGGTGTGAGCGTCGCCAAGTACTCGTTGATGTACTGCGGCGTGAGAATGTCGGTCAGCGGCTTTTGCATCTTGATGTCAAAGATGGGCTCGCCCGTCTCCATCGCCCGACGCAACGCTTCTGACGTCAGCTGCCGACCCGGCGTGGGCATCGGACCCACAAACTTAGATGCCTGCAGCAATTGGCCAGGCACCGTCGTGTCATACGCAGTTGAAAGCAATTTGCCCGTCTCAGGCTGCGTGGTCAGCATGTTTACGGTAGGGAGGTTTACCAGCTCCGGTCGCACCCCCGCCTCAATCAGCTTGTCTTCCAGTGCTGTCTTGGCTTGGGCCGCCCTGGCGTAACCTTTAGCAGAAAGGAAACTTTGCCCAGGCTCCAATATCCCTGGGTCAACGAACACCATCGGCCTGATGCCCGTCATCTCGTCATACTTGCGAGTCAGATCCTCCACGGCTTCCGGGTACTTCGGGAAGAACCGCTCCTCGCCCGTCTCAGGATTGACCTTCGTCTTGCCCTGCTTGGTCTGCTCAATGGCGTACTTGCGGAACTGTTTTTCCAGCTCCGGCGTCGTAATGTTGCCCTGCAAAATCTGCTTGAGGATAGGGTCGTCCGGAGTCCCGAACTGCCGAGTGATGTAGTTCGTGGCCTTGGTCTGCCAGAAGTTTTGGATGGCGTTTAACTTTTCCGGGTCCACCGGACCTGACGGACCACTCAAACCAGTGGCCACCCACTCCTCCATGTTGCTGATCAAATCCCGCCCCATGGACTTCCCAGACACGCCTTCGCCCATCGCCGGCACGCCGCCACCGGGCGGGCGCACAGCGTACAAAGGGGCTGCCGCCGGAGCTACCCTCTGAATAGCCCGCTCCACGGTCCGCGCTACAGTGGGGTCACTCGCCGCCGCCTGCGCAAGCATCTTGGCTGCTTCTCCCGTCTTCTCGACTCCCCTGGCCGCGGTCCGCGTCGCACCAGCCGGGTTCACAAGATTGCTGGCAATGTCGCCGGCCGTGTAGAACGCTTTGAGCGTCGGGTCCGTCGGCTCCGGGAACGCCAACCCCGCCTGCCGCGACTTTTCCTTCAGCCAGTCACTGCCGCCTACAGGCTTCTCGACGTTGTACCCCAGCGGCCGCATCAGCATCGCCGCCACGTCCACAGGGAATCCCACGACGTTCTGCGGCAGCAAGGTCGCTCCCTTGGCCGCCTCCTTCTGGGCCTCCCCAGACTGCAACGCCCGCGTCACCGCCCCGGCCTTGCGCCCCTTGCCCGAACTGGGCACTACGCCAAACGCCGCCTTGCTCGCCCGCTCCAGCTCCTCAGCCGTGGGCTCCATCTCGGCCAACATCTCCCTGGCCGACTTTTCTGACTTGGCCTCGCCGCCCTCGTTGAACTGAGCCGCGGGCCGCGCTCCACTGAGCATCTCGTTGATCCGGCGGTAGTCAGCATCCGACCGCGCCATCCCAATCAACCGAGTGATCTCCTCACTCTCGCCCACCAACCCGCCACTGGCCATCATCACCGGCTCCATCGCCGTGGGCTCCTGTACAGGCGCCTGCGCAAACAACTGCAGCGCCGCCTCCCGCTCCATCTCCGGCAACGTCAACGGCGGCCCAGGCACAAACTCCTTCTTCGGCACAGGCTCCGGCTTCCTGCCTACATCCCCAAACCTCTCCTGCCACCGACCACGCACCTGGCCAGCAGTCAAACCCCTCAGCTCCGGGTTAGAACGCATCGCGACCCGGGAGTAAATCCTGTCCACCGGCGTCTTGTCCGCAGCAGACAAAACATCCACACTCCTCTTGGGCCCAGAGAAATGCGCCGCATACAACTCAAACGGCTCAGGCTCCCGCCCAAGCCTATTCTTCAAATAATCGCGCGCCTCGGCCAAGGACCGCACCCCGTACTCAATATCCTCCTCAACCGACAAAACCTTCTTCGGCGGCAACCCCAACTCACGCCGACGCGCATCTGTCAATTGAAATAAACCCGTAGCCGTCGAACGACGATTCCTCGCCGACGGACGCAAACTGCTCTCCAACTCCGCTACACGAATAACAACCTGCGGATCAAGGTCCGCGGCCCGGGCACGCTGCTCAATCATCTCAAGCAAACGCTCCCGCTTGTATTCCTGCTTCGCAGCTTTAGTGGCCATCAGTAGTACTCAACAGGTCCCAAGGCTCGCGGCTCGCGGTCGTCCTCTTCGTCAGTGTGCAGGCGAACAAAGTTGCCTTGACGAAACCGCATCATCGCCTGCGTCGTAGAGTCAACCATATCATCGTTGTCGCCATTTGGGAATGCCGCACACTCCTCAATTAACTCCTGTGCCCATTCGAGGTCCGGGGCCCAGACCATCCCCGACTCAAACATCGGCGCCACAGAGTTCGCCCGGCTGATCTTGTCCGTCCCCGTCTTGCGGCCACCCGGCGAGTACATCGTCACAGGAATCCCCATCCGACGCATCTCCTGCTGGAGGACCGTTCCGGTAGCCTTCGCCTCAATCAGCACGTTGTCAGGGTTCCAGTGCCGGTACTCCTCCTTGGCAATGCGCTTGAGCTCCGGGAAATCCCACCGCCCACGTTTGACCCCCAACAGGATGATGTTGGGCCCCGAGTCAGAGTCCGGGTAAAAGACGCCCCAGGTCGTGATCACAGAGTAGTCCGCCGTCTCCTTCTTGGAGTACGCCGTGTCGTACGACTGGATCAAGTACTCACAGGGCGGCGGGTCGTCGTACTTCCAAATGCGCCACCACTCGCGCTTGAGGATCGCGCCCTCGTCGTTGGTCGGCTGCTGCTGGTACATCGCGTTCCACTTCTGGACCGACAACGACGCCTTGACAGCATTCAACTCCTCGATCTTCCAGAACCCGGGCCACAAAGGCTTGCCCGAGGGCAGGATGGCGGGGAACTCAATGATCTCCCACTGGTCCGCCTTCGGACTGCTCTGCTGCTTGAGCAGGCGAGCCGTCAGATCCTTCGTGCCCCAGCGGGTCATCACAATGATCACCGAGCCGCCAGGCTGCAATCGCGAACGGGGGCCAGAGGTGTACCACTCCCAAGCGTTGTCCAGGGCCAGCTCCGACAAAGCATCCTGCTCGGAATGCGGGTCGTCGATGATCAAAAGGTTTGCGCCACGCCCGGTCATCGCGCCGCCGACACCGACCGCGAAGTATTCGCCGCCCTTGTTGGTATCCCAGCGACCGGCCGCCTTACTGTCGGCCTGCAACGACACGTCAGGGAATAACTCCTTGTAGCGGTCCATATCCATGAGGTTACGGACCTTGCGGCCGAATCTCACGGCCAGCTCGCCGGTGTGCGTGGCCTCAATAATCTTCGTGTCCGGCTTGTGCCCCATCACGAACGCGGGCAGTAAGTACGAAGCAAACTCAGACTTCGTGTGCCGCGGGGGCATGTTGATGATCAGCCGCTTAAGCGTCCCATTAACCACCCGGTCAAACGCACTGGCCATCTTCTCGTGGTGGGCCCCGATTAACGCCTCGGGCCAGACGTAGCGGACGAAATCGAGGAACTTGTCCCTCGCGCTGTCCTGGGCGCTGAGCTGCGCCAGGCGGTACTCAAGCTTCAGGCGTTCTTCTTCGATGTGTTCAGGGGTCATGCGCAGGCCGATTGCGTTTGAAATTTGCAAAAATTTTTGCGGCTTTGCGATTGTGAAACAAAGGGGGCCTTTTGTGGACCCCCCGGGTCAAAACTGTTTGGCGAGTCTTTGACAATGCGAAACCGGGCCGAAGCCAGCGCCAGCCGGGCAAGGGGGCGTTTTGTGGCCCCCCCCCAGTTAGTGCCCACTTACGCGCCAGGCCGCGCGGCACGCGGCACGCGGCGCCTGGTCGGCGGCCGGCGCCCAGCGCCCAGCTGCGCACCTGGTTTGTGTCCACATACAAACACCAGGCGGCGTGTTTGTATCCACATACAAACACCGGCACCAGCTGGCGCACCAGCTGACGCACCAGGCCGGCCAGGGCCGCGCAGCTCCACCAGGTCGCACCTGGTCGCGATTAACTGCACCTGGTCGGCCAGGCCGGCGCGGTAATAACTGCACCTGGTCGAATAACTGCAGCTCGAATAACTGCACCAGGTGGAAATAACTGCAGCTGCAATAACTGCGCACCAGGCGGCCAGGCACGCGGCCCGCGCAGCTCCGACCAGGTCGGCCAGGCGCCAGCACCAGGCGCGCGCAGCTGATACCTGGCGCAGTGATTAAGGGTTAATCGGCCGCGGCCCGCGGCCAGGTTCAAACCGACCAGGCTGGTGCTGGGGTTTCCAGCTCCACCAGGCGCGCAGCTCCACCAGGCCGGCGACCATTCGAGAAACCAGGTGCCAGGCGGCCAGGTCGCGCGAAATTTCCGATACGCAGAAAAGAAAAAACCCGGCACCTGGCCGGGTTTGAAGGGTGAAACTATTTCCGGCGCCGGCGCCTGGTCGGGCGCCTGGCGGCCGGTGCTGCAGCTGGCGCGCCGGGTTTCCACCAGGCGGCCAGGCGTGCCAGGAAAAACAACATCATGCGCCGGCCTTTCCGATATCACCTACTACATGGTGCCGCAACAGGGAGCCCGGCGGCAGCTGGCGCGCGAACTCCACTGCGGCGGCCGCGTCATCAGGCCGGCCGGTCGCGCTGGTGCTATTCCACTGCATGCGCACGGGCCCGCCGGCACCGTAGCATCCGCCGGGCTCATCAGCTCCGACCAGGCGGGCGCCGGAACCATGCGCCACAAAAACGATTACGTAGTCGCGGTCGGCCCTGGCGCACAAAGGCCGCCCAGCGCCGCACCTGGCACAGTCGAAGTCGTCGGATAGCTGAGCTGGGCACTGCACAAAGTCGACCCCTTCGACCCGGTAAGGCCAAACAGTGCCGGCCGGCGCGGCCACTGTTGCGGGCCGGCCAGCTCGCACGGCCGCCAATGCCTGGTCGATTGAATCGCAACTAGCGTTTATCACGGTTTCACCCGGCGCCGGTACCGGCAGCAGCTCCGCCGGAAAATGCGAGTACGTCCAGGCCTGACCATCACGCGGCACTGCCTGACGCAGTGCGGCCAGGTAGTCCAGGTCGATAAGGTCGGCCGCATGGTCGCCAGCTGGGTTCAATGCGCAGCTGCGCGGGCAGGTGCCGAAGGGGCTATGCGCGCCGGCGCGATAGGTAACAGCGATCGGGCCGGTTTTACTGTTGCTGCTGGTGCGAACGGTTTTCAGCATGATGCGCCCCCAGTGGTTTCGGCCAGGCGGGCATGCAGCAGATCGGCCAGGCGCACGGCGTTAGCGGCCAGGTGCGCCAGGTCAATCCGGGCAGCTTCCGGGTTCGCGGCCAGGCCGGCCAGGATATGCGTCGCTGCATACTCGCGCCGGCTCATGTAGCTAAACATGGCGGCCGAGTCTGTGGGCTCAGCTGGGGTAGGTACGGGTTCGATTGTCATCTCAGGCCTTTCTAACTTTCTGCGCCGGCACCGCGCCGGCGGGCTCGATTGTGTCCCAGGTGCTGCAATTACTGCAAGCCCTTCGCGCATGAAAAAACCCGGCACGCGGCCGGGTTCGGGAGCTGGCGCAGCTGGCGCCGGGTTAGCGCATGGCGACCAGGCCAGGCACTGGCGCGCGCCTGAGTCGCTGCATCAGCTGGCGCCGGTGCAGCTCTGTGGCCGCGTCGTTTACCTGGTCTAGATATTTGCACTCGGCCGCGTGGTCTACCTGGCGCATGGCACGGGCCGCCTCTGCAGCGTCGCGCATGATATAGCGCAGCTCCGCATCGGTTTTGTGTTTGTAATTGTTCATTCGGCCAGCTCCAGGATATCGCCAGCCGTGGTTTCCAGCTCCACCCGTTCGGCCGTCCAGGGAATCGACCTGGCATACGCGGTCGCGCCGGTTACCGCGTCCCAAAGGGTTTCAATCGGCCGGCCTTCGTCCATAACATGGGCGTGTTCGATACGCTGCGCAACACGCGGCCCAAACCGTTTGGCCAGGAATTCTCCGACCTTGTCGATTTTCGACCGCTGCGCAGTGGCCAGCACCTGGCCAACATTGCCCGCTGAGCTGTTCGCATAAGCCAGCAGGGCCGGCGCGGCCTCTTCGAGGAACCGATCAGGCGCGCTGGCAGTGTGACGGATGCGAATTTCTTCCAGCTCATGCGCCCCCCAAACGATACGGTTTGCACAGACAAAATCGAACAGGAAGGTTTTTACGTACAGGGTGCCGCCGCCGGTTTCACTGTTGGACACAAAGAACCCGCGCGCCAGGGTGCCGGCCTGGCCATTGCGCCTGTTTGGCAGTTCGATGCGGTTCTGTTCGTCGGCCAGGAAAATAAACATATCCCGGTCGCCAGCGTACAGCGTGGTGTTCTGTTTGTCCACTTCGACCTGGCGGCCAAACACGCCAGGCACGCGGAAGTCACCCGTGCGGCCGTCTCCGAAGCGATCCATCAGGGCATGGACAACATCGATGTTCCAAATGCGGCCATAGCGCGGGCCGGTCATAGCGCGCATGGTCGATTCCCCATTACGGGTCAACAGCACGCCTACATCCTGCGCGTCCCGCTCGACCTGGAACCCATAATTGAGGCAGTCGGCCGCCAGCGGGGCCGGCAGGTCGCGAAGATATCCGGCCGGTGCGCCGACCAGGTTGGCAGCCTGGCCAAAGGCCCAGTGGCTGGGCGCATATCCGTTTCCGTTCGGGCCTTCGATCAAGATGCCCTGGTTATCGTCGGTCGGCACGGCGCGCAGCTGACGCGAGCTGACAACGGCCGCGCGACTGATGGCGCGCTGGGCCTGCAGCATGGCGGCCATCTCCGGCAGTGAAGTGAAGCGCTCTTCTTCGGGACGGGTTGCCCACTGACGGCTGGCTTGCATGAGGGTTGACATAGCTTTCTACCTTTCTAAAGTTGAAGTGCCCGGCAGCCCTCCGGCCGCCGGTGCAGCGATTGTGTCTGACTTACTTTGGAATTGCAACAGGTTCTGCAGCTGGCGCCTGATGCGGAACAAACACGCGCAGCCCATCGATGGCCAGGCCCGCGAACGCACCGGCCCGGTCGGCCACTGGCACCATGCCGCCATAGCTCTCCGGGTACATCAGCTCGAACGCGGCCGTGTGCGCACTGTCATAGTCCGGGAACACCAGGCCGCCGGCATCTTTTGCTTTCTGCAGTTGCTTTGGGTTATCCACCCAGCGCAGCTCCAGGCCGCCGATAAATTGAGGGTTATTTGCATACCCCCAGCCCGAGTGTTGCACCAGGACATATTGACCAAGCTTTCTCATGCTTTTACCTCCACCTGGTGCGCAGCTTCCTCCGCATACCCCCGGAACAGGCCTTCAAAAGCCCGCAGCAGTTTCATGCGGTTGCCCGCATCAGCTGCGAAGAACGCCCGGGCCAGCGAAGACGCAAACCCTCCACCGACCTGGAGCATCAGGTGCGCACCATGCACGGTGTAGTTGCTGTTGATGATGCCCGAGCTGGCCAGCGCATCCTCGCGCACCCAGGCCGCGTCCAGCACGCTGGGAAAGTACTCCGACCCCTGCACATAAATGCGGCCGGTGCTGCTGGGTTTATGCGGCGGCCGACCGCCGGTTACCTGGTAATGTTCGTTGCGGCTGGTGCGGCGCATATCGCCCAGCTGCACCGGCCAGCCTGTGGCCTGGTCGATCAAGATCCATCCGTCTTCTTTGATTCCGTTCATTGCATTCCCCTCAGTCAAAACGAAGGCTAACGCTGGCATTGTTCAGCAGCCGGCGCATCCGTTCTTCCAGGTAGCCGGAGTTCTTAAGCTCTTCGGCCAGCTCTTCAGTGTCGAGTTCTTCCTTGACCTTTTCCACAATGTTATCGACGTCGAGTTCGTCCAGCACCTTATCGGCCAGGTCGGAGATGTCCAGCTCGCCGGCCACTGCCTCTGCCAGGCTGGAGGTATCC
>Ga0209229_10000624_pt1 | contig 14444 bp, 21 predicted proteins | sample SanBayMetagenome_FD_187466 | JGI IMG/M metagenome (GOLD analysis project Ga0209229, IMG submission 187466) | Freshwater and sediment microbial communities from dead zone in Sandusky Bay, Ohio, USA (SPAdes) (version 2) | ecosystem: Environmental > Aquatic > Freshwater > Lentic > Sediment... | reverse complement strand
GTAATTGGAAAAATATCATGAATACTCTTAAAATTATAGGTGGAGTTCCCAAAGATGCAGATAGTGAAGATGGTCCTCCTGAAGTTTCAGCAGCTGACGTTCAACAGGCAAAAGAAAGGGGCACTGTTTCAGAAATGTATAATAGGATAAAAAGAAACTAATTGGCTACACAGGAAGTACAACAGGCTGAGAAGCTTCAAGAGATATTAAACAACAGATACCTGTCTGTTACTATAGATGACTTTATAAATCAGCCACAGGTTGTTGAGAAGCTTGAGCAGGATCTAGAAAAATCCTATCAGGCTATCTCACGCTTAGAAAGTAAGTACGGAGATAATGATGCGGATTACAAAATCATATCGGACTTGATGAATAAAGTCCTAAAAATGCAAAACCAACTGTCGGACTTTAAGGACTCAGTGAAAAAAGACTAATCATGCTATCATATAAAGAGCAAATATTTCTTCAGATCATAGAGAATTTTTCTCTCAATGAATCTTTTTCTTTTAAGAATAATGCACTTGATTTATTATTAGAGGCTCCTATAGATGATACTACTGTACAAAATATTATAGATAATAAAAAGAGAGTTAGCTTATACTATCAAGGTGATTCTAAGAATCCTAAAGGTTGGATGTCTTCTGAAGTTATTAAAACAGCTAGTAAGAACGGAAAAAATTATATTCTTGTTTATCACTTTCCAAAAGACGGATCTAAGCCTGAACTAAAATACATAGAACAGGAAAAAGTAGTTAACTGGAATGTTCTAGGTAAAAAGGATGCTGAGAAAGCTAAGGAATATAATGCAAAAGTTTTTAAGTTTTTTGTGGACCCTAAAATACCTTCTGAAAAGAAAGATGAGTACAAGGAAAAACTTAAAAAAGTAGGATCTGGTGCTTGGTCTAAAGTAAAAAAAGCTATCTTATATAGTACTTTGATTGGCAGTATGTTCGCAGGAGTAGGAGGTGCTAAGGTTAATCAAATGGTACAAAGAGATATACACGCTAAAGGATTTTACGAATTTCTTACTTTAAGATCTAAAACCTTCACTGAAAATGAAATGAGTAAAGGTGATATGGATGCTTTAAGGCAAATGATAGAGTTTGGTATGAAAAATAGAAAAGCGTTTACAAGAGAAAATAATTCTTTTGATTTTATTTCCATTTCAAATGCAATGAATAAAAAACAAGGTGAAAAAGACCAAGTGGATTTCTCTAATAAAAAAGATTTTGGAGGAGGTCACATAGGAGCTAAGAGTCCTTATACAAAAGTAGCTCTCCTTTTAGGAAATGCCCAAGTTAACAAAACAGAAGATGGGTATGTTGTAAAAGATATATACGATTTTAATCAATATAGAGAAAATCCTGAAGCTTACAGTTTAGCTAATTTTCCAAAAAAATCTAAGGAGATATTTAAGTACTTCGGAGACGGTAATGAGATTAAGGGATTTGAAGAAATGGGAAACTACTACCATGCACTAGGATACGATGGATATAAAGTACAGATAAACGTACCTAAATAGAAAAAGCCTAGGAAACCCTAGGCCTTTTTATTTTTTCTTTGATGGAATGACCAAAGCCGCTACTAATATAGCTCCCATCAAAGAGAATATTATGATTCCGGCTGTATCCATAATTAGATTATCTAACGGCCTTGTCCTCTATATGCTTTTGGACGTGGCGTATGTTTGTTAAATGATTTTGCGTGTAAGCCTTTCTTTCTTTTTCCGAAAGTGATCTTTGCTGCTTCTTTACCTACTGAACCTTTTGACTTTGCTGCCATGACTTTGTTTTAATATAAATATTTTAATTTTTGTGTATTTATATAAAAAGAGTATGTCTTTAGAAAATAAAATAAGCGGTCTAAAGTACCCGAATAATTCAAATTCTAGAAGCGGTAAAAATGTTTCTAAAATGGGTACTATTTTTAAAAAACCTTCTAATATTTCTGATTTAGATAGGGCTGCTATAACTGTTGACGGTAGATCAAAAAGCAAAATAAACAAAACTATCCCTGTTGAGGATCTACCTCAAAAAGAAGAAATTGTTCTAGTACATGAAGAGCCTGTTCCTGTAATAGTTGAAAAAGTAGAAATTACAGAGTCTATAGCCAAAAATATTCAACTAAATAGCTCCGGAAGTTCTAGATCAGGCAGTAAATTCTAGGAAATAATCTATCTCTTTTAGTAGATTTTCTAACACTTCTACGTCCACTTTATACTCTGGATTGAAGACTTCTATTGAGTTTTTTATCTCATTTTGATATCCTTCTACTAGAATTTTATGTATTTTCTGTGAATCTTCACAACAAATATCTACATAAACGCAGTCTAATAGGTCATATGTGAATGATTTTAATTCTAAAAAATCTGAATTATCTACTATTTTATTGATATTTTGTTTAAAATTTTCTACTGTATATTCCATATTTTTAAGAATTTTTTAAGTATTCTGTCTCCTCTTTTACTATAAAATCTCTATATCTGTAATAAAATTTATCTAAAAGTATGTCTTTTAGCAAATTTAATGAATTTTCTCTGTGTAAAAATGGTGCATTTTTTGAAACAACGGGCATTTCGTCTATATTTGGTATCTCAATTAGGCCTGCATATTTAGGAATTTCTATAGTATTTAACAACCCTTTTGGAGCTGCATAGAAGAATTTATTGGGTTTTTTTATATTACTTTGAGCTTCTGATGACTCTAAAAGCATATGTTTTTGTGTTTTATTAAAATCATCTTTAAAATCTCCTCTAGTCACTTTAATTTCTACCTCATATACATATCCACTTTCAGTAACAGAAAAGAAATCGCTCTCCCAATCGAAAATGTAAGCGTTGTTAATCAAGTACTTATGATTAATAAATAACATTCTCAGAGCTCTAACTATATCTTTAGATGTAATTTGGGTATCTGATTTTGCTATATTTTTAGCTGACTTTTTCTTTTTATAAGAAGGTTTTTTAATTCCTGTGTTTTCTAATTTAGAAAAATCTATTAACATGTGGATAATTTTTGTAAAAATAATTTGGTTTGTATTATAAATCAAATTAAATTTGTAATGGCTTCCATTATATAAATACCCCGTACACGGGGCTAGCACTGTCGCGGTACCCGCGCTAACTAATATCTAACTAAATATATTTATATACTTATATACTAATATACTATATTTATATAGTATACTAATAACTAAATTAATAATAATATGGTAAATAAAGCAAATGCTCTTAATAAAATAGATCAAATAAAAAATTATTTGTCTAACGTGAAGTCTAGTGCATATAGATGTGATCATGATCAGCTGGAGAATCAATTTGAGACTCTTTACGACATGATAGAAAAACTTGAGGATGTTATATCAAGTGAGGCAGAAGAGTTCTTAAATAGGCCTTATTCTGGCCTCTAATTTAAAATAAAAGGTTATGACACTAACAGCAGATCAATTGCAAGAAAATTACGAAGTTCTAGTTAAAGTTATCGAAACTAAGATAACAGGAGAAAGAAAAGACAAATTACTTCAGTTACATGAAGATTGGGCAGCTAGAATAGCTGTTGCTCCTGCTTCAATGAAAACTAATTACCATAATGCTTTTGCAGGAGGGTATGTGCTACATGTTCTTAATGTAGTTAAGGCAACAGGTCTTGTATCTGATTCTTGGAAGAAGATGGGAGTTAATTTAGATTTTACTCAAGAGGAGATGTATTTTTCTGCTATCTGCCATGATTTAGGAAAAATTGGAACAGAAGAAGAGGATTATTATGTTCCTTGTGGAGAAGCGTGGATGTTAAAGAAAGGGCAGATGTACGTGATGAATCCAAGACTTCAATACATGAAAGTTGCCGAAAGGTCTCTACTGAATTTACAAAGAAGAGGTATTGTAATCAGTGAGAAAGAGTACTTAGCTATTAAGCTTCATGATGGTCTTTATGAAGACTCTAATAAAGCCTACTTTATATCATATAGCGAAGAGTATGCCTTGAAAACATATCTACCGCATGTCCTACATCAGGCTGATATGATAGCTGCAAAATCAGAAGAAAAAAAATAACTTATGTGGTACGTACTATCGTTTCTCATTTTGCTTTTGTTAATGGCTGGGTATGTTATTTATAACTTGCTTAAAAAAGTAGAACAATACGAAGAAGATATTCAGAACAAAGATGAGTTTTTGAAAAGCGTAAAAAGCTTATCCGATCAATCTTACAAAAAGTTAAAAGAGCTTGACTCTTTAGAGGCTTTTGAGTCTGATGATGAAACTGGACATTTTTTTAGTAATTTAAAAAATATAATTGTTACCTTAGATGCTTATTTCAAAAACTATACTAAATAAAATAAAGGTTATGTTATTTAATAACAAAATAACATTCTTTGATGCCGAGGAAAAAGATCCAGAAGGAAGCGGTCTATCTAGACCCAGAAATTTATACCAAGTCAGGTAAATTAAGAAAAAGGAAACAAAAAAAGTCAAGAGAGTATTTTACTAAAGACACAGAGGATGCCATAGTAGCCTACTTAAAATCAGAAGATCAGGAAGAAAGAAATAGGCTATTCAATCAAAAAATAGACTACAGCTTTCATAAGCTAGCAGAGTTTATAATCCACACCTTCAAGTTTTACTACACGGAAATGACCAATGTAGAAGATCTAAAACACGAGGTTGTGGCTTTTTTATTGGACAAACTACACCACTACAATCCAGAAAAAGGCAAAGCATTTTCCTACTTTGGCACAATAGCCAAAAGGTATTTGATTGTTTATAACGAAAACAACTATAAGCAAATGAAGATAAGAGGGGGTATGGAAGAGGTAGATGAAGATAAGAAAGTGTACACTGAGCTAATAAGAGAGAATGATAATGTAGACTTGTCTACCTTTATAGACTCCTATGTTAAATATATTGACGAGAATATAGATAATCTCTTTTCTTTAGAGATTGACAAGTCAATTGCATACGCAGTCCTACAAATCTTTAGAAGAAGGGAAAATTTGGAAGTCTTTAATAAACAACACTTTTACCTGTACGTAAGGGAGATAACGGGACAGAATACAGCTAATGTTACAAAAGTTATAAAAATTTTAAAGTCCGAATATAAAAAGCAGCTTACAGTTTTATACCTAGAAGGAGAACTGGAAACTGACGAAAATTATATTTATTAAAAAGGATAAATATGTCTGATTTCGATCAAGTAGTGTTTGGGAAGAAAAAATTTTCAGATCTTCTTAAAGAGGTCTATGATCGTTCTACCAACAAGGAAAGGCAAATAACCGACATGATAGAACAACTCAGGGAGTTAATTCAGAATACCGGGGATGCCGTAATGATGGTACCTCTAATAGCCAGTTATATGGATTTGAATCTAAAAAACGATGACGTTCTCATAAAAATGCTTGCTATAGTCCAAAAGGCTATGGTAAGAGGGAAAGAAACTGGAGATTATATTCTACCTGATAGTGAGAAAGAAGAATTATTGAGATTGGCCCAGGAAACTGTTGCCGAGAAAAAAGCTATAACAAATCAAAATATGCCATCCGCTTAATGTCAAGTCCAAACGTAATATCATTTTCTTTACTAAAATCATTAGGTGAAACATTAAATTATACTAGTGTTAGGTCTAATTTTGATTTAATAATGGCTAGGGTAAGCTATGTTCTTCTTGATGATAGCAACAAGGAAAGGTTTACTAGTTTAGGTGGATGGAAGGCAATAGGTACTATAGAATGTAGACCGTTTGTCAATTTTAATAATCCAGAATCTGATCCCGTAATAGCAAGGCCTTTAAGCAGTAATATAACTAGATACCCTTTAGTAAACGAAATAGTAGTTCTAAAAGTATACGTAAGCAAAGAAGCTCAAAACAACTTTGATAACTATAAACCAGAAGTTTATTATACTGACATTATATCTTTATTTAATGCTCCCGAAGAAAATGCAGCTCCTGACGAATCATACTTAAAATTAAATCCAAATGAAAAATATGTTACCGGTAAGTACGTACCATCAGGAGAGATAAAGAGGTTGATAAAAGCGCCTGGGGATATAACTATAGAAGGTAGGAGAGGTAACTCTATTAGGTTCGGATCTAACATGCAGGGATTTAGGACTCCTTGGACAGCTAGTAATAATAATCCTATATTTGTTATATCTAATAACCAAGCTAAAACGGCAGATGCATCAGCAAGATTTGAAAGTATAAATGATGACGGATCTACTTTAATGATGATGTCAGGACACAATGTTAGTTTTCAGCCTGCGTCTGCTAATTTTGATTCGTACAATACAACTGTTACTATACCAGAAAAAAACAATGTGGTGGTAACAGATCAACAGCCTAAAGCACAACCTCAAGAATCTTTAAAACAAGAAGATAGCAAACCAATACCAAAAGAGACTCCAGAACCTACTAAAATTCCTGTAGCAAACCCGGTTCCCGTAAGTCAACAACCTCCTACAAAATCCGATGAAGAACAATTACCTGAAAGAGAGGACTTATTAGTCATAGGCATAGATTTTGAAGATATCATCTCATCAGTAGGAACAGCAGAGACCGTAGTAGTAGATGCAAAAGCATTGACAGATAAGGGAAATAAACAGGCTCAATCCAAAACTAAAACTACATACAATAAAAAACATTTATCTAGAGCTGCTGAAATGAATAGCAGGGTATTAAACTATTTAAAAGTTTCACAAGGAACTGGATTCCTAGAAAAACTTACCAAGATATGTAACAAATATGCCATAAATCCAGCAGATATGTTAACTGTCATGGCGTTTGAAAGTGGAGGAGCTTGGCCAAAAGGAGCTCTTAAATCTGGTAGTAAAGTTATAGCTGCTGGTTTAATTCAATTTACTGATGCAAAAAAGAATAGTGTTTTTAAAAATATAAAAAGTCAACCTCAATTTTCTAGTTTAAACCAGCTATCTGATATATTAGATGTGCCTGCTATAAAAACAAAAAACGATACTTCTAAATATAATTTTGATCAATTAGATTTAGTTGATTTTTATCTATCTACTAATAAAGGAAAGTTAAGCAATCCAGTTAATGGTAAAGTTGACAAGTATGCAGTGTATGGAATTATTTTCTTCCCAGAAATAATCAACAGAGGTACAATAAGTCAACCAGACTATTATGTGTTAGGTTCTAGTTCTAAAAGTGAAACTTACCCATATTTAGTAGGGAGTTGGAACCCTGCTATAAATGAAGGTTTTCCTATAACAGTTACATCGTTTAAGAATTTTGTGGACTCTTTATTCTCAACTCGTAGATAATGGCGTTTGTAGATTTTAATAATTTTGAGAAGGACACAGTAATCCTTAATTCTGATAGAGTAATTCTTAACAGTAAGGATGATTCTGTTTTTGTATTGTCCAAAAAAACAGTCGGAGTATCAGCTGTAGAATCTGTTCATTTTAATATTGGGTTGAGAGGTTCAAAAAATGAAGATAACAAGTTTATAATAAACGCACCCAACATACAACTAGGACTCCCAGAAAATGGAGTTAATGAGCCTATAGCAAAAGCAGAATCTGTTATAGCTTTTATAACAGATATCATAGGGGCTTTAGATGCTTTTTCTGCTAGTTTATCTAAATCTAATGCTCTAGGGGTAGGGGTTTCCGGTATTCCAAATATAAATGTTGCTGCTGCTACTTTAAAAGGCAAATTAAAATTTTATAAAACAAAATATACTCAGCAGGACTCCCCAATAAGGTCAAAAGTATCTAAAACAATATAATGGCTCTAAGCACTTCAAATATAGATTCTAAAGTAAGCTCCATAACAGAAGGGGCCACTAAGAAATTAGACGACACTATAAACGTTGCCAGAGAAAAAGCCAATGCGGCTAAACAAAAAATAGATGCAGCAAAACAAAAAGTAGAAGAAGCACAAGAAAAAGTAGCAGGGATAGTAGATGATATAAACGGAGCTATTCAAGATCCTTTTGGCTTTGTCATAACGAAGACATTAAATAAAATAAACTCCTTAATTCTAAATGTAGAAAAGAAAGTAGATAAATTAATAAAGGATTCTATTAAAAAAGTAGACAGTAAAGGGAGGGTGTCTCTTGAAGGAAATAACTTAATTATAACTGTAACTAGAGCAGATTTTGAAACGGCGATGCAGATCAAAACAGCTGTAGAAACAAATATAGCACTAATAAAAAACACCTTAACTACACTTAGAACTACCATAAGTTCTCTGTCAACAATAAAAGATTCTATACAAGCTTATAAAAATATACTAGATGTACAGGAACTATTATTGTCTCTAAACCCAGTAAGCGGCCCTATTTTTACAGTTTTAAAAAAAGGCATAAAAATTATATTTTTAAAAGAGATATTAGCGGAGTATCTAAAAGTAATAGGTAGAGAGTTAGCCCAAAACAAAGAAGTTGTAACTAGACTAATAGAAAGATTCAGAAATTTACAAGTTTCCATAAAAATACAAGATGAAGCCAATAAAGGTAACTTCATAGACGAGAACACAGCTGAGGAGATACTTGCTGACGAACTGTTTGGAGTACCAGGGGAAAAAGTAGACTCTGAGGATTTTACAGATCAAAACCTAAACCAATATATTCTTAAGGTAGAAAAATACGATAGTAAGCAAATAATAGGACGTGCTTATGACAAAAGTTCTGGGATGATAAAGGCGCAAACGGCACCTAGCTACTTTTCTACCTCAGAACAGTTATTAGATGAGATAAAGGCTATTTTAAACCAAACATAAATTCCCCACTTAAATATTTATTAATATGACACAAGATGAATTAATCCTCTTTAAGGAGCTTATGAAAGAGGCTGTAAAATCGGCTGTAAAAGAAGCAATTAAGGAAGAAATGGAAACTTCTTTCAAAAAAGACTTAAAAGAAGTTAAAATGCTTTTAGCTAAGTCTATAAAAGAAGGAAGATCTATAGCAACTCAACAAGTAATTCAATCTCCTGATGAATTCAAAACAAAGCTTAGAGAAGCAGTAGGTTCCGATTTCCAAAGACAAAGGCCTGTACAGATGCCTAGAATGTCTGAAGAGGCAGCTATGCAGATGTCTACTAACGGGGCTTTACCCGATATAGATGCGCCTATACCGTTTATTAAAAAGGATTCCATAGCATGGAAAGAACTAAAAAATAGGGTAGGATAGTATGAGGAGAAGGGTAACATATACAACCACTACTTCCGACAGGAACCCTAATCGAGGGATAGGTATAAGATTACCATTCAACGATTTTAATGTATTTACTATTAATTACACCACGAAAGATCAGATAAGAAGCAACCTGACAAACTATCTTCTTACAAATAAAGGAGAAAGAGTTTTTAATCCGGAATTTGGTGCTGATTTAAGAAAGCTTCTTTTTGACCAACTTTCTGATTTTACGGATGCAAAAGATATTCTATTGAGAAATCTTGGGATTTATTTTCCTATGATAAAAGTGAATGCTTTAGATTTTTCTCCCGACTATGCTAGAAATCTTCTAAATATAAAGCTAAATTATTCAATAAATAATAATGCTGATTCTATATTAATACAAATAACGTAATGGCACAGAGAGACATAAAATACATTAACAGAGACTTTAGCAGTTTTAAAGAAGCTCTCATAGAGTATGCCAAGAACTACTTTCCTGAGGTTTATAATGATTTCACAGAAGCTACACCAGGGAATATGTTTATTGAAATGGCCTCCTATGTTGGGGACGTTTTGTCTTTTTATGTTGATAAGCAGACTCAAGAGAATCTACTCTTATATGCCCAAGATAAACAAAATTTAATATCTATGGCCTATTCTTTAGGATATAGGCCTAAAGTAGTAAGCACAGCTGTAGCAGATTTGAATGTATATCAACAAATACCTGCAATAGTAAGTTCTAACATAGCCAATCCGGATTATTCTTATTGTTTGGTAATTAACAAGGAAGCAAAGATAAAATCTTCTACAAATTCTGATACAGTGTTTGTTACACAGGATTCGGTAGATTTTAGTTTTTCCTCATCCGCAGACCCAACTGAAATCAGCGTATATCAGATAAACAATACAACCAGTCAACCTGAGTATTACCTTCTAAAGAAAAAGATAAAAGCTATAGCAGGTACTATAAAATCTCAAGATTTTACTTTTGGACAAGCTGTTAAGTTTGACACAATAGTTCTACCTGATACTAACATAATTCAGATACTTGATGTAATTGATAGTGACGGCAACAAATGGTATGAAGTTCCATATTTAGCTCAAAACACTATATTTCAAGATGTTTTAAATAATGCGTCTAATGATGCCACTTTATCTCAGTATAACGATTCTGCCCCCTATTTACTAAGACTAGTAACAGTAAATAGAAGATTTGTTTCTAGATACAATGAAAAAAATGAATTAGTGTTAGAGTTTGGATCTGGCATAGTAAGCACCGATGATGCAAGCATAATACCAAATCCTAATAATGTAGGTATAGGTAACCCAAGCTCTGTAGACAAGATGTTTACAGCTTATGACCCATCTAACTTCATTTACACCAAAGAATACGGCCTTGCCCCCAGCAACACAACATTAACAGTTAGATATATGATAGGAGGCGGTGCGCAAACAAACGTACCAGCTAACGACATATCTCAGATATATGAGATCACTACAACACCCGTATCTTTAAACCCAACAAGTTTAAATCAGGGTTTATTATCGTACATACAAAGGACTGTATCTTTCAATAATGAACTTCCTTCTTCTGGAGGAGGGGATGGAGATACTGTTGAAGATATAAGACAAAGAACAATAGCATCATTTCCTACGCAGCTAAGAAATGTAACTAAAGAGGATCATATAATAAGAGCTTTAAGTATGCCGCCTAAATATGGAAGCGTATCAAAAGCTTATATAACACAGGATTTATCTTTAAAAGAGATAGACAGTCCAACAGATTTTATAGAAGATAATCCTTTAGAATTAAGTCTGTATGTGCTTTCTTATGATGCCAACAAGAGATTGACAGAAGCATCACCGGCAGTAAAAGAAAACTTGAAGACTTATATATCTCAATATAAAATACTGACCGATGCTATAAACATTAAGAATGCTTACTACATTAACATAGGTATAAATTTTGATATTATAGTATTACCTGCTTATAACAGTAGGGAAGTTTTAAATGACTGCTTAAGTGCTTTGAGAAGTTACTTTGACATAGATAAGTGGCAAATAAACCAGCCTATCATATTATCAGAATTGTATAATGTATTGAGCTGCGGAAATATAAAAGGAGTTCAAAGTGTTGTAAAAATAGAAGTGGTAAATAAGTATGGAGTAGCTAATGGGTATTCTCAATATGGGTACGATATTAACGGAGCAACCAAAAATAATATAATATATCCAAGTCTAGACCCATCTATATTCGAAGTTAGATACCCTAATTCAGACATATATGGAAGAGTATTAACTTATTAAGAAATAAAAAATGGCAGTATATAAAATATTCGCTGAGAAAGACACAACATTATACTCTGACTATCAGACACTCAATACTGGTTTAGATCCTATATTAGAGATGACTAAGAATAATAGTCTTCTTTACGAAACACAATCCAGTGCAGCAAGATCTTTAATAAAGTTTTCAGACACAGATATGTCTGATGTAGTGACTAATTACATTGGTACAGCGTCCTTTAGCAGTAGTTTAAAAATGTATCTAGCTGATGCTACCGGCCTTCCGTCTGATTTTACAGTGCAAGTTTTTGCAGTTTCTGGAGCCTGGGATATGGGTACTGGTAAATTTGGGGACTCTCCTATCCCAACAGACGGGGCTAGTTGGAAGTATATGGGACCTAGCGGATCTTCTGCATGGCAAACAGCTAGCTTTTCCCCAGGAGTTACAGCATCTTTTACCCCTCCAAACAAAGGAGGAGGTACTTGGTATACTGGGTATGAATTTTTACAAGCATTTGGAGTATATGTAGACAAAGATATAAATGTAGATGTAACTCCTGCTGTTAGATCCATGCTGTCATCTTCAATAAGTAATCAAGGGTTTATTTTAAAATTATCAGGGTCTTTAGAATTTGATCCAAATTATGTATTTAAACTTTGTTATTTTGGAAGAGATACAAATACTATATACCCCCCTGTATTAGAATTTAAATGGGACGACTCTAGATATTCAATATCTGGATCTAGTGTATTAGGAGTATCCTCTCAAGATGTTAGAGTTTCTTTAGCAAATAATAAAGGAGAATTTAATCAATACGAAATACATAGGTTTAGATTAAACGTCAGAGATCAGTTCCCAGTTAGGACATATGCTACTTCTTCAATATACACTACACAAAAATATTTACCTTCTAGTTCTTACTATTCAATAAAAGACGTAAAAGGTGATGTTACTGTAGTTGATTTTGATAATAATTTTACAAAGATAAGTGCAGACCTACAAGGTAATTATTTTGATGTATATATGTACGGATTAGAACCTGAGAGATATTACAAAATTCTTATAAAAACAATAATAAGTGGTTCTACATTAATTTTTGATGATCAGTACTTCTTTAAAGTAACAGAATAATGGCTGAAGCAGTTGATATAAAAAGGAAGATATATGGTAAGAACACATTTACAAATGTGGTGGATGTTACTTTTAAACAACTAGTACCTCAGGATGGAAATCCAGCAGAGGAAGTTACAACGGGAGCTAGTACTGTTATTCAATTTTTTAATGACTATGATACTCTTTTTTACAATATACCCGCTAGTGGGTCAGAAAATTCTCATTTAGAAATTGTAAAAAGAAGTGGAGAGTATATAGGCATAGATTTTGAAAATTTACAAGAAGAGATAATAAATATAAGACAGGAGAATGTATCTTTAAAAAATCAACTATTGACTTTAACAACGATTAATAAATAATGATAGTTTCCGTACAAAAGATAAATGAAAGTTTAGCTAAATATGATACTATAGATAGCTCTCTAATAGCATCTAGAGACTACATAAGACAGTTTTGACTGCCTGAAGATTATGTAGAATATCATGTTTATACAAAAGGAAACTCTCTATTATTTTCTGAATATAACTATACTGGGTATAGAATTCCCGGTACCTTACAAGGAGGTACGGAAACTTATACAGAAGAGTTACAGTTCTTTCCTGAGGCAGTAATTGAAAATCTTGGCTTTACTTACGGCACTTATATAGTACAATTTAATGTATTTAGAAAGAAGGTAGTAAATATAAACCAGAAGTCTTTCTTTATAAAAGAGATATCTAACGACAGAAAAGAACTTAGAATATCCACAAATGATTTTTCAGATTTAACTGTAGAAGAGGGAGTTGTAAACTTTCTTTATGAAATACAGAACTCACAATATTTTAAAGATTTCTTATTAAATTTTGGAGACAATAATTTTGTAAATGCAGTAAATATTGCCTTAGACAAAAATACTGATCCGTATTCTATACTGGTAAAATTATATCAACCACTTCCTATAGAGTTTGGTCTAAAATCTTCTTTTTGGTTCGTAGAGGAATTATCAGAAGCTATTTCTTATGAAGTTGAAGTAGCTCCTACTCCTATACAAGAAGTAATTCCTTTTTTAAAATCAGCTAATTTTGATATAGAAGTAGATCAAAGTTCTATAAAACCTTCTGAGTACATAAATACACAAGATTTATTATCAAACCAATCTACAACAGCCTACAGAGAGTTATTAAATGCTATAAATAAGAAAGGAATTGATATAAATGTAGATTATAGCGATTACAATAACTTCATACATTTTTCATCAGCTAAGGAAAGACTTCTAAATTTTAGATATAAAGTACAGTTAATAGAGTCTTACCAGACTGATATAGCTTCTATACAAGCTACTACTAATTTTAATACATCTTTTAACTCTAGTGCAAGCATTCAATCTTTACAGTTAAAAGTAGACAACATAATAAAAAACTTTGACGGCTATGAAAATTATTTATATTACGCCTCAGAGTCAAGTTCTTGGCCTAAATCAGGCTCAGTAAAACCATACCCTTTATATAATTCAGTATCTTCTGAAGTTGTAAATTGGTTAGGAAGTGATGACGATTCTTCTAACTTGTATGGAGGACAACTATACACAGCATCAGCCTATGATTTAGAAAATCAGAATAATTTAATATATACCATACCAGAATACATAAGTATAGATCCTGTTAATGACGGGTATTCTTTGTTTTTAAATATGGTAGGACAACATTTTGATAATATATGGCTATTTGAAAAAGCTATAACAGATCAATGGAAGAGCAATAATAATTTATATAAAGGGATATCAAAAGATTTAGTCTATTACGCATTATCTTCTTTAGGTGTAAAACTATACAATTCAAAAAGCAACGAAAATATATTTGAGTATTTAATAGGAAGTTCTGTATCTGGAAGTTTTATGCCCACAGGGTCTTCTTTAAATACTATAGTAAGT
>Ga0209229_10000623_pt1 | contig 14449 bp, 14 predicted proteins | sample SanBayMetagenome_FD_187466 | JGI IMG/M metagenome (GOLD analysis project Ga0209229, IMG submission 187466) | Freshwater and sediment microbial communities from dead zone in Sandusky Bay, Ohio, USA (SPAdes) (version 2) | ecosystem: Environmental > Aquatic > Freshwater > Lentic > Sediment... | reverse complement strand
TTGGCGCTCTTCTTGCCGGGTATTCGCTTCTTTTCTTCGGAGGCGCTTCCTATTTGCTCGCCATGGTGACCATCGGCTACGGCTTGGCGAAATGGTTTCTGCCGGGCTACCGCCTGCGTGACAAAGTCCCGTGGGGCATTCTCATGGTTTTGCTCGGGGCCTGCCTACTGCAACTCCAGCCTATCTTTTTGACCGATTGGAAATCCGATCTCCGCATCGAGGGGCCGGGCGGATTTTTCGGACTCTGGCTCGGACGGAAAGCCATCTACAATCTCGTCGGGAGCTTTTCATTTTTTCTCCTCTTCGCTCTCTATGTCATCAGCCTTCTTTACGCGCTGACTTCCCATCCCATCCGCGATGGACGCATCGCCTGGAAGGCATTTCTGGCTTGGCGCGAAGCTCGCCGTGTGGCGCGGTTGCAGATGCTCGCGGCTGATAAACGCATCAAGGAGGAACGCGCCGCGCTTGAGAAGAAGGCCGACAAGCTGGAGAAAAAAGCCCGCAAAAAAGGTATCGAAATACCCGAGCCGGAATTGGAACTCTTCCCGGCTGATTTGCCGGAACCCGAAATCATCGATGCCACGGCCTCATCCGCCTCCAAAAAGCCAAAGCTCTCGGAACTCCGCGCCAACCGCGACACGAAGGATTCGTTTCCTCCCGGTCTCATCGATGTCCATTTCGAGAATTATATCATGCCCGGCACGGAGCTGCTGGATGCTCCGGATGAGACGGATCGCGAGCCCCTCGACCGCGAGGAGCTGAAGAACAATCAGAATCTCATCATCGAAACCTTGGCTCAGTTCGGCATCAAGGCGACCCCTGGCACGATAACCAAGGGGCCTACGATCACCCGCTATGAGGTTTACCCGGATGTCGGCGTGCGTGTTGACAAAATCGTGTCTCTGGAGCGCGATATCGCCCGGGCGACCCGCGCCGAGAGGATCAATATCCTGGCGCCGATTCCCGGCAAGGACACCGTGGGCATCGAGATCGCAAACTCGAAAAAGGTGAAGGTGACTCTTCGTGAACTCTTCGAAAAGGATGTCTGGCGTGAATCCTCGGCGAAGCTCCCCCTCGCGCTCGGCATGGATGTTTACGGCAACACGATCATCGGCGATCTCGCCAAAATGCCTCACCTGCTCGTTGCGGGAACCACCGGCAGTGGTAAGAGCGTTTGCATCAATTCTATCATTGCCAGCCTTCTCTTCCGCTACTCGCCGGAGCAACTACGCTTCATCATGATCGATCCGAAGGTCGTCGAGATGCAGATTTATAATTCCCTGCCGCACCTCATTACTCCCGTCGTCACCGATCCCAAAAAGGTGCTCCTTGCGCTCCGTTGGGTTGTGGATGAGATGGAACAGCGCTACAAGATTTTCGCCAAGTGCAAGGTCAAGAACATCTCCGGCTTCAACGAGCGCCCGCTCCCGAAATCCCAGGCCGAGCTGGATGCAGAGAGTGCCGCCAATGCCGCTAACGAAAACCCGGCCGTCGAGCCTGAAGCAGTGCTTGAGGAGCCTCCCAGCGAGACGGCGGCGCCTTTCGATGACCCGTTGCCCCTTGCGGAGCCTGATGAACTCGATTCCAGCGAAGAAGAGCCCCCCGATGAGGAGCCGATGGCCCCGCCAGTGCGAGTGCCGCGCTCGGACGATCTCATCATTCCAGACCGCATGCCTTTCATTGTCGTTATTATCGACGAGTTGGCTGATCTCATGCAGACCGCTCCGGCTGATGTCGAGAGTGCCATCGCCCGCATCACCCAAATGGCCCGAGCAGCCGGCATTCACATGATCGTGGCCACCCAGACGCCGCGAGCTGATGTTGTGACTGGCATTATCAAGGCAAACATCCCAAGCCGCATCGCATTTCAAGTTGCCTCGAAAATCGACAGCCGCGTTATTCTGGATGAAAACGGAGCCGAAAAACTCCTCGGCCAAGGCGACATGCTCTATCTTCCGCCCGGCACCTCGAAATACACCCGCGCCCAAGGTGTGCTCGTCACCGAGGAGGAAATCCACCGCCTCGTGGAATTTGTTTCGAAACAAGCTGAGCCGAATTTCGATAAAAGCATTCATGAAAAGCTCACCAGCACCAATATCCCAGAGGAGGATGTGAGTGATGAGGACGAGGAACTCTGCACCAAATGCCTTGAAGTCATCCGGCAGGAGAACCGCGCCTCGACCTCCATGCTCCAACGCCGTCTGAAATTAGGCTATACACGCGCCGCCCGAGTGATGGATATTCTCGAGCAACGCGGCATCGTCGGGCCTAAAGACGGCGCGAAAGACCGCGAAATTCTTGTCGATCTGAACGAGGAGGGCCAATTTTGAAACACCACGACCATCAGCCCGAAAGCGATTTCTTCATCGGCGCACGCCTCTCCGCGCGCCGACAGAAACTCGGCATTCAGCTCGAGAAGGCCGCCAAGGATATCCGCGTCTCGGTATCCCGCTTGGGCCAGATCGAATCCGACGACTTCTCCAGCTTCGCCCACCCTACTTACGCGCGGTTGTTTCTGGTCGATTATGCGAACTACCTGCGCGTCCCGCTCGAGGAAATCCGCGATTACCTGCCAGGCAGTAAAAAACTCGGCACCTCCGACAATCGCTACCTCGAAGTTCTGCTGGCCCGCCAAACCTTCCTTCACGGCGATCAGTTCAAATCCCTCCGCCGCCTTCTCTTTGGCGTCGGCGCCGGTCTTTTGGTTCTCATTCTCATCGGTCTCGGAATCTATTTCTGGAAAACCTGGAAAAAATTGGAGCGCGTCCAGCCGGTTGCCAATGCTTCAGCCCCTTTGCCGGTTGCCACGCCAAGACCCGTTGCGTCACCCACCGCCAAACCTCGCCCGTCCGCTACGCCTGCATCCACTCCCGAGGTTGTGCGCGTGCTCCCTGAAGCCACGCCCACTCCGGCTACCAAAGCCTCGCCAACGCCCTTCACCCTCCCGCCATTCGAGCCCTCTCCCCGGCCAAAACGCCCGCAATGAAATCTTCCATTGAAGCCGCCCCGCGCCGGGTTGGCATGATCAGCCTCGGCTGCGCCAAAAATCTCGTCGATGCAGAGATCATGCTCGGGTCCGCAAAATCCGAGGGCTTTGAAATCACCGCTGACCCCGCCGAAGCGGATGTCCTCATCGTGAACACCTGCGGATTTATCGATTCCGCAAAGCAGGAATCCATCGACGCCATTCTGGAAGCCTCCCGCCAGCGCAACGAGGGCAAGCGCCCGGATGCCAAAATCGTCGTCAGCGGCTGCCTTTCCCAACGCTTTTCCACCGACCTCGTCGGCGAACTTCCCGAAGTGGACGCCTTCATCGGACTCGATCAAGTCGCCGAAGCCGGCGCGATCTTCCGCCGCGTGCTCGAAGAGGACAAATCCAGCGTCCTCAACCTCGTCACCCCCAAGTCCCGCTACATCCCCGACTTCGCCACCCCGCGCTTTCGTCTCACGCCAAACCACTCCGCCTATGTGAAAATCGCCGAGGGCTGCAACCACCCATGCAGCTTTTGTGTGATTCCCCAAATGCGCGGACGCCACCGCAGCCGGGCCCTCGATTCCGTCGTGCGCGAGATTCGTGGCCTCGTTGCCGAAGGCGTGAAGGAGATCAACCTCATCAGCCAAGACACCACCTACTACGGCATGGATCTCTGGGATGAAAAAGCCGGCCCGCGTCAGCCTGTGGACGCCTCGCGCGGCACTTCGCTCATCCACCTCTTGGATGAAATCGGTGAAATTGGCGGCGAGTTTTGGGTTCGCCTCCTCTACACCCACCCCGCGCACTGGAGCGACGACCTCATCGCTGCCATTGCCCGCAACCCCCATGTCGCACGCTATGTGGATATGCCCCTTCAGCATATCCATGCCGAAATGCTCAAGCTCATGCGGCGTGAGACCTCCCGCGAGCACATCGAAAATCTCATCACCCGCATCCGCGCAGGCATCCCAGGCATCGGGCTCCGCACCACATTCATTGTCGGCTTCCCGGGCGAAACCGAGGAGCATTTCGAGAGTCTCTTAGCCTTCATCGAGGAAACCCGCTTCGAGCGCCTCGGCGTCTTTAATTACTCGCAGGAGGATGGCTCCCGCGCGGCCAAGATGGATCATCAAGTCCCCATCCGCACCAAGAACCGCCGCTATCGCGAAGCCATGAAACTCCAGCAGCGCATCGCCCGCGAAATGGCCGAATCCCGCACCGCCCAAACCCTCCGCGTCCTCGTGGAAACCCCCAACTCCGGCCGCACCGAACACGACGCCCCTGAAGTCGATTGCCGCGTTATCCTCACCCAACCCGCCGAAGTCGGCACCTTCATCAACGCCAAAATCCTCGGAGCCCAAACCTACGACCTCGTCGGCGAACCCATTTGATTCCAAACTTGCCGCCCTCCACCCTCTAGATCAACTTTCCCGCATGGGCACCTCCACCACAAAAAAAAGCCACCTGTTCGAAAGCCTTCACCCTCATCGAGTTGCTTGTAGTCATCTCGATCATAGCTATCCTCGCCTCCCTCGCCTTCCCGGCAATCGGCGGTGCTATGGACTCGGCAAAGAAAACCACCGCTAAAAACGCTGCGGTTCAAATCGCCAACGCCGTCGCGGCTTATGAGACGGAATATGGAAAATTGCCTCTCACCAATGCAACATCAGCCAGCAAGGCAATGATGGATATCTTGACAGGAATCAATACTAACTCTGACGCAAATCCGCGTGGAATCGTCTTCATGGAAGCCACCGAGTGGCGCAAAGGCAAGGGTGGGACTAACGACAACGGGTATTGTGATCCTTGGACTAGTGGCGTCGCCTACAGTATGGCTTTGGACGCAGATTATGATAACATCATCACTGCGGGAACGAACGGCCAATCCCTCAGGAAGAAAGTAGGCGTATGGAATGTTCCAGGTGCTGCCAACTCTAGACGCTATGTGAACTCTTGGGAGTGAGATATTTTACCAGTTTTTAATCCACTGGTTGCTGTTTGCGGCACCTCCCCCGCGCGACCAGAGGTCGTAAAAATTTGTTCCAGACCTTGTTGCGTCGCCAGGATATTGGTAACCATAGCCCTCGCCGAAGGGGTCTAATATGGATTGATTAGTCTCCGACATATTGGAGTTAGTGCCCATACGCTTGGAGAATTCAAAATAAACTTTTCCTGTCGAAGGGGCTAGTGCTGCTCTTACGAATGCATTGTCAGTGTCAGGAGCTGCGTTCGTCCCCGCCGGATAATCCCCCATATCCGCCTTGTAACTCTCCAGCGCTGCCGCCAATGCCGCAATTTCCGCCTCTGCGCGGCTGCGGGCGGCCTTTTTTTGCACATATCCGGCTGTTTGCAACACCAGGCCGGCTAAGATGGCGATGACTGTTATGACAACAAGCAACTCAATCAGGGTAAAGCCGTGTGGGGCATTTAGGTTGCGATTGGAGCGGAAGGGGCGTGGGGTTTTCAAAAAGCGCATGGTGCAAACCTGTGAAATACCGCTCGCCCGGACAAGGAAAAGTTTCCAAAATCTTCGCAACACAAAAAATCTGCTCTGCTTGAGAAAATAAAATTGACCTCACTATATCTTGTGGTGATTTTCCCAGCGATTCTCGCATCAATACAACATATATGCGCTGCCCGAAATGTGGAACCCTCGATGATAAGGTCATTGACTCCCGTCTTTCCAAAGACGGAGCCACCATCCGCCGTCGCCGGGAATGCCTCGATTGCCAGTCGCGTTTCACGACCTATGAAGTATTGGAGCGCAATGAATTGCGTGTTATCAAGCGGGACGGCCGCCATGAGATTTTCGAGCGGAGCAAACTCCTTGGCAGCATCGCGAAAGCCTGTGAAAAGCGATCTGTCACCCTGGAATCCATGGAGCATGTCGTGGAAGACATTTTGCAGGAGATCGAGAACAGCCAAGAGCGGGAGATTTCCTCCAAGCATCTCGGCGCCCTTGTGATGGCCCGACTCCACGCGCTCGACCCCGTCGCCTATGTGCGATACGCCTCGGTCTACCGCCAGTTTCAAGAAGTCGGCGACTTCATCGAGGAAATCGAATCCCTCGGACGCCGCGTCGCCCTCACTCCAGACCAAGCCGAACTTTTCAAACAGTGATCGCCCTCCGTGACAACTACCCCCTCGTGCGCTTCCAGGATGGCAGCGTGATGAACTACGACCGCGCCTGGTTGGCCTCCGCCGTCGTCCGCGCCGCCGAGGTCGCCGGCTACAAAAAATGGTGGCTCACCACGCATGTCACTGAAAGCATCTCAAGTTACCTCCGGCAGGAATTCGACGAGAACATCGTCACCATCTCCCGCCTGGAAAAAGCCGTCCAATCCGTGCTGCAAGTCATCGGTTACTCGGATGTCGCCCGCTGCTTTGAAACCCTGCCCCCGCCGGTCACGCTCTCCCTTCCAGACCTCGCCCGCCGCGCCGGCACAGGCTACGAGCTCGTTTTCTTCAACCTCCTCCACGAACGCCTGCGCGAAATCCTCGAATCCCCCGCGAGGCAGGTGGAAATCCATGGCCTTCACGACTGCGTGAAGCTCCTCCGCTGCGCCAAGCACTGGAGCCCCGATTGCTCCGGCTTGATGAGCGAGATCGTCTCCTTCATCCGCTCCGAAGCCGCATCCAGCCACCGCGCCCACGAACTCAACCTCCAACTCGCATGACCCTTTTCGAAAAAATCATCGCCCGCGAAATCCCCGCTGACATCGTTTTCGAAGACGACCAATGCCTCGCCTTCCGCGACATCTCTCCGCAGGCCCCGATTCATATCCTCATCATTCCGAAAAAAACCATCGCCCGCATCGGAGCCGCCCAAGCCGATGATCAAAGCTTCCTCGGCCACCTCCTCCTTACCGCCGCCGACATCGCCCGCCGCGAAAACATAGCCCCCACAGGCTACCGACTCGTCATCAACAGCGGCCCCCACGGCGGAGAAACCATTCCCCATCTTCACATCCACCTACTCGGTGGACGCCACCTCAACTGGCCACCAGGCTAATTCCCTCGAACCAAAAATTTGGACGATCGTCCAAATTTTTGGTCGGCTTTGATTGAATCACTTTTTTGTGAGGTTGAAGACGCTGAGTGCTTCGCGGGTTACTGCGCGGCCGCTTTCGGCTTCGTCGAGGATGACGAGGTCAGCTCCGGCGTTGCGGAGTTTTTCGGCTTCGTTGCTGAATTTCGTGCGGGCGAGGATGGTGATGGAGGGGTTTCTCTCCCTTGCGAATTGGATAGCTGCTGCGATTTCCGGCGTGGCGGGGAAGGTGAAGGCGACGAGGCGCGCGTGATCGACGCAACAGAGGTCCCAGACTTCGGGTTGGCGGGCATCGGCGAACAAGGCGGCTTTTCCATCGCTGTGAAGTTCGCGGATCGCTTCCGCGTTGAGGTCGATGACAAGGGAGGGAATGCCTTCATCGGCGAGCGAGGAGGAGAGTTGGCGTCCCACAGGGCCGTAACCGCAGATGATTGCGTGGTTGCTCAGTCCGCGCACGCGCTCGGCGGGAGGTAGGGAAGAGGTCGGTCGGCCTGGGAGGAGCGAGGAGTGTTTATCGAGCCAGTTTCCAAGCGGCTGGGCGAAGCGCATGAGCACGGGAACCATTGCCATCGAGAGGGCCATGGCTGCCGTGAGTGGATCGCTCACAGCGCTGGGCCATGCCCTGAAATCGGAGGTTTTTGTAAGAAGCACGAGGGAGAACTCCCCCGCACTGCCGAGCCCAATTCCGGCGAAAACCGCTGCCCGCCAACTCAACCCGATTACGCGGGCGATGAGTCCGATCAAAAGAGCCTTGCCGAGGATGATCCCTGCGGCCAGGGCCAAAATCAGTTGCCAAGAGGAAATGGCCTCGCGGAGATCGATTCCCAGGCCGACCGAGACAAAGAATATCGTGAGGAACAAATCCTTGATCGGCGCGATATCCGAGAGGATGCGGTGCTTGTAGATGCACTCGCTCACAGCGAGTCCCGCGACAAAGGCTCCGAGAACGAGACTCAGATCCATCAAAGCAGCGAGGAATGCCACGCCAATGCAGAGTCCTGCCACGGTGAGGGTGAAAAGCTCTCGACTGCGCGTATCTGCCACGGCGCGGAGCAGCCTGGGAATGACATAGCGCGCAAGGATGATGGCCAGTGCAATAAATGCGGCGCCCTTGCCAAGTGTCACTGCCAGTATCGGCCCCATGGTTTTACCCTCGCCCCCGGCCACGAAAAGGGCGGGCATGAGCACAAGAAAAAGGATGATAAAAATGTCCTGAAAAATTGCCACGCCGAGGGCGAAGCGGGCACCGGAGCTCGCTGAGACGCCCATATCGTGGTAGAGTTTCACGCTGATGGCGGTGGAGCTCAGAGCGCAGGCCACGGCGATTACTGCAACAATCGGCCACTCCAAGCCGAAAATCATTCTCGCTGCGAGCCCTGCTCCCAGCATGGTAACACCCACTTGAATCGAACCGCCGAGAAACGCATAACGCCGCAGGTGTTTCAACTCGCCAAGCGAGAACTCCATTCCGAGCACAAACAGGAGGAGCATGACTCCGATCTCCGACATGGAAGCCACGGCCTCTCTTGCCTGCTCACCTGCCACCGCCTCGAGAAGGCCGGTATTTGCGATAGCGAGTCCGCACAGGAAATAGGCGACGAGCAGGGACTGGCGCAGCTTGAGTAGCACCAAGGATGCAAGAACCACGCCCACCAACATGAAAGCCAGCAGGGAAAACATCGGCGGCATACCCGCCGAGGCCAATGGAAGAAACCCGCCCGTATGAGAAATCAAACTCTGCATCCCTTCGGCCAGCCTCGCCTACCGACAGGGCATTTGCGAGCCGAAGATTGTGAGGTTTTATTTGTAGCGGATGATCGAGGCGTCGATCGAACGCAGGGTGAGCATTCCCACGCCCATGTAGCCGGGATTGAAGGCTGGCAGGTAGGTGGTGGAAGTGCTGGTGCCGTATTCCGTGCGGCGGCCGGGGCCACCTGGGCCGCAATACCTCGAGTTGGCCGTGCCGAAGCTGTAGGTGGTCACTGGCACATAGGACGTGTAGCCCGGCACATAGTAGTTGTAGGGCCGTTGCTCGGTATCCTCGTGCAGCATGATGGCGGCATCTCCCCCATGAAGGCGTGCGTTATACTGAATGGCCCGGATCATGAAGTCGTAGCTGGCGTTCGCGGTGAAGGAGAGCCTGCCGATCACAGTGTAGGGGCGGTCGGGCGGTTTAGAAAAGATGGGAACGCTGTAATCCTTCGGCTTCTGAGGAAAGACCCGCGCAGTGGACGGGCGATAAAATTGAGAGGTGGAGGAAACCGACTCGCAACCACTCAGGACGAGGGCGAGTGAAAGAGCCAACAGGACGCGATGGAACGCAGGCTTAAGCATTTTGTATTCCCACAATAATCTCAAACTCCGCGCTCGCAAGTTGGGCGAAGTTATTTCAAGAGTCGCCGCAGATACGCTCCGTAGCTCGATTTGCCGAGGCGGGCGATCTGGGCTTCCAGTCCCGCCTGATCGATCCATTTGTTGCGCAGGGCGATTTCCTCAAGGCAGGCGATCTTCAGGCCTTGGCGGCGCTCGATGACGCTGACGAATTCGGCGGCTTCCATGAGGGATTCATGTGTGCCGGTGTCCAGCCAAGCGGTTCCGCGGCCGAGTTGTTCGACTTGGAGTTTGCCTTCTTTGAGGTAGAGGCGGTTCAAATCGGTGATCTCGAGTTCGCCACGGGCCGAGGGTTTCAGGTCGCGCGCGAGGCCGACAACGCGGTCGTCATAAAAATAGAGGCCCGGCACAGCGAAGTTCGACTTTGGCTTGGCAGGTTTCTCCTCGATCGAGAGGACGCGTCCATCTGGCGCGAATTCCACCACGCCATAGGCTGTCGGCTCCGCGACATGGTAGCCGAAGATCGTGGCTCCCTCGCGGCGTGCATCCGCCGCCTCGATGGCTTCGACGAAGTTTTGCCCGTAGAAAATATTATCGCCCAGCACGAGGGCGGAGGGGGCATTCCCCACAAAGTCAGCGCCAATGTGGAATGCCTGCGCAAGCCCCTCCGGACTAGGCTGTGCAGCGTAGCTCAACGAAATGCCGAACTGGTTGCCATCACCCAGCAGTCGCTGGAAGAGCGGCAAATCCTCCGGCGTGGAAATGAGCAGAATCTCGCGGATGCCTGCAAGCATGAGAACGGACAGCGGATAGTAAACCATCGGCTTGTCATACACAGGCATGAGTTGCTTGCTCACGGCGATGGTAAGTGGATAGAGCCGCGTGCCGGAGCCTCCGGCGAGAATGATGCCTTTGCGTGAAATGGGATTTTGCATGTCGGTGATGGTTTGAGGATGGCTACCGAAGAGCAATTTTTCACCCTTTTTTTAGGGGCGTCTAAGGTAGTGCAAGCGCGGTGTTATCCACCGGGGCGACGGATCCATTGAAAAACCAAGCCAGGCGTTTTGGGGTGTGGACGGGCTTCGGAGGGGTGTTGGCGGCCCATGAGGCACCTGTGACGCGGGGATGGAGGGCGTCGGCGTCTGAGAATCCCCAGGCTTGCGTCGGTATGGTCGCTAGTTTGAGCGGCTGACTGGATGGAGAGGTGGCGAGGTTGCCCCATGGGACGAGCGTTTGGTCGGCATCGCGGACGCTCATGTTCACTACATAGGTTCTTGCGGAATCAAGAAACGATGCGCTCACGACCTTGCGGTAGGCGGGCGGGACGAATAGGGCTTCGACTTTTGGTGCGGTGGGAGTGGGAATGCCAAGATACAGAGCCAACTCGCGCACGAGTCGCCCGCTGCGTGCGGGATCGAATTGTGCCAACTGGCCAGGCCAGAGCGGGCCAGGGAGTTTGCCGTCGTTGTCAGCGGCGAAAAGTGTGATGCCAGTCCCGATTTGCCGCATATTGGAGAGTGCATTCGAGCGGTCGGAGGAGGTTCCGAGTTTTGAGAGGCCGCCCAGCGAGAGTGCCGCAAGGACGCCTATGATGGCCAAGACAACGAGCAGCTCCACGAGTGTGAAGGCTCCGCGCAGCATTTTCACTCCGTCGGCACCAACCGCACGATGCGGTCGGGTTGGTTGAGAACGATGTAGAGGAAGCCATCGGGTCCGGTGCGCACATCGCGGATGCGGCCCAGCCCGGAAAGCAGAATCTCATCGGCGACGACTTTTCCATTTTGAACCCGGATGCGGTGAAGCTCGCCGCGCAGACCGCCGGCGAAGAAGTCGTATTTCCAATTGGGAAATTTTTCGCCCGTGTAGCAGGTGAGGCCGCAGGCTGCGATCGAAGGCGTCCAGTGCAGGAGCGGTTGTTCCATGCCCTCCTTTTCCGTGAGTTCTGTCAGCGGGCTTCCATCATAGTTCATGCCGTGCGAAATGACCGGCCAACCGTAGTTTGCCCCTTTGCGAATGAGGTTGAACTCGTCGCCCCCGCGCGGGCCGTGCTCGGTGGCGTAGATGGCACGGTCGCGCGGGTCGATGGCAAGGCCCTGTGGGTTGCGGTGACCATAGCTCCAGATGCCGGGAATGGCGTTTTTGTCGGCAGCGAACGGATTGTCCTCCGGGATTCTGCCATCTGGAAAAACTCGGTATATTTTGCCATTGGGGCGCGAGATGTCTTGAGCCTGCAGCATGCCGCCGCGCTCACCGACGATGAAAAAAAGATACCCGCTATCGAAAACCATTCGCGTTCCGAAATGCACACCGTTGGATGTGTAAAAATCCGGCGCTGATTGGAAAATGACCTCCTCGTCAGTCCATGTGTGATCGCGAATGCGGCCGCGCACGATCTTGAGCATGGCGCGCATTTTCTCTCCCTCGAGCGGATCCGCAAAAGCCAAGTAAATCCAGCCATCCTTCGCGAAGTCGGGGGATGCGGCGACATCCAGCATTCCGCCCTGACCCAATTCGATCGAACGTGGAGTTCCCTTCACTGGTTCGGACTGAAGATTTCCATCGGCATCGATGACCCTCAGTGCGCCCGGGCGTTCGGTCACGAGGCTGCGTCTATCGGGCAGAAAAGCCAGGCTCCATGGCGTTTTGAGGCCGCCATCAATGACGGTTTCCACCTTGTAGTCGTGCTCGAGGGATTTGACGGCCCCGCCCTCCTTGGGTCGGGGAGGTGGCGAGGATTGCGTTTTGGTGGACTTTTCCTTTTCCCGCAGAAAAACCACGAGCGAACGAATCTGCTCGGCGGAGAGGTTTTTCTCAAAGGCAGGCATGCCAAGGTCCGGCAGGCCTTGAGAGATCACTCGCGTAATCTCTGCATCCGTGCCGCCGTGCTTCCACAAGCCATCGGCAAGGTTTCCTCCGAGCCCGCCCTCCAATTTGGAGCCATGGCAGGAGGCGCAGCTCTCGAGATAGAGTTCGTTGGCTTTGTCCGGCCTTGCAGGAAGTCCGGTGACAGGAAACGCCGCGAGTGCCAGACAAGCTGCCAAGCACGCGGAGCGTCCTGTTTTCATGGTCAAAAGAAGGACTAACCTCCAGCGATTGCCGGAACGATGCTGATCTCGTCGCCTTCCTTTACAGGAGTGGCTTTTTCCTCGAGGAAGCGGATGTCCTCGTCGTTGACGAAGATATTTACGAAGCGGCGAACATTGCCGCCCTCGTCACAGATGCGCTCGAAGAGACCGGGGTAGCTGGCGTTGAGGTTTGTGAGGACTTCGCCGATGTTCGCGCCGGTGGCGGGGACGAGTTCCTGCTCATTGGTGAGCTTGCGGAGGGGGGCTGGGATGCGGACTTGGATGGGCATGGTGAGAAGTTTTAAGTTTTAAGGATTAAGTTTTAAGTTGTCGTGATTGTTGATGTTTTGTTTTGCGAGTGGGGTGGTGGTGTTTGAGGTGTATTTTTTCGGTTGGTGAATCTTTAAACTTACAAACTTAAGACTTAAAACTCCCCTCCAGCACCGCTGCGTCGTTGGCGATGAGGGCTTCGAATTCGCGCAGGCTAGGGTTGATGACGCGGGGTTCGCCGCAGTGGCCTTGTATGGCTTCCTGGGTTTTGAGACCGTGTCCGGTGATGCAGAGAACGATGCTCTCGTTGCGCGGAATTTTTCCGCTTTCGATGAGCTTGCGGGCGCAGGCGACCGTGACGCCTCCAGCAGTTTCAGCAAAAATACCGGCGTATTCGGCAAGGTCGCGGATGCCGCGAATCACTTCCTCATCCGAGCAGTCGTCGGCACTGCCGCCGGTTTCGTTCATGCTGCGGATGGCGTAGTAGCCGTCCGCCGGAGTGCCAATGGCGAGGGATTTCACAATCGTGTCCGGTTTTGAGACAGGCTTGACGATGTCGCTGTTTTTCTTCTTCGCCTCGGAGATCGGGGAGCATCCGCTGGCCTGTGCGCCGTGCACGGAGAATGGTTGCTCACCGAGGACGCCGATTTTGATAAATTCCTTGTAGGCTTTGTGAATCTTGGTGAGGAGCGAGCCGCTGGCCATCGGAATGACCGTGTGGCGCGGGAGTTTCCAGCCGAGTTGCTCGGCGATTTCGAAGCCCATGCTCTTTGACCCCTCGGCGTAGTAGGGGCGGAGGTTCACATTCACAAATCCCCAGCCGTATTTGCCGGCGATCTCGGAGCAGAGGCGGTTCACCTGGTCGTAGGCACCTTCGATGCCGATGACCTGAGTGCCATAAACAAGCGAGCCGACAATTTTGCTCCTCTCCAGATTCGCGGGGATGAGGACATAGCTCGTGAGACCAGCGGCTGCGGCATTGGCGGCCACGGAGTTCGCGAGGTTGCCGGTGGAGGCGCAGGCGACGACTGTGAATCCCAGTTCACGGGCGCGGCTGAGTGCGACCGAGACAACGCGGTCTTTAAAGGACAGGGTGGGGTAGTTGACCGTGTCGTTCTTGATATAAAGCTCTTCCACCCCGAGGTGCCTCGCAAGGCGGTCCGCCCTGACGAGCGGGGTGAAACCAACCTGCGCTCCAACGGTGGGCTGGCCATCGATCGGCAGCAACTCGCGGTAACGCCACATCGTCTGCGGGCGTGAGGCGATGACCTCGCGGTTGATGTGTTTCGCAATGAGGTCGTAGTCGTAAGCGGCTTCGAGGGGGCCGAAATCAAACTCGCAGATGTGAATCGCCTCCTTGGGATACAGTCGCCCGCACTCCCGGCATTTCAGGTTCGAAAAGAATGTCTGTTGTTCGCTCATGTTCGGAATTTTATTTCCTCAACGAGAGTGGACGAGTGACGGGACACCTGCGGATTGGCAACTATCCCTCTCATCTTTCCCGGTTCAGCGTTTTCACGCCTGCCGAGCTGGATTTGGCACCTGGTCCTGGGTGGGATTTTTTCACATCACACTTCAGCGGTTGCCGTGGCTTCATAGGGCCAGTCCCTCTGCCACTCTCGATAAGATGGTGGTTATTTTGCGTTGGCTCGGGTTTTCGTCAAGGGGAAATTTTCAGCGCCTTTGCTTTTGTCATCGCCCGCAGTCGGGGGAGGGTGTTGATTGGCGCTGAACCTATCTATGCTCCGTGGACCTTTCGCG